>Ga0163150_10001973_pt1 | contig 33044 bp, 31 predicted proteins | sample OliLakLV19P2IB_FD_148628 | JGI IMG/M metagenome (GOLD analysis project Ga0163150, IMG submission 148628) | Freshwater microbial mat bacterial communities from Lake Vanda, McMurdo Dry Valleys, Antarctica - Oligotrophic Lake LV.19.P2.IB | ecosystem: Environmental > Aquatic > Freshwater > Lake >...
AACGGTCATAGCCTGAAGGTAACAATCCAAGACCTGAACCGGACGGTGCAGGGATGGTTTGGCTACTTCAAGCACAGCCATCCCAGGACCTTTCGCACTGAAGACGGCTGGGTGCGAGGACGACTTCGGAGTATCCTGCGCAAACGCAGTGGCCGACAAGGCCGCGGGCGTGGCTGGGACCATCAACGCTGGCCCAATGCCTTCTTTGCAAAGCAAGGTTTGTTTTCTCTTAAGCACGCCCATGCTATGGCCTGTCAATCCTTAACCAGGTAAAACCACCAACTGGAGAGCCGTATGCGGGAAATCCGCCTGTACGGTTCGGAGGGAGGGGGAGCAGGATGCTCTCCCTACCCCTATCGCTCAAGAGGCACATGCACTGCAAGCCAAGGCCCTGCGCGAGGAGGTTGCAAACTCCCTCAAAGTGGTCGGCGATGATTTGCGAGTTGGCGCAGCGGCAGCTGCAGAACAGCAAAATGGTCAGCTTGACGGCTTCGCTGGGCAGCTCGCAGAGGGCCTAAAAGCACTGGACGGACGCATGGAAGGGCTACGTCAGATCGTCGACCAGAAGATCACTGCATTCACTGACGGCATTAGTAGCCGCTTTGCTGGGGCCCAGGACGCAAACCTCGCCACAGGCAAGGCTCTGCGTGAAGAGGTGCATTCGACACTGAAGGCTGTAGGTGACGATCTCCGAAAAAATGCCGACGGCGTTGCTGCGACCCAGAAGGAAAACTTGGCCGAGGTTTCGGCCAAGCTCGTCGATCTCAGCGACGGTATTGGCCAGCGTTTCGAGACTTTCCGTTCGGCAACCGAAGCAAAACTCACCGAAATACGCCAGGATGCTACCAACGCGGCTAAACAACTGCGCGAAGAGGTTACGAACACTCTTAAGAACGTCGGCGACGACCTGCGTGAGAATTCCAAGCACATCGCCGAAGAGCAGAGAGTTGCCCTCGACGCCATGGGGAAACGCATGGCGGAGATCAGCGAGGGTTCCCAGTTGACCCATGAGAAGCTCCGCCAAACCGTCTCCGAGGGGCTGACGACACTGCGCCAGGAAAACGAGGTAAAGCTCGAGCAGATGCGCCAGACCGTGGATGAGAAGCTTCAGGGCACGCTAGAAAAACGGCTGGGCGAATCTTTCACTCTGGTAACCCAGCAGCTCAAGCAAGTCCACGAGGGTCTTGGTGACATGCAGAAGCTTGCCACGGGTGTGGGAGATCTCAAGCGCGTGCTCACCAATGTCAAGAGCCGAGGTACCTGGGGTGAAACCCAGCTCGCATCAATCCTAGAGGACATGCTGGCTCCCGACCAGTACCTCCGGAATGTCAAGACGAGCGAGAGCTCGATTGACGTGGTTGAGTTCTGTGTCAAGATTCCACTGCTTGACCAGCACCAAGACCACGTGCTGCTGCCAATCGACGCCAAGTTCCCAATTGAGGATTACGAGCGCCTGATGGAGGCCGCCGAAAACGGTGATCCAGCGGGCGTGGAGCAAGCCGCTCAAAAGCTCGAAGCGCGCTTCCGCAGCTCTGCCAAGGACATCTACACCAAGTATGTCAATCCGCCGAGGACAACGGAATACGCAGTCATGTACGTTCCGTCCGAGGGTCTCTACGCAGAGGTCGTCAAGCGTCCGGGGCTCGTCAGTGGCATCACCCGAGAGTTCAACGTAGTTTTGGCTGGCCCAACGAATCTCATGGCCATCCTCAACGCCGTACATGCGGTCTCGAGGTCGGTCACGATTCAGCAGAAGGCGGGGCAGATAGCGGCTATGCTGATGAAGGTGCAGAGCGAGTTTGTGAAATACGGCGAGTCCGTGACTATCGCGAAGAAGCGGGCCGAGAGCACTGTCAAAGCCATGGAACAGCTGGACAGTCGGCAGCGAGCCATGGGCCGTGCGCTAAAGGGTGTGAAGTCAATCGAGGGCATCGCTGCTACGGCGCAGATCACGGGAACGGTGTTAGAGCTCGCGACTTCTGAGATCTTGGTAGATGAGGAAGAGGTGACTGAAAGTGGGCTCGACGACCCCGTCACCTGAGGTCGGAACCGCGTTTGGCGATGCCAAACGCGCATGCCCCCTGGACGACGACTCCGGATCGCGGTGAAGTCCCAATCGCCGTCCGGAGGCCGGATCCCACGTTCCGGGCGTCGCTTCCAGCGGCCTCGTCGACCTTTTGGCGATATTCCCCTCGGCAGAGCGGTGCGGCGGCGCACCGCTTGGGGGCTTGAGAGGCCTTCCCCGAACCGACGGTGGTCGTGCACCCACTGTTTTAAGGGGGAAATTTAGGGAGTTTTTTAGGCCGCTGCCCGGCGTTACGACCCATGTAAATGATTCGTCCTCGTCCTCGGCTTTTCTTCGAGCACGAGCACCAGAACGACAACGAGGACGAATTTCAAGGGACGCACTTCAAGAAAGGATCCTCTCCACGGCTGTCTTGCCGCGCCTGGTCGTCATGACCCGTTCGGACGAGTCGGAGCCGTCTGTGCTGGCGCAGCAACGAAAGGCGGGGCAGAAGCCAGGCTTGTGATAGAGTCTGCACTTGGACTCGCTCGGAGTCTGCTGCACCAGTTTTGGCGCTTGGACTGAAGGCCCCAAGTACGCTTGAAGAGTTTTGGATATGAAACGAGAGACGAACTTTCGAAAGGCCCTGCCAGTCATCGTAATGAGCTTGGCGGGATTGGTTTGCATCTTCGGACTGCTCCCCGCCCTGTTCGGTCAGCGTCCGGCTGGAGTTGTCTACGCGATGATGGGGAGCGTCGTCGCGCTCCTGACCAAAAAGATCGCCGACCGTCATCGCACGCAACGCGAACTGATGCGTTTGAACGAGGAGCTGGACCGACGGGTGAAGGAACGCACGGCACAACTGGACGCGGCCAACAAGGAGCTCGAGGCGTTCAGCTATTCGGTGGCGCACGACCTGCGAGGACCGCTGCAACAGTTGAGCGGATTCGTTGAACTGTTGCAAAAGCGCGAGGCCGAGTTCTTGCACGAGGAAGGCACCCGGTATCTGGACCACATCAACCAGTCAGTCTGGGGCATGAGCCGTCTGATTGACGATCTGCTGGACTTTTCCCGGGCAGAGCGGGTTGATTTGCAGAAGAGCGTGATCAGTCTGGAAGAACTTGTCAATGAAGTCCGCCACGACTTGCGGCACCTGACGGACGGCAGGGAGTGTGTGTGGAAATTCGGCGCCTTGCCGCCGGTTTACGCCGACCGCGCGATTCTGCGTGTTGCAATCGTGAACCTGCTTTCCAACGCCATCAAATTCAGCCGTGGTCGCGCCCCTGCGGAAATTGAGATTGGCGCTGAGGTGCAGGGCGGCGAAGTCGTTGCTTTTGTAAGGGACAATGGAGTCGGATTTGACGTGCAGCAGGCCGGCAATCTCTTTGGAGTGTTCCAGCGGTTGCACCCGAAGTCCGAGTTCGAAGGCCACGGCATCGGGTTGGCCAATGTCCAGAGAATCATCCAGCGGCATGGCGGACGCACCTGGGCTGAGGGTTGCGTCGGCAGCGGCGCCACTTTTTGGTTCTCCCTCCCGAGAAATTTGGAGATGGAGAATCAGAAGCAGGCCAAGTCTCTGGCACAAGGGCAGGATTGGCAGGAGCGAAGGCTGCAGGCCAACGGTGACAGCCCTTGAGCGCTTTCTTCTTGCACACGGCGGACCGGTCACGCGTCCACAGGCAAGCCCGGGCTCAACTTGGCCAGGCAGTGAGTTTCATCGATATAGATGAGGTTACGTATTCGAGTCTGCTCGACGATCCGCGATTTCGTCGAGCGCCTGTTCTGACCCGGGTGGTTCCTGCGTTCCACGATGCTGCTGTATGGCTTTGAAACTTGAGCAATGAGAAGCCTCGGAAAACTGCTGCTGTTGATTTCGGCACAGGGTCTGTTCGTTCCTATCACCCTGGCGCAGACAGGACCAGAACCGGCACAGACGGGATCTGGATTGATTGTCGTCCTCGGTCTTGCCGTGGTGGTGCTGGCGGCGGTTGTTATCCTCTTTGCAGTTCGCAGTTCGAAAGCGGCGAGAGGGCAACACGGCGAATCGAAGAGGCAAGGGTCCATCGTGACCGCAACCTCAGAACCTCAGCGAAGGGTTGCGGCCGAACCTAATCGACAGGTTCAGTGCATCTTCATCTCATATCGCCGCGGCGACAGTGCGGACATCACCGGCAGAATTTACGATCGAGTAGCCCAACATTTCGGCAAGGACGCCGTCTTCAAGGATGTCGATTCGATTCCGCTAGGGATCGATTTCCAGAAACATCTGCAGGAAGCTGTTGGCCAGTGCAGCGTATTGCTGGCGATCATTGGGAGAGGCTGGGTGGACGCAGGCAAAGAGTCCGGAAAGCGACGGCTCGACGATTCGCGCGATCATCTGAGAATCGAAATTGAGACTGCGTTGCGCCGCGATATCCCGGTGATCCCCGTGCTGGTGCAAGGCGGAGTGATCCCCGAAGCCGATTATCTGCCCGACTCTCTCAAGTCCCTGGCCTACCGCAACGGTCTCAGCGTGCGCCCCGATCCTGACTTTCATCCGGACATGGACCGGCTGATTAAGGGGATTCAAACCCATCTGCGGTGACATCCTGGTGAGAGTTCCTGGCAGCCCGGACTATTCTCCACACTCAACCTTGGTCAAAGATCCATTTGATCGTGGGGAGGGAGAGGGCTCAGAGCCTCGTTTTTCGGGGCAGAAGAGTTCGAGTGCTGCGACCTCTTCCACTGAACGGTTCGTTCAACCTTTATTGATTGAGGGAACGAAAAACGTTGGCCAGCTTTTCGAGTGTCTGCGACACATCGGCTTCGGTGTGAACGGCTGAAACATAAAAGCGTCCGTCAGGAACCACGATCACCCCTTCGGCCAGGGCCAGGTGCAAAAAGCGCTGCAAGAGTTCCCGGTTGTCTTCGAAGGTGTCGCGATAGTCCTGAAGCTCTGCCCGCTGGGTGAAATGCAGATAGAAGGCCGCCCCAAACCCTGTGACCTTTGCTGGGACTCGATTGGAGCGGGCGATGTCTTCAATCCCGACCATGAGCCGGCGGCCCATGCGATTGGCCCATTTCAACGCCGCACCCGCATCGCGGCTGAGTTCGGCCAGACAAGCCTCAGCGCCAGCCAGCGACAGCGGGTTTCCATTGAAGGTCCCGCCAAACACCACGCCGCCCGTGAACATCTGCTCCATGAGGTCGGCCCGGCCGGCCACAACGCTCAAAGCAACGCCACCACCGACAGCCTTCCCGAAGGTCGCCAGGTCCGGCACGACATCGAAATGCTTTTGGGCGCCACCCGTGTCAATGCGGAATCCGGTAATCACTTCGTCGAAAATCAAAAGCGCTCCAGCTGCGGCGGCTAGTTGCTTCAACCCCGCCAGGTACCGGGGCTCTGGCATCAGGCAGCCACTGTTGCAGAGTACCGGCTCCGTTATGATGGCCGCAATGCTTGAACCCTGCGTGTGAAGGATGCTTTCGAGAATGTCCAGGCGGTTCCAGGGTGCAATCACCACGTTCTCGCTGGCATTCTGCACCTGCCCGCGCGAGCCCGGCACAGCAGCCGGAGAGGCCAAGGGTCCGGTTTCATGCGGCTGCGGCTTATAGCTGTGCAACGCGCCATCCATCCAGCCGTGATAGTGACCTTCGAATTTCAAGATGCAGGGGCGGCCGGTGTGAGCCCGCGCCAGCCGGTGCACCAATTGCACCGCCTCACTGCCACTGGAGGTGAACGCGATGCGTTCGGCACAGGGCACCATGGACTGGATGCGCTCCGCGACCGTGATTTCCAGCTCGTGCTGTGCCCCATAGCTGAGGGGCTTCTCGATCTGGCGGCGGAGACGGTCGACCATGGCAGGATGGTTGTAGCCAAGAATCATTGGTCCCCAGGCGAGCTGATAGTCGATATACTCGTTGCCATCCACATCAAACAAATGGGAACCCTGGCCGTTTTCGAAGAAAAGGGGAACTGGGGCCCTAGCTCGGAATGGGCTGCTCACTCCTCCAGCCAGGGACCGGCGGGACCGTTCCAGCATCTCACGGGATCGTTGCCAATTAAGGGTCAAGTCGAAGTCTCCTAGTTGGGATTCACAGAATACGCTTCAGTTCCCTCTTCCCAAAGCGGGACAGGACGAATGCTTGAGAAGCCTGATGGGGGGAGGGGGGAGAAAATTTTTGCGGCTCGCATCAACTTGCTGAAGCGATCAACAAGATGTCGCGCATAGAGTACACTCTGTATGCCTCGCGGCATCAACATTTTTGCGTCCATCTTGTTCATTGACGCCTATCCAGGTGGGCTTGGCCAAACATGCTTGTAGTCCCGCCGAGCCGGCCCGGCTAAGCCTGTGAATGCTCTGTGCCGGGCGGCCAGAAGAGGCGGGAGGAGTCAAAACGTGAGCATTGCCATTGCTTCGATTTTGCAGGAGAGCAACACCTTTTCCCCAGTGATGACACGTTACGAAGACTTTTCGCCGGTATTCGGCCAACAGGCATTCGCTCGTCATGAAGGCAAGCTCACCGAGATGGGCGGGTTCATTGATGTCTTGAAGAAGGCAGGGGCTCCAATCGTGCCGGTGTCCGCGGCTTGGGCGATCACCGCGAACCGGCTCGATCGCGCCGGGTACGAACAGCTTGTGAGGAACTTCGAGCGGCATCTGCGGCGGTCGAAGGCGGATGCGCTGCTGCTCGCCATGCACGGAGCGCAGACCGCGGCCGGAGAGGATGACGTGGAAGGCTCGGTCTTGCAGATCGCGCGCGAGGTGCTGGGTACAGACAAGCCAATCGTGCTCACGCTCGATCTGCATGCGAACATCACCGGCCGCATGGTGGCGCTTGCCGATGCGATTGTTGGCTATCACACCTACCCACACATCGACATGTTCGAGGTGGGACAAAAGGCTGCCCGCCTGATGCTGCGCATTCTTCGCGGCGAGGTGCGTCCCCAGATGGCTTACCGGAAGCTGCCGCTCATCATTCAGGCGGAGAACTCGCAGACGACTCGCGGACCCATGCACCAGCTCATCCGTGCTGCGCAGGCCTTGGAGCGGAGTGGCAAAGCGGAGGCAGTTTCCATTTTTCCCGTCCAGCCCTGGATGGACATCGCAGAGATGGGCTGCGCCGTGGTTTCGGTGACGAATGGGAACCTGCGTTCTGCGCAACGCCAGGCCGACACGATCGCGGGCAGGCTTTGGAATCAGAAGGAGGCCTTCGAAGCCACGCTAACGCCGGTGCCGGAGGCGCTGGCCGCGGCACTCCAGATGGAAGGTGGGCCGGTTGTGCTGGCGGAATCGTCGGACAGCACCGGGTCGGGCTCTCCGGGCGACAGCACCGGCGTGTTGAAGCATCTGGTGCGCGCTCCCTTGACCGGGTCAGCAGCGATTTTTCTGGTTGATCCAGCCTCGGTGGCGACTGCCATCAAAGCAGGCATCGGCTCGACGGTCACCTTGAGGGTTGGCGGCGCGTTCGCTCGGAAGCATTCCAAACCCGTGAGAGTAACTGGCACGGTGAAACTGATTTCAGACGGGCGCTGGGTCGGGCGCGCCCGTGGCTACAACACGGGCATCACAACGTGCATGGGACGCACAGTGGTTCTGGAAGTGGGCCAGGTGCAGATTTTGATGGCCGAGCGATCTTCCATGACGGTGGACCCGGAACTCTTCCGCAGCCATGGCATCGATCCTTTTTACTGCAAGATTGTGGTCGTGAAATCACCCAACGGCTTCCGCGCTGCCTATGAACCCATCGCCAAGGCCATATTCTTGGTGGATACCCCTGGTATCAGTACGGCGAATCTCAGAAAGCTTCCGTTTCGCCGGGTACCCCGCCCCATCTATCCGCTCGACCTTGAGACTCCGAAACCAGCGGGACTCTAGCAATTATGGGTGCGCCATTCGACGGTCAGTGTCCGCACCGGGCATTGGTTCGGAAACTCAAGAACCCGTTGCGGTACCGGGACACATGTTGAGTTGCGCGTCAGGCCAAGAGCTTGGAGACCACCTGTCCCTCCACATCCGTCAGGCGGAAATCTCTGCCCATGTGGCGATAGGTTAGCCGCTTGTGTTCCAAACCCAGGCAATGAAGGATGGTGGCATGCAGGTCGTGGACGTGGATCCTGTCCTCGACCACATTGAAGCCGAGGTCGTCGGTCTTTCCGACAACTTGGCCCGGCTTGATTCCGCCTCCGGCCATCCACATCGTGAAGGCGTTGGGATGATGATCGCGGCCCCAACTCTCTCCGGCAATGCCCAACGTCTGAATCAGCGGCGTGCGGCCGAACTCGCTTCCCCAGATGACCAGAGTACTGTCCAGCAGGCCGCGCTGTTTCAAGTCTTTGAGCAAAGCAGCAGTGGGACGGTCGGTGATGTCGCAGTTTTTCTTCAACTTCTTGTTCAGGTCGGAATGATCATCCCAGGTGGGATGCATGATCTGGATGAACCTCACACCGCGCTCGATCATACGGCGCGCCAGCAGGCAATTGGTTGCAAATGGGCGAGTCACCTCGTTGTTGATGCCATACATCTCCAGAGTGGCAGGCGTCTCCTTGGAAAAGTCCAGAAGCTCCGGCCCGGCCGATTGCATCCGAAACGCCAGCTCGTACGACGCGATGCGCGACGCAATCTCGATGTCGCCAGCACGGGCAAAGTTCTGCTGGTTGAGATCCCGAATGGCGTCAAGAGTCATTCGCTGGTCTTCGGCATCGATCCCGGCGAGGTTCGAAAGATGGAGCACCGGATCTCCCGAATTGCGGAACGGCACTCCTTGGTACACAGACGGCAGGAAGCCGCTGCTCCAGTTTCCGCTTCCGGCGCCGGGAGAGCCGGCCCCCGACGTCAGGGCCACGAAACCGGGGAGATTCTTTGACTCGCTTCCCAGACCGTAAGTGACCCAGGCGCCCAACGAAGGGCGTCCCAGCAGACTCGTACCCGAAGTCATCATCAGCTGGCCGGGATGATGGTTGAATTGGTCTGTCACCATCGACCGGATCATGCAGATGTCATCGGCACAGTCCGCCGTGTGCGGCAGATAGTCGGAGAACTCCATGCCGCACTGACCGTGCCTTGTGAACACGCGCGGGCTGGCCCAGACCTTGGCGTCGGGCTTGATAAAGGCGAGCTTCAGATCTTTGGTCATCGAAGCAGGCAGGGATTGGCCGTCATATTTGCCCAGTCCCGGCTTGGGATCGAACAGATCGAGCTGGCTGGGTGCTCCCTCCATGAAGAGAAAGATCACGTTCTTCGCCTTGGGGGTGAAGTGGGCTGCCCTGGGCTTCAAGGGATTGATCTCTGGCAGTGAATCTCCGGCTGCGGCTGTGCGGCCTTCGCCTTCCATCAAATGCCACAGGGCGATCGTCCCAAGTCCGCCCGCACATTGGTCGAGAAAACTACGCCGGGTTTGTATGCGGTGAAACTTCCTAAGGTTCATGGTCACCCTCGCGTAATGAATTCTTCCAGGTTGAGCAGCACCCGACCGACTCCAATCCAGAGCGCTGCTTCGGCGGGATCGACTCCGTCGAGCGTTTTTGCCGGGAAAAGTTTTTCAATCGACTCAGGTTTGCGTGTCAACAGCTCTTTGCGCTGCTGGAGATACTGAACCATCCGTTCCTTTTCCTCAGGTCGGGGAGCGCGTCCGAGACAAAGCCTGTACGCGTGTTCGATACGCTCTTCCGCGCCGCCGTTCTTTTCCTGGAGGAGACGCACCGCCAAGGCTTGCGATGCCTCAAAGAAAACCGGATCGTTCAGCAGGGTCAACGCCTGTAGTGGAGTCGTCGAACGGTCACGCCGAGGACAGGAATTCAACGAGTCTGGCGCATCAAATGTCACTAGCTCGGGATAAGGATAGCGCCTTTGGAACAGGATGTAGAGGCCGCGGCGATAGCGTTCGGCACCTTCGCTCTCCTTCCACTTCAGAACCACACCTGCCGGCTGCGGAGGCCGGATGCTCTTGCCGCCAACGGCCGGGTTCAATAGTCCGCTCGTCGCCAAGGCCACGTCTCGCACCAGCTCCGCAGGAAGACGTAGGCGAGTCTGGCGGGCCAGCAGCTTGTTGTCCGGATCTTTCGACTCCAGATCCTTGCGAGTGTTCGAAGCCTGCCGATAGGTCGCCGATTCAACGATCCGCTTATGCATCGCTTTGACATTCCACCCGTTCGACAGGAACTCGACCGCCAGCCAATCAAGCAACTCCGGATGCGTTGGAGGACTTGATCGAAGCCCGAAATCCTGCGGCGTATCGACGAGGCCCCTTCCGAAAAATTCCTGCCAGGCACGGTTCATGGTAACGCGCGCCGTGAGTGGATTGTCGCGGGAGACAAGCCAGCGTGCCAGTGCGAGGCGGGAGGGGCGCGAATCTGAACGAAGACGAGGCAACACCGCGGGTGTGTCTGGCTGCACTTCAATTCCAGGCGTGAGGAAGTTGCCCCGAATCAGGACGTGGGTCTTGGGAGGCCGAGGATTCTCTGCAATCGCCGGCGCCTCGGTCAGCGCCGGATACTCCTCCGCCAGCGCATTCAAGCGCGTGTTCAGCTCTTTGAACCCGCCGGTCCGAATGAACTGGTCCGCGAGAATCTTTTTCTGTTTCGCCGTTCGCTTCTCAGGCGGGAGCATGAGGATTTCTTCACCGGTGTCCGTCTTGACCTGCACCAGGTTCAATTGATAATCGGAACCAAGATCCACTCCCGGATGCGCTGCAGCCGCTCTTAGCTTCTTCTCCCATTCCACCTGCAGTTCGGCCACTTTGAACTCTTCCAGGAGGGTAGCCCGCTTCTTTTCATACTCTGGCTGACGCAGCAGGAAGGGTCCCCGTTCGGCAGGCAAAGGCGCTTCGAGATCGGTCTCGCGCGCGGTGTTGAAGAAGGCAGCCAGCTGATAGAACTCTTTCTGGCTGAGGGGATCGTATTTGTGATCGTGGCAGCGCGCGCAACCCAGCGTCAGTCCCAGCCACACGCTTCCTGTCGTTGCGGTTCGGTCAATCACCTGTTCAGTCCGAAACTCCTCCCGATTGACTCCGCCCTCACGGTTGGTCAGGGTATTGCGATGGAAGCCGGTCGCCACTTTCTGTTCCAGAGTCGCGTCAGGCAGAAGATCTCCCGCGAGTTGTTCAATCGTAAACTGGTCGAACGGCACGTTGCGGTTCAGAGCCTCAATCACCCAGTGGCGCCAGCGCCAGGCATGAGGCCGGATGCGGTCCTCTTCATAGCCATCACTGTCTGCATAGCGAGCCACGTCCAGCCAGGGACGCGCCCATTTCTCCCCGTAATGAGGCGAGGCCAGGAGTTGATCGACCAAGCGCTCGTAGGCATCCGGACGTTTGTCCGCCAAGAATTCGGCGACTTCGTCCGGCGAGGGGGGCAGCCCTACGAGGTCCAGACTGAGACGGCGAATCAACGTCTCACGATCGGCTTCGACTGAGGGTGTAATACCGTCTTTTTCAAGGCGGGCTAGAACGAAGTTATCGATGGGATTGCGAACCCAAACGGGGTTTTTGAGTTTGGGCTGCTTTGGGCGCTGCGGCGGCACGAAGGACCAGTGCCTGCTTTTCGAGGTCACCATTGGCGAGGGCGGTTTTGAGGAATCCTCGGGCCACAGAACTCCCTGGTCGATCCACGCACGCAGCAATCCGATTTGCTCGGCGGTGAGCGGATCGCCCGTCATCGGCATTCTCACTTCTTTGTTGAGGCCTGCCACCAGGTGAATCAACCGGCTCTCCCGGCTGTTTCCGGGCTTGATCACCACGCCGCTGTTGCCTCCAGTCAGAGCTGCATTGCGCGTGTCCAGCCGAAGGCCTGACAGTTGTTGCTCGGCGCCATGGCAAAACTGGCACTTTTCTTTGAGGAGTGGCTCAATGTCGCGTCGAAAGTCAACCTGGACCTTGGCTGCAGTAGGAAGCTTGTGCCCCTCAGCGGTCTGTGCCGACGTTAGCTGAGAGGTTGAGGGATCGATCAACGCCAGCGAGAACAACACCCAAAGACAATGCTTTTTCACAGAACTCTACCTCCATTCTGGGAACCAACCGGACATGGCTCCGAAACGATGACACGGACCCGTCTAGAGTTCTATGTCCACCGGAGCGCTGACTCTTTCTGGTGTGGTGAGAATCTCAGGGTGTGAACATGAAACTCAGCTCGATCGAAAGAAGCTCCCATTGGCGATGGACGCTAGCACCTTCGTCCCACCAAGTCTAGCGCCGCCAGCCGCAGTCCGGAGCCCCTTCAGCTGTAGGATGCGTTGCGCCTGTCCAGCAACGCATCACCGAGTGGGACAGGATGCCGCGCAAGTTTTGTCTGCTCGCCTATCCAGCGCGGTGCTCGAGGCGTTGGCAAAAATCGCCAACGCCTCGAGTTTCTACATTTGTCCCCCCTTTTGCAAGGGGGACGCCGCGCTTTTTGCGGCAGGGGGTCTTCATTAGTTCGTAGCACAGCACACCCCCTGTGGTCCCCCTTGCCAAGGGGGACAAAGCTCTGGCCTTAGGCCAGAGGCCAAATTCCAACTCATCCTACCTCTTATCCTCTGACTTTGACGGCGCCTTGGCCATGAGTGCGAGTTTTTCACCAGTTCGGCGGGGCGCCGACAGGGTGTTGCTCCAGATCCAGGACCGATCCAGTAATGCACTCGCTTTCATCACTGGCAAAGTAGAGGGCCGCGAAAGCGATGTCCCGGGGAAGGAGCAAGCGGCCGAACGGGCGGGTGCGCGCCGCCTCTTCGAGCCAGTTGGCACCCTTGCCCTCCTCCTGCGTCTTGACCCGATGCTCGTTCGGGGTCTCCGTCCAGCCGACGTTCAGTTGATTCACTCGAATCCGGTACCGGTTGAGGTAGCTGGCGTTGTTCTTCGTCAGGGTCATGAGAGCGCCCTTCGTGGCCGAATACGCCATCAGTTTGGGCTCGCCAATGTAGGCGTTCACCGAACCGATATTGATGATCGACCCCCGGCCCAGAGTCTTCATGTGCTTCACAGCCTGCTGCATGCAGATAAAAGCACTTCGCACGTTAGTTGCGAAAAGCCGGTCCCACAACTCAACGGTCGTATCCTCGATATTGCTGCGCGTGCTGAGCCCAACGTTGTTCACGAGCACATCGATCTGGCCGTAATGCTTGACGGCCACTTCGATGAGAGCGCGACAGTCGGCCTCCACGCTCACATCAGCACGCTGAAAGACCGCGGTGCCGCCAGCCTTGAGAATGCTGTCAGCGACCGCCTGCCCTTTCTGCTCATCGCGGCCCGAGATAACGAGCCGCCCCCCTTCCGCGGCGAACAGCCGGGCCATGCCCTCGCCCATTCCCGCCCCTGAACCCGTGACCACTGCAACGCGATCCTGCAGACGTCCCATAGCTTTTCTCTCCCTTTAATCACCTGCTGAAGGTTGTGTCAATCCTGTGAGGCCACAATACTAAGCACGCGGCACCCGCTTGCGCAACTCCTTGCCTGCGGTTTGTGTCACACAGCGCGGCGCGCCGCAAGAACGTCATTGATTGTTCTAGATAACTAGTACACTATATGTTTCATGGCCATCACCTCGAAACAGCGAAAACCCTTCCGGTTCGCTTTGGACCTGCACAGCGGCGTCCCTGCTTACCGGCAGATCATCGACCGGGTAGCCGGCGGCATTGCCGCGTCGGCACTGGCCGGAGGCGATCAGCTTCCCACCGTTCGTCAACTGGCGGTCGATCTGGCGATCAATCCGAACACGGTCATCCGGGCTTATCGCGAACTCGAAATTCGAGGCGTGCTGGAAACCCAACAAGGTACCGGGACGTTCATCAGTCACCAGAGGGTAGAACGCGATACCGCCGAGCGGCAGCGCCGTTTGAGTCAGCTGGTGGGTGAACTGGCCGCCCGTGCGGGTTCAGAAGGCTTCACGGTTGAGGAGTTGATCGAGCGCTTGCAGGATTTTCGAAGAGATGCGGGAAAAAACAGGAGATAAGAATCATGTGGAGAGATCGCTCTGGGAATCAGATCAATGGTGTAGCCATAGCGCTATTCGCCATCTCGGCCGCAGCTGGCTTGGGCCTGGCTGCCGCCCTCGGTAGTCGGGTGCCGTTCGTGGCGGGACTGCTGGCCGGCATCTATCTGCTGTTTTCCATCAAGGTTGCGGATCAATGGGAGAAAGTGGCCGTGCTGCGGCTGGGGGGATACCTCTCTGCTGATTCAATTCCCAAAACCCAACTCTGGATGAGGATCTCGAAACACTTGCGGGAGCATCCAGACTGTGCTCGCCCCCTCACCCCTTTCCCTGGTGCTGTGAAAAAATTCCCCCTTAACAAAGGGGACGATGGCAAAGCCATCCGGGGGTTGTCCTACAAAACGAGAAAGCTGAACATTAGCGGGAGTCACAATGCCAAGCGCCATCAGCATTTTCGTCTTCCCTTTGCTCCCTCACATGACAACCCCCATGCCTTCGGCGCCGCCCCCTTTTTGAGGGGGAATTGCTGCACTGCTGACGCTCAGCAATTTTTCCATAGCACCCGTTGGGGAGAGGGGAACTGAAGGCTGGAAGGTCTCTCGAGAGACGAAGAGTATCGTCATTATATGGTGTAGTTATCAAGAGCCTCCTGCGTTCCGCAGAGTCCGAATCCCTTTTTCATAGACAGACAAAACCGCTTCTCGTTCCTTTGGGGATGCGAACAAAGCCTTGGCCGCAATCTGTTGCTTTGCGTCTTCCATTTGCTTGATCAGGTAAGCTACCTCCTTCGGCTGTCGAATCGCTTTCCCGCCTACCCTGACGTATATCGGTGAGGTATGCGCAAAGAGTTGACGACCAAACTCGTTGTTGGCTTGAGTTGAGATTCTAAGCGCCAGCCAGGAAGGTTCGTCAATCTTGATGCTGCGGCCCAGGCGAGCCTCAACATAGCCATCCTTGGGTTGCGGTTCACTCTCAGAAACAACCTTACCGTTTTGAATCAACTGCAGCTTCGCAAATGCGACTCGACTTGATGCGGAGGCCTTCACACTCACCTCGCGTCGGCTTGGGAGGTCGACAGTGGCCCCGAGGTCCTTGCCTTCAACGTTCAGGCTAAGCAGCGGCCCGTTGCTGATAAACGACCTTCCTGCCGTCAAAGCTTCCAGCCACGGTTTGATGCCGAGCCTGCCCTTCACTTTGGTGTAGACCCGAGCCAGGTCATACATGAACCAATCGGTGCCGGTTGAGAAGGGAACACGCATTCCGGCGTTGAGATAGTGATAAAAACTGTCTTCGTAGCTTCCATGGCTGCCACCATCAAAAATGTTTTGTGCGTCGAGCTTTCCACTCACAAAGTTGGGCACATCCTCCCGGCCCCAATTGTTGTGACACCAGATAGCTGTGCCCCCCTGACGATGGGCTTCCTCAATTCCCGTTTGTAAGGGTGTGCCATCGGTGCCGCGATGGCTGATTCCAGGCCCGATGCTGACCGGTTGAATCAGCGTCTTGATATTCAGCAGCATCACATGACCAAAGCCTTCTCCCTGATCTCCGAAGTTATGTCGATGCTCCTGACCGTTATTCACCAGCACACCGGTCGATCCAAATTCTTTCAGATCGCCCAGCGGGTAGCGGTTGGTGATGTAGTCCTTGTCTGCAATCGAGCGTTCTAGATAGGAAATGAAGAGGAGGTCGAGATGATCCGCGCCAGGAATCTCTTGCAGGTAGCGCTCCGCCTGGTCCTTGTTCAAATGGGAAAGATGCAGATGGGTGTTGGCGCCATACCAGCCCTGCCTTGAAACCTGGCTGAACGAACGTAAAGGAATGGTGAGGTCTTTTTTATTCTGTCCGGTCAGATCGACCGAAACAGTTTTCAGTTCCGTCTCCAATCCTGAGAATGCCTCCAGTCGTACCGACTGACGTGGAAGCAGCACCTCAGTCGGTGAAGGGAGAACATACCAGTCCTGGATGGCGCTCTCGTCAGTCAACCCCTGCCCTCTGGCCAACAGATTCGTAACAGGAATCGCATGCTTTCCCTCTCGTGGGAAGCAGCGGATTACCCCGGGAATTGGCTTCTGTGTTTGGCTGTCGACCAGGGTAATCATGAGCCGGCATTGCTGCCCTTGAGTCCAGGCCCGATGGTAAAGCGCAACTAGCGAGAACACCAAAACAACCAGAAGAACACCACGTCGTCTCATTTTCTTCTCCTCTCATCCCATGACTCAGCTACTTCTGGAACCCAAGCGACTTCCGCGGCGCTCCTTCGATCTGATTCCTCCAATTAGTTCCTTATGCAAGCAGCGGGGTGAACGACATATTCCCCCTTAGCAAAGGGGGCGGCGCGCTGTCTGCGCCAGGGGGTTGTCGGTCCGGATTTCCCGTACCCATCAAGACAACCCCCTGAAGGCTTCGCGACCGCTGTCGCGAGCCTGCTGTCCCCCCTTTGTTAAGGGGGAATTTGACATCCAGGAGTCCAGACCTTGCCGATCTCTTGAACAATCAGTCTACAAGATCTATCCCCAATGTTGAACTTTCCATCAAGAGAGCAGCGTCACCTCACCAACGGCAGACTATCCCTCATCCCCGCGTCGAGCGTTCCAGTTTCCATCCATCAAAGGGCTTCACTGTCGCGCAGTTTGGTCCGCCATCCTTTCCGATACCGGGGACCCCGAGTTTCAAGAACCGCCTGCGACTTATCCACTCGGTCGATCATTTCCCACGTGATGCCGCTCAGAGGAACTTTCAACCGCCGACTCCAACACGTTTCCCTTTGGCCTGCATAGGTGCCAATGTCGAGGTAGACGAATCGCTCACCGGGTGGGCCCTGTATGAGTGATCCAGAAAAGTCGGGCACTGCATCCTTGCGGCTTGCTTTGACTCCAATGGTGAACTCGAAGCGTAGGTCTTCCGTTTTTGATCTTTGCATCTGAATGGTCTCGTAATCGCTGCCTCGGCCTCTCTGCAAACCGAAGTCCACGCCGGCGGGAGGTTTTTCCAAGACAATCCGAAGCGTCAATTCACGTTCCATAGTCACTCCTCTCAGAGGTCTCCTGGCAAAGGAGCGCGATCACGTCCTGAGGCAAAAGGGAAGAACGAACTGCCGCGCCCCTTCCGGCAAGCAGCGTGCGCAGGAGCGCCCGCTCCACCCAGGTGGAACGCGCGCTCCGCGCGCGTTTTCGGCTGTGGATTCAGAACCGTGATGGGTCAGGATCGTCACGATTCAATTGTTTCACAGCTCCAGGGTGGCGCCCAATGCAGACCGGTCTCTCCGTGGTGTCTCTCGCCCAGCTCGATACCCTTCTGCATCAGGAAATCGGCGACGCTCGTTCGGCCATACTCACAAGCCCAGTTGAAGCCTGACTTCATCTGCATTGTCGTCACATTCGCTTTCAAGCTGCCGTCTTCATTGAAGAAGCTCTTGACCACATCAAGCCGTCCCACTCCGGCTGCTCCCTCGAGGTCCAGCGGTGCGCCGCGCGCGGCGAGAAACTCGGCCGCCTCCGGGCGCCCGTTCGCCAGACAGCCATTGACGGCTCGCTGACCGTTGCCGGCCGCGCCTGGTTGGTCGATGGCCGCGCCGTGTTCCAGCAGAATCTCCATCAGCGCATCTTGCACACCAGCCCGCCACGGATGGATGCTCGTCGCTACCATCCCCAGCGTTGTCGATCCGCCGTACATCCCGGACACCGCATCGATCTCAGCGCCCGCGTTGAGCAGCATCTCAGCAACCTTCACTGCGTTCTTAGGAGTCTTCTGACGAAAACCCTCGACCCCGTTGGCCCCCACATAATGCAGCAGCGTGGCGTGATGCTTGCGCGTCGAGCGATCCCGAATCAGTGCCGGATTCAAACGAAGCAACCGCTCAAGGGTCCCAAGGTCGCCGCTGATGACAGCCTCCACGGCTAATTCGAATTGTGAGCCAAGGGAATTCTTGTGGTTCAGTTCTTCGAGGTGCTTTGCAAACTCTTCGAAGCTCGCAAAATCATGCTCGCGCGCGATGATGGTGAGAGCGTCCGCGCCCGCATAGTGAGGACCCGGACCACTGGGCACGTATGCTGGCGGTTGCCCCTGGCTGAACAAATGCGGGTTTTCACGAAGCAATCGTTCGAGCGCAGGAACGTCACCCGTGATGACGGCGTTCTTCGCCGCTTCCCACAGTGACCTGGGAGAGCTTTCGCGGCTCAGCGCTTCGAGGCGCTTTGCAAACTTGGGCCAACTCTCGAATCCATGCGCGCGCGCGATGACGTATTGAGCGTCGGCAAGGGCGAGCATGGCGTTTTGAAGCTCGCCGTCCGCGAGCTTGCCCAAGCGGGCATGATATTGCTTGATACGCCGCAGCGCTTCGGGATCACCTGACTTACGGGCCTTGACGAGGTCTTTGGCTTGCTTCTTGTATTGCTCCAGGTTGGGGTGAGGGGGTAATTCCTTGGCGTCCATTACGACCTTCCTTTCGTGAATGCGCCTGGAGTCCGCCCGAGTCAGGCTGAAAGAAGGTTCGTAACCTTCGTGGTTCTGTTTAAGGTGGGCACGGCCCTTTCCGCGGACTGGATGCGCCCTTTGCGCTCGTGCCCAATGTAGTGCGGTGCGATTGTGAAGTCAATCGCCCGCCTCTTCAACCGAGATTTTTGGTTGGCCTGAAGCCCACCTAAGCATGCTGTGGCCTAGGCCTAGAGCGGTATAACTTGCAGGAGGTGATGATCGACTGCATGCTCACCTTCGCATTCAGTGTGTGGGCCAAGTGTCTTCTGTCGAGGGAACCGGGCCCGGGATGTCCAATGCTCATTGACAACAGCCACCTCGGAGACGAGAATCCAGCCATGAACGCGCTGGCACTCATCGCGGAGGCGGCAACTGTCGCAGGGGCAGACACAGGCTCGGCTAGTGTCAGTTCCACAAGCACGGTTTCTACGAACACCGTCAGATGGGGCCGAGTGTTGGATTTGTACTTTGAAAAGGGAGGACTTGTCGTCAACTTTGGACCTGCTCTGCTGGTCGCGCTGGTTTGTTTTGTGATTGTGGCCATTGCTTGGAAGTTTTGGTTGAGACAAAAGCTGCTACCGGAATTCGAGATAGTGGAGGCGGAGCTGGAGATCGCCAACCTTGGAAAAATCAAGATCAAGCCAAATCACGATAATGTTCAGATCGCGCATGAGGCTTGGGTGGAATTGACCACTCGTAAAGCTGCGCTTCCTTTTGAGGATGATCATGACGTGGTCGCGGAGATTTATGATTCGTACCTTCAGTTGTTTGTCCGGCTCCGGGATCTGACCAAGAACATTCCAGCGCATAAGTTGCGCAAGTGCCGGGACACGAGGAAACTGGTGGAAGTCATGGTAACGGTTCTGAACCAGGGGCTGCGGCCACACTTAACTAGGTGGCAAGCGCGGTTCAGAAGGTGGTACCAGGATGCCCTAAACGAGTCCTCGAACCGCAATAAGTCACCTCAGGAAATTCAAAAGGAGTTTCCAAATTTCGGGCTTTTGGTTAAGGACTTAAAGGCGCTGCAGACTGACGTTGTCAAGTATGGCGAGTTTTTACGGGAGATTGCGCAGGGCAAGGACAAGTAACGTGGTCTTTCAGGCCGCAAACTGAACAGGATTCTTACTCAAATGGACTTCGATAGTAAGCGCCGACATGTTTTCATTAGTCATCATCATAAAGATGATGACGAGGTCAGCAATCTTACCTCACTGTTGTCGAAGAAGGGTTACGACATTCGGAACAGTTCAATTAGGGCAAAACCCGCGAACCAGCGGCGATTGGAACAAGGGTTGGTGAAAGATGAAACCATTCGACGCTTGCTCCGCATGAAAATCTCATGGGCTGGAACCGTTGTGGTACTTATCGGCAAAGAAACCCATTCAAGGCCTTGGGTAAATTGGGAAATCGAGCAAGCGAATAAGCAAGGCAAGAGAATTGTTGGGGTCTACGCTCGTGGTGGGACGAACACCGACAAACCTGATGCCCTCGAAAAGTATGCCTCGACGATCGTGGCCTGGAACGCCGAGAGCATTATGGCCGCGATAGATGGGACTGCTAACTCATTTCAAAATCCAGACGGGTCATCACGGGAGACCACTCACGCTAGAGTATCCCTTAAGTGTTAGTGGATGAGTAAAGTGTACATCTATGTTGTAGACCGCGATTTTGGCTTCGCGCCGAACCCGTTTCATGGTCACTGCACGTTGGCAACATGCAAACCTGGAATCAGAAGTGGGGCCCAGGTGGGTGACTGGGTTGTTGGTGTGGGTGGCGCCAGGTTAAATGCGACGGGACGATGTATCTTTGCGATGGGTATTACCCAAAAACTCACCTTCAACGAATACTGGTCGAACCCGGCATATCTTGACAAGAAGCCTGTCAGAAATGGAAGCAGAAGGATGATGGTGGGAGACAATATCTATCACTACGACTCGGCGCTTAGGGAATGGCGTCAAGCCGATTCGCATCATAGCAACGCAGACGGCAGCCTGAATCCACATAATCTCCGCATAGATACAAAGGCGGGCAAGGTTCTTGTTTCACGCCACTTTTTCTATTTCGGGAGGGAAGCGCCCGTCATTCCGACTGCCTTCCTGGACTCTATTGGATTCAAAAACGGTAGGAACTATCGAGTCTTTGACGCCCGTATCTGCGTTGGTCTATTCGATTGGCTGCACATCTCGTTCCGGGACTCATTGAACCAAGTTAGAGCTGATCCTGTTGATTTTGATGACAGTGAGAAGCGCTATTCAGCCGGGGATAATAAGATTTCCTAGCTTCGAAAGTCTGGTAGAGCACGACCGCGCAGTCAAAGATACGGGCCCGCTATTGTCGTTCAGCCGCCGTCTTGGCGCTGTATAAGCTTCGGATCGCTCCAGCAAACTCAAGGTGGCCTCCGTAACTAGGATGCCTCACCGGCACAACTTCGAATCCCAATCCCACTAACGATTTGTGCGCATCAACTCCGAGAGCTATTATCTTGTCGGGCTGAAGCCACTCAAGCAGGCAGGATAACAAATCTCTGCACTCGTTAAACTCGCGTGCCGTGTGGCGTCGGTTGCTCATCGGGTTCCGTGTTTCGAACGGATGAAAAGGGAAGATGTTCCAAAGGAAAACCTTTGCGTGAACCTCGCAAATGATCTTCCAAACCTCCGTTGCCGTTCGCTCTTTGACGGCCGCCCCCACAGTCGCTTTGGCCATTCCGTCGATGCCAAAATGACGCTCTAGTGTTTCTAAGTGTATTTCGTCTGTCAGTGCGATGCCCGTTCGCCGTCCCCCACGATAGCCACAGTCACGCCCGAGCCAGACCGACTCGACGCCACACGCAACTGCCCCATTGAGATATTGCTGAAGGTTCAAGCGGCGTATAGCCGGACTCTCAGAGTGGTCGTGATCGCTACATTGATCTCGATATGGATTGAACACATCAGGAAATGAGATGTTGCTGAGCTCAACAATAAATTGCTGAACGTTCATTGTGGAAGTTCAGAAAATGAGATCGAGCGTTTTCTCAGATCAGCAGTGACAATACCACGCCTGTGAAATCGGAGCTTTCGGAAAACTGAAAAGCCGTCGAGGATTGCTTGTTCCCACTGCCACAGGGGACATTGCTCAACTTCGTAGCCGCTGACGAATTCAGGAATTAGTTTGAGCAATGAGTAGTCAAGCGAGGTAATCGATTCAAAGTGACTGAGGCGCATTGCGCGGTGAAATACCAACGTCGAAATTCCTTCTTCAATTAGAATGGCTCGCGCGCCATCCTGCGCTTCGTCAATCTTTGGTTGGCTTTTACGCTTCACTTTGAAAAGCGCTCGCAAAACAGGCGACCAGCCCAAGATCGCTGCATAAGCCAAATGAAAAACATCATGAAAACGATAGTCATCACTAGTCATGCGGTTGTCTGTAAGGGCGGAACCAATGTTTAAGCCATTACATTGCTGAATAACGTAAGTCTTACCACTCCTCTTCACTTCAAAGATATGCATCTCAATTCTTCGAGGCAACTGCTCGAGAGAGTCAAACCCATCATCGAACAGAGGAGTATATGATTTCTGCGCAGGCCACCGGCTGTGGATCTTGCGCACATTGAGCGCCGCAGCGTTTGCAAGATCAATGTCGGCAACGTCCGCAGAGTCAATCAGAGCACGAAAGACTTCCACCAAGTGGGCCGACAGCACGTCGCGGTTGTTGGCAATTCTGTTCAAATGGAAGTCGTTCAACAAAAGGCCCACTTTGCCCGCCAGCGTAATCAGAGCTGCCTCAAATGCTGGAGAGTCTGGTGAGCCATCAGCATTCTTCTTTGTTTGTATGTCTGCGAATGTTCCAAAGGAATCAGTTTCCACCTCGTCCCAATCTTCTAGGTCACGAAAGATTCTTTGCGCGAGCACACTCAAGTTTAGCGATCCGCGAGACGCGATGTTGCTGAAATACCAGAGAACGTCACCGAATTCCTCAATTACCGCTTCGGTATAGCCAACAAATGACTCTCGATCCCTCTGCTTTTTCTTTAGAGCGCTTAGCAGCGTTCCAACCTCACCGAACAAGCCAAGCAATGGAAACGCGAGGCCATCTAACCCGCTTTGCTTATTCTGATCCGTCTTGCGGGCAATGAGCTGATAATCATTGAGTGTGACTATCCCCTCATCCTGTTTAGAAGTACTCAGTGTCATTGACGTAGCATTCCTTGGAACGGTTAGACCGGATTGCGCTATAGAGGACCGAGCCAAACCGACCGTTTAAGCGAGTGCCCAATGTTGGACCGGTGCAGAATGAAGTCAGCCAGCAACAATGCCGGCCAACTATATCGCCAAGCGGCCAAACCCACAATCTTGGGACGACGATTACAGAAGATTCACGCTCGGTAACTCTTCCGAATGGCACTCAGGGCATTTCAAGACAGGAGGGCGAGAAGCTGACCGCCAGTACTGAGGGAGGGGTCCCGGCGCGATGCGCGGGCCGGGGTGCCGAAGGACTATCTCCAGTCGCAGTGCTCCCTCTGCGCTCGAAAGCGGGAACACTTAGACTACGCTTCCCGATGAGCCGGTGCTCCAACCTTCTGTCGACTGCGGATGGCCGTCGCGATGCTCCCGAAGAGTGTTCCCACGACCACGGTGAAGGCAATCCAGAAAATCAGTTGCGGGACAAGGACGGTTTGGACATACCTCATCCAGAAGCTTGTCTCTGGGAAACCCGGTGGTAAGGCGTCGTAGTGGGTACCCCAATTTCCCCGGATGGCGAAGAACGTCAGGATGACTACGGGAATTCGCGCCGCGTACCCGTAGGCCAGCAGCGCTTTTGATAGAGCCGGCCAAGTTTTGAATTGCAGCCCAGTCGCTGTGGCAAACAGTAGGAGCCCGATGACTAGTTTTCCTGGAATGTTGACTTGAGGAGCAGCCGCAATAAAGCCCCCGGCTGCCATTAGAACAAGCCCGAAGACAGCCATTCCAATGGATCGCCCGACGCCAACCGGGCCTTGCCCGTCGCGCGCCAACTTGAGTGCGAAATAGACTCCGAAGATCAACACGAGCCACGTGATGCCGACAAGAGCACCTCCACCACCTGGAGAAGGGTTGAACAAAACGGGCGACCAATGCCGCAGCTCTCCAGTAATGCGCAGAAGGCTAACGACCAGCGTGATGACGCTGGGAACGAGGATGAGGCGGGCAATCCGTGTGCGATTATTTGAAGTCGTTTCCACCACGGCAACCTCCTTAAATGAAGACCCTTCGTTGCTTAATTGCTTACCTTCAGGGCGACGAGCACCGCTTAGACGTCGACCAGTACCTGGAATCCGCCGTAGACCATGCGCTTCATGTCAAAAGGCATCGGCTTGTCCTCCATGCCTGCTCCCAGGCGCGGGTCTTTCATCACTTTTGCGTTGACGCGGTCGCGATGCGCTCGCGACTTGAAGACGATGTACGCGAGGACCACAGTTTCGCCGGGTTTGAGCTTCATCATTCGCGAAAACGGGACGCTCCATTTGGTTTTCTTGAGATCGTCACCGGCGCATTCCTTGTAGTCCAGTGCACCGTGCTCCCGCCAAATTTCTCCCGCCTTCTGAGCCATGCGGGCGTAAGCCTTCAAATTTTTCTTCGGTACCGGCAACACGTAGCCATCAACGTAACGCATCAATCCTCCTCTATTTAATAGTTTTTCATGCCGCGTTGCGGCGCCACGACCCATGAAAATCATCGTGGGCAGAGCGTGCTTTTCTTAAGCAGCCATCCGTGCTCATGCCGGCCGGCAGACCAAGTGCTCCGAGGCTTTTTCAACAACTTAGGACCTATTTTCATAGGAGCTAATCTCTAAATCGGGATAAGGGCTGGGCTATGAGATCAAATTCGCGTGCTGCCGTGATGATGCTCAAGGCTCCGCCGATATGATGGGTCCCGAACGAGCAACGTAACCCTCCGCGGTAGCACAGGCATCCTGCCTGTGCACGATCTTGCGAGACCTGCAGAGAGGAATGAGTGCTGAGCAGACTGGATCAGACGGCTCGGGGCGCACCCGTCAACTCACTTGGCCTGAAGCAGACTCTGCCGGCGTGCCCAACCTGCCCGCCGGCAGAAATCCCTTTTCTACTTCTGCTGCTTTGCCATTTCCGCAAACTGCTTTTTCATCTCGGCGTCCATCTGTTCAGGCGTGGGTTCGGCCTTGTGGGTCGCCAGCATCCACTTATTGCCATCTGGATCGACCAGCGTGGCGGTGCGATCTCCCCAGAACATGTCGGTGGGAGGCTGGAGCAGTGTGGCGCCGGCGTTGGTTGCCTGGGTGGTCAGTTTGTCGACGTCTTCCACCAAGAGATAGAGAGTGGCTGGAGTATTGCCGAGGGTCTTGGCGCTGGCCGACTGCCACGCCGGGTTTTCCGGGCCCAGCATGAGAGTAGACTCCCGCAATTTCAACTCTGCGTGCATAGGTTTTCCATCCGGACCCGGCATCAAAGCCCGTCCTTCAAAGCCAAACGCCTTTTGGTAAAAGGCGTAGGCCTTTTGGACGTCCGCCACCGTGAGCATGGTCGTGATCGCGGTGTAGTTGGCTCGGTTCAAGGGATCGATTTGACTCTTGGTTGCTTGACTCATGACTGCCTCCTTTGAATTTATGTGAAGGATACAACAAGAAAACGGACCGCGATGGGTCTCGTTACTGCTTCCGGCCTCCGGCTAAAGCGTGGGCCTTAAATCGGCGCGGTCGAAACTATTATGACTCGGACGCCTGCTTCAGCGTCTTTATGTCAAGCTTGTCCATTTTAAGCATAGCCTCCATGACTTTGCTTGATTTCTTAGCATCCTTGATTGCCATCAACTCGCCCAAGACCGCGGGAACGATTTGCCATGACAAACCATATTTGTCTTTAAGCCAGCCACACCTTCCTTTCTCTCCACCCGCGGAGAGCTTCTCCCAGAATGCATCGACTTCTTCTTGCGTCTTGCAGTTCACTGTGAAGGATATAGCCTCCGTGAATTTGAAGTGTGGACCACCGTTTAGCGCAATGAATTCTTGTCCATCAAGCTGGAATTTGACGATCATTACCGATCCCTTGGGTCTTCCGGTGGCCGCCGCCCCTTCGTCTCCGTAGCGGGCAATGCTATCAATTTTGGAGTTCGGGAAAATCGACAGGTAAAAATTCACCGCCTCTTCGGCTTTGTCGTCGAACCACAAGAATGGGGTGATTTTTTGCATATCGTCTCCGTATAACTATGCTTTGTTCCGGTCAAAGTTCTCTTCTTGTTTCGTGCCGCTTCGTGATAGGGGAGCTCACCGGCACGTTTTGCAATCGACAAGTGACAGCTAGCCGCCGGCAATTGCTCCGATTACCAGAAACGGTTCAGCTCCCGATGCGACCGCCTCGGGTAGTGGAGCGTCGGGCGACTCATGGGACAAGTCCTCCTCGCAAGCAAAGAATCGTACAAACGCCCTGCGCTGTTGGGTGACGTGGTCACGGATCGTCCCGCAGAGCATGGGATACCGTGCCTCGAGCGCGTCGAGAACAGAGCGCTGTGTGACTGGTCCGTTGACTTCGAGTTCAACCTCGCCGTCAACGCGCGCCAGCGTTCGCAAATGAAACGGGAGCACGACGCGGATCATGGCAATGTCTGGACCTCCACCGACACGACGGGAGGAAGATCGCGTACGATGGGCGCCCAGTGATCTCCGGCATCGGCCGATGCGTATACCTGCCCGCCAGAGGTGCCGAAATAGATGCCGCACGAATCGAGTGTATCCACAGCCATCGCGTCCCGCAGAACGTTGACGTAGCAATCGCGCTGCGGCAGGCCATTTGTAAGGGCCTCCCACTCGTCGCCGCCCGTGCGACTGCGGTAGACGCGCAACTTCCCGTCAGGAGGATAGTGCAGGGAGTCGCTCTTGATTGGCACGACGTAGACTGTGTTTGGCTCGTGCGCGTGAACGTCGATGGGGAATCCGAAATCCGTCGGCAGGTTCCCGCTAACCTTGTGCCACGAATCGCCGGAGTTATCGCTGCGCATGACGTTCCAGTGTAACTGCATGAACAGCACGTTGGGGCGCGCCCGGTGCATGGCGAGGCGGTGAACGCAGAAGCCGATCTCAGCATTCGAGTCGGGAATGTACTGCGACTTCAGCCCACGGTTGATCGGTCGCCATGTATTGCCCCCGTCGTCGGTCCGGAAAGCACCCGCAGCCGAGATAGCAATAAACATCCGTTCAGGATTGCTCGGATCCAGAAGGATGGTATGCAGGCACATTCCGCCAGCACCCGGCGCCCATTGGGCTCCGGAGCCGTGGCCGCGCAGGCCGGAGAGTTCCTGCCAGTTCTGCCCTCCATCCGTGGTGCGGAAGAGTGCCGCGTCTTCCACGCCCGCGTAGACGGTATCTGGATCGTTAAGCGACGGTTCGAGATGCCAGACACGCTTGAACTCCCACGGGTGCTGTGTGCCGTCATACCACTGGTGCGTGGTGAGCGGTTTGCCGCTTCCTGAGGAAGTGTCATAGACGAACTTGTTGCTTTGACCTATTGGCGTTCCATCGGGATTTGTGGTCGGCTCGCCTGGTTTCGTACCGGGCTGCTCCCACGTCTTGCCCCCGTCGTTGGAGCGCTGGATGATCTGCCCGAACCAACCGCTGGACTGCGACGCATACAGCCGGTTTGGATCGACGGGCGAACCTTTCACATGGTAGATCTCCCAACCTCCAAAATGTGGGCCATCCACATCCCACCGTTCACGCTTGCCGTCCGACGTCAGGATGAACGCGCCCTTTCGCGTACCCACCAGTACTCGTACTGTGCTCATTTATCACTCCTTCTCGTAGTAGAGGTCTAGGATCAAATCGATTGCGCTGCAACTAAGATCAATCATTAGCGTCTTTCTATCTAATCACCATTGTCATCCGCCGCGCTTGCGATGGATCAGTTCATCGACGCTCCACTCCCCTGCACCCTGCGCAGCCATGTACAGGGTACGGGGAGGTTGTGCATGTTGCCACCTCCTCCACCCCCCTGTAATCCCCCCTTGTCAAAGGGAGGACGCCTATTTTCATCGAACGTCTGAATCCACTACTTCTTGGCTTCCGCTAGCGCGCGCAGGCGCTCTTCCTGCTCCCTGAGCTCGGGCGTGAACGCAGGCCCGAAGTCTTCCGCCTCGAACACCTGTCGAATCTCGATCTCCGACTCCGAGCCGGTAGGGTTGGGGCAGCGCTTCACCCATTCGATCGCCTCTTCCTTCGACTTCACTTTCCACAGCCAGAATCCGGCGACTAGCTCCTTTGTCTCGGCAAAAGGCCCATCGATCACGGTGCGCTTCGCTCCCGAGAACCTGACGCGCGCGCCCTTCGAGCTCGGATGGAGTCCCTCGCCCGCCAGCAGCACGCCGGCTTTCGCCAGCTCTTCGTTGTACTTCCCCATCTCAGTCAGGAGCTTCTCGTCCGGGAGAGCGCCTGCCTCTGTGTTCTTGTCAGCTTTGACCAGCACCATAAATCGCATCGTTGTGTCTCCTGTTCTTACGTCGTTTTCTTGCCATTCGTTTTTTTGATTCCACCGTTGCAGGCTCTACTCTGCCGGCAAGCCAGCGACCTCCGTCACCGGCCGGATTTCGACGGTGCCGATCCGCGCCCCTGGAATCCGTGCGGCAATGCCTATCGCCTCGTCGATATCCTTGGCGTTGATGAGGAAGTAGCCGCCCAGCTGTTCGCGCGTCTCCGCGAACGGACCATCGGTCACGGTCGGTCTACCATCCCGAACCCGAACACAGGTCGTCTCTGAGCTTGGGTGCAGCGGCGCGGCGCCCAGATACTGCCCGCTCTTGTGGAGCTGTTGCGCGAGCTGCACAGACTCCTGAAGCATGCCCTGCCGCTCCGCGTCAGGACGCTTGCGGAAGGATTCTTCGTCGTGGTGAACCAGCAACATGTATTTCATCTGTTCGGCTCCGTCAGCAAGTCGAATGGCGAGTGCCCGAATCGACACTCCGCCAGGAAATTATTTGGGCTGGTATACGCTCCCGGACCCAGGCGTGGCTATGCAATATGACACAGTTTGTCGCTCCGGAAAATTTCCCCTTAGTCAAAGGGGGGTGGCGGCGCACCGACGGCGGTCACGCAGCGACAGCGGTCGCGCAGCCACCCGGGCGTTGACTTGCGAATTGGCAGAGCCTTCGCTCAGCGTATCCAATGACGCTACTATTTCCCTTCGCCTTCCCGCCTCGTGAGACAACCCCCACGCCGTGCGGCGCTGCCCCCCTTTTCTAAGGGGGAATCTCTAGGTCTAGCGGCTGGGTCCCTGGCAAAGGCCGATCAGGACGGATCCCTCTTTCCATGCCGGGTCTCGTTTTCCGCGATGCGCGCCTTAACGAGCTTCGTCACGAGCGTGGCAGGAATCGGTTTGTTGGCTGGAAAGCGAATGGAGGCCTTGTTGAGCTCGTAGTCTTTGAGCTCGGAGGCGTGCGCACGCAACACCTTCTCACTCATGATGTAGAAACCGCAGTGGCCGTCGAAAGCTGCGAACGCCACCAGCATTCCTTGATGTTTGAAGGTCGGGATCTGGTAACTGATGACCTCGGTAGCCTTGGGTGCGGCGGCCTTGATCGTCTTGCGGAGCTTCGCAAGCGCGGCCCGTGCATCTTCCGGGAGCGTTGCGAGGTAGCCGTCTACAGTCTCGGCTCGTGCGCTCCTCTTGCCGCCTTTTGAAGTGACTTTCTTCATGGCATCATCCTCACATTGTTATTACAGGCTTTCGGCGAGCAACGGACGCTAGTCCCCCTGCTGGAGTTCCTACATTTGTCCCCCTTTCTTCGAAGGGAATCGAAGCTTCATCAGCGTAGCACACCCCCTGTGGTCCCTCTTAACCAAGGGGGACAAAGCTCTGGCCTTCGGCCCGAGATCACGGGCAGAATACCCATGAGCGGCGGATGCTAGGTCGTCGGCAGGCCTGCGACCTCGATCACCGGCCGGATCTCGATGGTCCCTTTGCGGGCCATTGGAATCCGTGCCGCAATGTCCATTGCCTCGTCGAGATTCTTGGCCTCGATGAGGAAGTAACCGCCGAGCTGTTCGCGCGTCTCTGCGAACGGACCATCGGTCACGAGCCGTTTGCCATCGCGTACCCTGATGCTGGTCGCCGTCGACGTCGGGTGCAGCGGGGCAGCGGCCAAGTACTGGCCCCGCGCCTGGATTTCTTGCGCGAGCTGCGCCGACTCCAGGTAACACTCCTGCCGCTCAGTTTCGCCCAAGGCCTGCTCTTCAAGGTAAATCAGCAGCATGTATCTCATTCGTTTGCCTCCATCCGTAAGTCGAACGGCGAGCGCCCGAATCGACACTCCGCCACAAATTATTTATAGTTGGGTATGCTCGCGAATGCAAACGCAGCTATTGACACAGTTTATCGGTCCGATTGGGGCCGCATTGTCGCCACCCTGATTCGGCTCATTGGCGACTTCGATGTGGCCGAAGAAGCCGCGCAGGAAGCCTTTGCCGCCGCAGTGGACCAGTGGAGGGTTTCCGGCGTCCCTGAGTTCCCACGCGCCTGGATCATCCAGACCGCCCGGCATAAGGCCCTTGACTGCATCCGCCGCCGGACGCGTTTCGAGGAAAAAATAGAATTGTACGCCGCTTCCGGGCTGATCCCGACCATCGAGGAGCCGGATTACGACACGAGCGAAATCCCGGATGATCGACTTCGGTTAATCTTTACCTGCTGCCACCCGGCGCTTGCGTTCGAGGCTCAGGTCCCGCTGACGCTCCGGATGCTAGACGGCCTCGAGACAGACCAGATTGCGCGCGCGTTTCTCGTGCCTACCGCGACGATGGCCCAACGGCTGGTACGAGCGAAGCGGAAGATTCGCGATGCTGGCATTCCGTACAGCGTGCCCGACACAAACGACATGCCCGAGCGGCTGGACGCGGTGCTGACGGTGATCTATCTCATCTTCAACGAAGGTTACGCGGCGACTCGAGGCGAGCGGCTGGTCAGGGCTGACTTGTGCGTCGAGGCTATCCGGCTTGGGCGCTTGGTGAGAATGCTGATGGCGCCGCAACCGCCCACGGAAGCTACGGGATTGGTCGCTCTCATGCTACTACACGATTCACGGCGAGATGCCCGTCACGACGAAGCCGGCGATCTGATCCTTCTGGAAGAACAGGACCGCAGCCGCTGGGATCGTCAGAGGATTACCGAGGCGTTGCCGCTAGTCGATGAGGCGCTTCGCGGCGAACCCGGTCCGTTCACGCTGCAGGCGGCGATCGCGGCTCTGCATTGCCAGGCAGCCCGTGCCGAAGATACGGACTGGCGTCAGATCGTGCGACTTTACGATCTTCTCGAGCACCTGCAGCCCTCTCCCGTTGTCTCGCTGAACCGGGCGGTGGCTGTTGCGATGTTGGACGGTCCTCAGCCGGCGCTCGCGCTCATCGAGGCGCTCACCGCCGAAGGTGATCTCGACAGCTACCACCTGCTCCATGCTGCGCGCGCCGACCTGCTGCGCCGCCTCGGATCCTCAGCGGAAGCGGGGAAGAGCTACGCGCGAGCGCTGGCGCTGGCCACCAATGACAGCGAGCGCCGATTTCTCGAGCGGCGGCTGCGCGAAGTTCAGCCGCCGCTAGCGTAATGTCGCATTCGGTGTCCGGCGCTTGCTGGCTGTGCTGCATCCGACACCCTTGAAGCCAGTCGAGGTTTCTTTGTTCCCCTTGACGAGGGAATCGAAGCTTTGAGAAAGCTTCGCTGCGCTTCTTGCTGCAGGGGTCGAACTCACCGCTGAAGACCCCCTATGGTCCCCCTTCTCAAGCGGGACAAAGTCTAGCCAGCTCCGACCGCACTCCATCCCACGCTTCTGAGTTTTTACATTTGTCCCTCTTTTTCAAGGGGGCCGCCGCGTTTCTTGCGGCAGGGGGTCTTCATGAGTCGCAGCTTCGCCCTCCCGGATTTGTTCACAGCAGCTTCCCTCTTGCAAGAGGAGACAACCGTCCTTGGCCTTTGCCAGGAGGAAGTGAAATCGATGCCCAACGCATTCCACAAATCGGTCGAAGTGCGGTTACCTGCTTTCAAGAAGATCCTACTCATCCTGGCGACCGTGTTCGTTCTCATCGGGATCGCCCCGGCGATTGCTCAGCCGGAGCGGCAGTTCCGGGCAGGAGCGGCCACCAGCAACATCACTCCCTGGCTGGGAATTTTCAGCAACGGGGGAATGCAGGATCGCGTGCCCGGGCACGTGCATGACGAGCTGCGCTCCCGTGCCCTCGTGCTCGAAGACGGTCAGACGCGCCTGGCCTTGGTGACCGTTGACAGCTGTATGGTGCCTCGCCAGATATTGGATGCGGCCAAGAAACTCGTTCGCGACCACACCGGCCTTGCGATTGAAAACATGCTGATGTCGGCCACACACACGCACACGGCCGGGACCGCCGCACCCGTGTTCCAAAGCGAGGCAGACACGGAGTACCCGTTGTTTCTGACCCGCAAGATTGCCGACTCAGTCCAAATGGCGATCAACAATCTGGCACCGGCCCGCGTCGGATGGGGCGTTGGCCAAGTGCCCCAGCATGTCTTCAACCGCCGGTGGAGAATGAAGCCGGGGACAATTCCGCCCAATCCTTTCGGCGGCATCGATCAGGTCAAGGTGAATCCGGCTGTCGGCAGCCCAGATTTAGTTGATCCGGCAGGTCCCACCGATCCCGAGCTGACAGTCATTTCGGTTCGTGCGCTGAACGGGCGGCCGATTGCGCTGCTGGCGAACTACTCGTTGCACTACGTGGGTGCCGGCGAGTTTTCGGCCGACTATTTCGGGGCCTTCGCTGATCGAATCCAGCAACTGCTCGGCGCCGACCGCCAGGACCCACCGTTCGTCGGAATGCTGTCAAACGGAACCAGCGGCAACATCAACAACATCGATTTCAGGCAGCAGCGTCCGGCCGATCCACCATTCTCAAAGATGAAGGCCGTTGCCAACGACGTGGCTGCCGAAGCGCTGCGGGTTGCCAGCAATATCCGCTATCAGGACTGGGTTCCGCTGGCGGTTCGTCATACCGAAATCGAGTTGGGGGTGCGCCGCCCGACAGCCGAGGAGCGGGACCGCGCACGGCAGATCATGGCTAAAGCGCAGGGACCCACCATGCGTACCCTCGAAGAAATCTACGCACGGGAAACCGTGCTGATCAGCGAGTATCCGCCAAGAGTTCCCCTCATTCTGCAGGCGCTGAGGATCGGCGATCTGGGAATTGCCGCCATTTCGTGCGAGGTCTTCGTCGAGATTGGCCTTGAAATCAAAAAGAAGAGCCCGTTTGCCACCACGTTCACCATCTCGCTGGCCAACGGCTACAACGGCTATCTTCCGACTCCCGAGCATCACCGGTTGGGCGGTTACGAGACGTGGAGAGCGCGGTCCAGCTATCTAGAAATTGACGCCTCTCCCAGGATTGTCGAGCAGTTGCTCGGGTTGCTGCGGGAGCTAAGGAAGAATTAGTGCGGATCGCAGAATAGAGTGACGAGGCTCTTCGTCCCTCGAAAAACTCGATAGACTTCGGTTCCCCTCGCCCCAAAGCGGGAGAGATCTCCGAGGTAGAAAGTCAAGAGGGAGGGGCGAGCACCATGGGCGGGCGCTAACCTAGCGGCAAAAGATTAGCGCGAAGAGCGCCAAGACAAGGGAGCTAGCGTGACTGCCGACGAAGTAGCGAAAGACATTGTCGACGCAGCGATTAAAGTCCACCGCTTTGGGTCCGGGG
>Ga0163150_10001974_pt1 | contig 33042 bp, 28 predicted proteins | sample OliLakLV19P2IB_FD_148628 | JGI IMG/M metagenome (GOLD analysis project Ga0163150, IMG submission 148628) | Freshwater microbial mat bacterial communities from Lake Vanda, McMurdo Dry Valleys, Antarctica - Oligotrophic Lake LV.19.P2.IB | ecosystem: Environmental > Aquatic > Freshwater > Lake >...
AACCAGGAGTTCGGCGGAGAGATTCAGCGGTCTTCCCACATTGAAAGGCCGTTGAAACTGGTGCCGGTCGAAAACCATTTTCTCACACGGCTTTCTGACATCGACAATGGCGCAGCCTGGAAGGCGCTTCCCCCGCTGGTTTGCGCCAACCGGTTTGCGCGGATCAAGGACGGCTCTGAATTGCTGCTGGAAAGTACTGCGGGAGAAGCGGTGATGGTTGCCGGAGGCTACGGGGCAGGGCGGGTCGTTGCGTTTGCCGGCGACTCGACCTGGCGCTGGTGGCTGAAGGGATACCAGGATGAATACAAAACGTTCTGGCGACAGCTGCTGTACTGGCTGGCTTTTCGGGACGGCCAGTCGAACGACCTGGTCCGGATCCAGATGCCACGCCGCCGGTTCCAGCCGGAGAGCGCTGTTTCGTTTGCTGCCGAAGCGTGGAATTCGACTGGAGACCGGATCGAGAACGCAAAATTCGAGTCGTGGCTGGTGAATCCCGCCGGCGTTCGTACCACTGTCCAGCTGACCCGTTCGGGCGACCGGGATTGGGCCGAGCTGGACAGGAAACTGGTTTCCGATCCAGGCGTCTATACGATCAACGTCCACGCGACCCGCGAGGGCGCCGAAATCGGATCGACCGAACGCGAGTTCAGTATCTCCGACTCGGACCGGGAACGGGCCAATCCGGCTGCGGACCATGAATATTTGCAACGGATGGCCGACCAGACATCGGAGTTCGGCGGTCGCGTTGTTGCCCCCGAAGAATTTGGCAATTTGATCAGCGAACTGAAAAAAAACCTGCCCGAAATGCAGGTCAAGATCCCGGTCAAATGGCAACTGGGACAGACGATGGCCGATTCCTCGGTCTTTCTCGTTCTGTTTGTCGGCCTGTTGGCGATCGAATGGTTTCTGCGAAAGAAGTGGGGACTGGTCTAGGCCAACCAGGCAGGTCATCAGGTTGACAGTGCAATCCGCATGCAGCGATGATATTCAGCCATCCGGGGACAGCGTTTCTTCCGGCAACAGATTACGCCTCCAATCCACTGGTCTTTCAATCAGGAATCAACGATGAGCGGCAACCCTTATTCAGCGCCGGTTTCACACGGCAAACCTCCGGAAAGCCCCTTGCCGAGCGGCGGCAAGTCATTGCCTGGAGCGGCATTGGCAATTGCGATCATCGGGATCGGCATCGGCGCGCTGAATTTCTTCGGCTCCTGCTGCGGCGTGGCCGGACTTGCTGGATTCTCGGCCATGGCCAACTCGACCGCCGTCCAGGAAGCGATGCAGGAGAATGCAGCAAAAGATCCCGATGGAGCTGCCCAATTTGACCTTGCCAAAGAACAGATTGCCAAAAACATGGTCCCGATCGTCATTCAAATGGGACTTGGCCTGATTCTGGGAGCAATGTTGCTGGCTGGAGGGATTGGGACACTTGCCAGAAAAGAGTGGGGACGGAACCTGCTGGTCATTGCTTGCCTGGCCGGAATTGCGGTCACGATTATCAATATTGTCATTTCGGTTGCAATGGGCAATTTTGCCAATATGGCGAATGTGCCTGACGATCAAAAGATGTTTACCATGATCGCAATGGTAAGCGGATTGGCATTTACCGCCCTGTATTTGGTCTATTACATCTGGGGCTGGCGATACCTTTCCGCTCCGCAACGCAGAGCCTGGTTCAGCTAAAGACCGTCCGGAATGGAAACCGGCAGTCCATTCTGAATTGCTCCCCGACCCATACAGTCGGGGAGCATTTTTTTCTGGCGCAAGAAGGGCAGACCCAAGCTGGGAAACGCCTTTAATGTCGTGTGGACCATTCCGAACGAGAGTACTTTTCAGTAACCAGGTTGTGGACCGAAATCTCCGGCCAACCCGGCAATTCGGAGTCGGCGTCCCATTGCAGTATCAGCGAATCCTTCAGCGATTTAGCGGCTACAGGAAGCTTGGTCAAAAACTTGCTGTGTCCCCTTTGCTGGCGCCAGTCGGGCTGGCGGGCGGGTGTTCCCAGACAATTCGCCACCAGCTCCGGATCCATCCCGTACAACAGCGTGCCGTGGTACAGAAACGCATTTCGCATGCAGCGGAGTGCGTTCCCGCTGACTTTCTTTCCGTCGACTGCCAAATCACTGATTCCTTCGATGCTGCAGGAAACGCCCGTGGCCGCAACCGCAGCCTGGATTTTTTGCATCACAAAGCGGTGGGCCTGGTCGAGCATCCGCAACTGCTCCCGGCCAGCATAGCGCAGCACGACGGCGTACATCAGACAACCCGGCCCGGCGACGACTGTTCCCCCTCCACTGCTTCGCCGCAAAACCGGGATCCCGTTTTGTTCGCACCACGACAAGTTGACTTCGTCTGCGATTTTGGAACTGCGGCCCAGCACCACAAAATTGGCCGGTGATTCCCACAACCGCAGAACCTCCGGGGCACCAGCATCGTTTTCCACCTGCAACAACAGCGCTTCGTCCAGCGCCAGGTTGGCGGCGGGCGTGTCCAGTGTCAGATCAAGAAGTTTCATTTTTTTTGCTGCCGGTCGGCAAGCTGTAACGGTCGGGCAATTTCGCGGCGCAACGTGCTTTCGCTGCTGGCGTTTACGCCACGTCGCCAGACTGCCCCAAACAACCAGATTGATCCCCAAACGAACAAAATGCGCAATCTGGACCAATCGCGAAACATGTTACGACCGGTACAGGCCGGACAACAGGGTTGCCAGCTATGGACAATTGCCCGTGTTCCAGGGGAGACTGGCCCTCTCCATGGCAAAAATCTTCGCCACGACTCCGGCAAAATTGGCCATCAACGGCCGCATTGCCTATGATGGAGGCTGTACCGGAACAGGTACCGTATTGGCGATTGCCCTGTTGATCGGGGTTGGGTGCAGACCAAACTGCATGCTTTTTTTGAATCTGGATATCAGGAAACCTGGTGTTATGACTGGCAGAAAAATCCGCACGTTGAAAATCGTTTGCGCACTCGGTCTGGCAACCACGGTCGGACTGGGGCAACTGCATGGACAACAAAACTATGGCCCCACCCAGCTGGAATCCACCCGCATCGCCAGCCATGAATGGGTGCTGGTCCGGTTAAATATCGAACGGCCAATCGAACGTCGCGAACTCGTGACCGAGACCGCCTATGATTCCCGCGAAGTCACCCGCACCCGGCCGACCTGGGTTTACGAAACACACTATCGGACCGTTACGCGAAGAGTTCCGGTCGAGCAGGAGCGGACGATCCAGCAGACGACTTCGGTCGAAAAACCGGTTATCGAAACCGCTTTCGAAGAACGTGTGGTCACGCAAACGGTCATGCGTTCCATCACCGATACCGAACAGCAACGGCACGTGGTTCAGCGCCCGGTACAGCGGACCGAATACCGCGACGAAACCGTAGTCGTCGAAAAACCGGTTGAACAGACGTATTACCAGACCGAAAACGTAACGACCTGGCGCCCGGTAACACAAACGCAAACCGTTTACAAACAGGGAGTCGTCCCGGTTACGCAGCAGGTTCCCGCCAACACGAATCCGTCGCTCGACTGGCAGCGACGCGGGTACTACACCAATCCGGCAACCGGCGAACAGGTATGGCGGCGCCCAGGTTTTTACTGGACCAAGTCGCCGGAAACCTGCCAGGTGCAAACGAATTACGTGCCGACCCTGATCCCCGAACAGCAAACATCGACTGCCTACGTTCCGGAAACCGTCCAGCAGTACAAACCTGTTGTTGTAGCGGGGACGACACGAACGTACGAAACCCGCAAGGTACCGGTAACCGTGGATGCAACCGAGTCCGTTGTCGAGTATCGCGACGTTCCGGTGACCCGATATGAACCCGTCACCGAGACCCGGACCGAGAAGGTGCCGGTGAACCGCCTGCGTTACGAGACACAAACGACGACCCGCGACATTCCGATCCGCGAAACGGTGTATGAAACCGTCACCGAAGAAGAACCTTATCAGGTTCGGGTCATGAAGGAAGTCAGCGAGACCTCGACGGAACGGGTACCCCGCAAGGTCGAGCGGTACGTGACCCGCCACAGCACCGAGCGGGTGGTCCGCAACGTTTACGTCAGTGTGCCGCTGGATGAAAACGACCGCCGCACAATAGAACTCGACCGGGAAATGACAGTCCGGCTGGACAACCCCACCGCCCGAATTCCGGCCGAGGGAGCAGTTGTCGAACTCGATTTCCTCCGGCAGGTCAGCGTGATGAAACCGGCAACCGAAAGAACGGAACCGGTCGCGACCGAAACATCGACGCCCAAAACCAGCTACTGGACCGATTTTGAACCGGTGAAGCCCCGGCCTGGGACAACCGAAGGAACCGGCTCCGGCGGAAAATCAACCAATGGCCCCAGCTTCGAACCCGGTTCCAAACCGGACGACAGCATCATTCCGGCTGACAAGGCTCCGACGATCGGCACCTGAACCTTCAATACACCGGATGAGGCAAGCTGCTAACAATCGATCCGGTCACCCAAGCGATGCCTGTTACTTCTGGTCCTGCATCCGGAACAGCTCTGCTTCGGACGCAATAAAGCCAAACGCCGACCAGTGTTTTCCGGCAGTGACTTTGCTGAAAGTCTCTTTGGCTCTGGACGGTTCGCCGTTGACGAGATACCAGTTGCCTACGCCGTACCCATACGTCGCCAGGTCCAGGTCATAGCTGTCGCCCGATTCGTCCGGGATCAGGTCCTCCGGTTTCAATTCACCCTTGTACAACAGCAGACGCCGGTGGTAGGCGTGGTTTTCGATAATCTTCATGTCTGCATGGACCAGGTCCAAAAGCCTGGTCGCGTGATCGGTGTGACCCAGTCGGCGAAGGGTCATGTACATCCAGTCGAGCGTGGCGACGCGCATGTCATCGTTCCCCGAAACGGCCAGGCATTTCTCATACGCTGACAGGGCCGACTGGAAATCACCCTTCAGATAATGCGCCAGCCCGAGGTGGTACCAGATATTGGATTGCAACGTCCCGGTCGGAATTCCGGCTGCATTGGGCGCTCCGTCCGGTTCGATCTCGTCGTCGCCATCACCAACCAGTTCCACCGCTTTCCGGAAATCGGCAACCGCCAGATCGAACTTGCGGACCGAGATGTACCGGTGACCGCGATGGCGGTAGAGGTGTGGCACATCCGGATGGTTAGCGATTCCGGCAGTGAAAACATCAATCGCGTCTTGGTATCGCCAGAGGTAACCCAACCGGCGGCCAACCCAAATCAGCTTGTGCGGGTCGGCCGGGTCGGCCTGGGCTTCCTTTTGGGCAGTTTCCAGATCCGCCGACAATTTTTCCAGCTGCGCGGGTTCCATCGCCAATCTTCGAAGCGGTTCGCCAAACAGTGAAGTTGCTTCGACGGGAGATTCACCGGAAACATTCTGTTTCGATTGGGCTGTCACGATTCCAGCTGCAAAGAAAACGATAACAAAGGCGAACACGGACTTGCTGTTCATATTGCTGTCTCCAGTATGATGCTATGTAACCGTTTGCTGATACGTAGCCGTTCACTCCGTGAACGTGCTTCTTCTGTGCTGGGAAGCATTTTCACGGAGTGAAAAGCTACGTGGTGCCAGGAATGATTTCGCTTTCGAACAGTGACTCCAGGCTTTGTCGTGGCCGGATCAGCCAGTCCTGGCCGTTTTCGACCAGGACTTCTGCCGCCAGCGGTTTGCTGTTGTAGTTCGACGACATCGTAAAGCCGTACGCGCCGGCACACTCGATCACCAGGAAATCACCAACCGAAGCCGCAGGCAATTCGCGACGCTCGACGACACCCCCTTCGGCCTGTGTAAAAATGTCCCCCGATTCACACAGCGGGCCACCGACTATCACCGGCTGCAGTTTTCCGGCGGCCTGGGAACCAGACGTACAAACCGAAATTGGATGCCAGGCACCGTACATTGCCGGGCGGGCAAGATTGTTGAACCCCGCATCGACCAGATAGAACAGGTTTTCACCCATCTGTTTGATCGCGCGAATTTCCGAAATCAGATAACCCGATTCGGCAACCGGATACCGCCCGGGCTCCAGTTCCAGAACTACCGCATGCCCGAACTCTTCTGCAAGCTTGACGCGGGCCTCGTTCCAGATTTCGTAATAGCGTTGCAGGTCAATGGTCTGGTCCGTGTCGCGATAGGGGGTCGGAATTCCACCACCAGCGCTGATGGATTTCAGCGGCCGGTTGATCGTGGCAGCGGCCGACAGCATCGCCCCGGCGACCTGCGAGAGGTGGTCAAAATCGACTCCGGAACCGATGTGCATGTGCAGGCCGGTGATCGTGAGCGAATGCCTGTCAGCGAGTCTTACACATTCCCCGATCTGTTCGTGCCAGATTCCATGCTTGGACTGCGAACCGCCAGTGTTGGTTTTGCGGCTGTGGCCATGTCCAAATCCCGGGTTGATGCGGAGGGTGACCGACCCACCAGGATTCACCGCGCCCAACTGCGCAATCATGTCAGGCGAACCAACATTGACGTGAATATTGTGTCTGGCAATCAGCTCCAGGGCGTCCCGGTCGAAAACATCGGCAGTGTAAACGACCGGTGGAATCTCTCCCTCAAATCCGTAGCCCGCAGCCTGGGCCCGAAGAATTTCCCCGGCACTGACCGCGTCCACCAGCATCCCGCATTCGCGCAGCAATGCCAGAATCGCCAGGTTGGAATTCGCTTTCTGCGCATAGCGAACCACTTCGAAATGCTGAAGGCTTGCAGCCCGGTCCCGAATCGTGGCTGCATCGTAAACGAACAGCGGCGTGCCGTATTTGCGGGCCAGAGCATCGACCGGGATGCCCGCAATTTCTTCGATCGTCAAACGGCGCCGGGGACGACTGGAAACGTTGGCGGCGGAAGTTTCGGTGCTGGACAAATCAGATTCTCCTGGTCGATACGTTCAGGCACATTTTATTCACTAATCGTTTGCGAAGAATGTCGCAGGTTGAAAAATCTCCGACAGCGTTGATTTTGTCAATCAGCCTGCCCCGCCCCCGCCAGCTTGGCCGTTCGAACTGTGGTCCGAAAGTCTTTGTCAATCTCCAGCTGGACCTTTTCAATCGTGCGCGGCGAGGCCTTGAGGACCCTGATCCGCACATTGTCCAGAACGACCTCGGTGCCAGCCCGGGGAATCCGTCCGAGGTGGCTGAGAACCAGCCCGGAGATGGTGTCAAAATCCCCTTTCTCCGGAAGTTCGGTCCCCATCCTGTCATTGATCTGGTCGACCCGGACAATTCCGTCCAGTCGCACCTGGCCAGGCCGGACGAGGGTAAACTCTGCGGGCTGTTCATCGTCGGTTTCATCAACAATTTCGCCGACGATTTCTTCCAGAATGTCTTCGATGGTCAGCAGGCCGGCGACGCCGCCATACTCGTCAATCACCACGGCCATGTGAGTCCGCTGCTGAAGGAACTGCTGAAGCATTTCGTCCAGCATCGTGCTTTCGGGAACCATCAGGACCCGCCGGATCAGTTTTTTCAGCGGGCGCCGTTTCGCCGGCGCAACCAGCGATTCCCGCAGCAGATCCTTGGCCAGCAAAATCCCCTGAATATTGTCCAGCCGCTCTTCGTAGACCGGAATCCGGGCCCGGCCCGACGCAACCACGAACCGTACCGCCTCATCCCATGCGGTATGGACTTCCAGCACATCCAGCTTGCTGCGCGGCATCATGACGCTGCAGACGTCCCGTTCATCCAGTTCCAGGACATTTTCAATCATTCCCCGTTCATCGGGCTCCAGCAATCCATCCCGTTCGCCTTCGGAAACGATCGACCGGATTTCGTCTTCCAGCTGTTCCTCTTCGTCATCGTCATCCTCATCCACGCCGGCAGCGCGCTGAAAGATTCCGGCCGCTACTTCGCTGAGCCAAATCATTGGCCAGGTCAGAATCGAGATAAACCACCACGTCTGCCACGAGTAGAACAAAAACACCACCGCAGCATGCCGGGAAACCGCATGGGGAATCCAGCTGTTGGCGGCCAGCATCGCCAGCGAGGCTACAACCAGTGGAACACCCCACATCACGACCACGGCCGGCCCGGGAAATTCAAGCTGTACAAATCCAATCGAAAGGGACGTCACTGCCAGAACGGTCGACATCGCCCGCATCGACTCCGCACCCTGGGTCAATCGCTCGCGGTGCAGGACGATAAACCGGAACCATTCCATCCGGTTCCTGCGACGGCAAAGCTCTTCCAGTTCGTGAACGGCCAACGAATGCAAACTGCGGGCTGCGGTTGCTGACAACAGAGACAGTAACCAACCCGAGACAGCCAGCCCAAAAAGGAGTTGCGGAGTCATGATCCGGACACCTGGTCAGACGGTCGGCCGATTTCGGGGAATCCGGCCAGCTCCATGTATTTCTGTTCGGCAGCACGCATTTCGGCCTGGTCTGCGTCATCGTGATCGTCCAGCCCGGTCAAATGCAGCGTCCCGTGAATTGCGTACAGAACGGCCTCTGATTCCAAACTGGTTCCCAGTTCTGCAGCAACGCGGCCGGCCGTGTCGAGACTGATGATGATTTCGCCAAACACGGCATCCGGCCGTTGACCGGCTTCTTCAGAGCCAACATTGATCGGGTCATCACCCGGAAACGTGATGACATCGGTCGGCCAGTCGTGTTGCAGAAAGTCACGGTTCAACCGGTGAATAGCCGGGTCATCAACCAGGGCGACACTGATTTCTCCACGTGGAACCGCGCTTCCCAGCAAGACCGACTGGACTGCTGCTGCGATCCGGGTCTCCAGGGAATGGTCACCTGCGTGGTCGATGACTTCGATCCGGTAGCGGGAATCAGGCTTGTGACTGTTCTGGATATTTGACTCGGGCATGGTACATCGCGTTCAGCGATTTAACGAGGCTGGATTCGATGATCCGGATCTGCTTGAGGGTCAGTGAGCATTCGTCGAACTGGCCGTCGTCCAGTTTCTTTTGAGTGATCGTGCTGACCACGCTTTCAATCCTGGAGGGCCCCGGTTCCCGAAGTGCCCGGGTCGCTCCTTCGATCGAATCGGCCAGCATCAGGACTGCAGCTTCGGCCGATTGTGGCCGCGGACCAGGATAGCGGAAGCTGGAATCACTGACCACGTTTTCGTCAGTCGATGACTGGGCAGCCCGCATGTAAAAGTATTCTACCACGGTCGTACCGTGGTGCTGTTCAATCATGTCAATGATCCGTTGCGGCAGCCGGTGTTGCCGCCCCATTTCGACTCCATCCTTGACGTGCGAAATAATCACCAGCGTACTCATGGTCGGGACCAGATCGTCGTGACGGTTCTCGCCACGGTTCTGGTTCTCCACAAAATACTCGGGCTTGCGCATTTTGCCGATGTCATGAAAATAGGCACCCACGCGACAGAGCAGGCCGTTGGCACCGATCGCATCGGCAGCCGACTCGGCAATTGACGCGACATTGATACTGTGGTTGTAAGTCCCCGGTGCCCGCTGGACGAGCTGCCGCAACAGGGGATGGTTGGGATCGCTCAGTTCCAGCAGGCTGATGTCGGTCTGGATTCCCATCCAGCGTTCCATGAAGGGGAGCAATGCGGTCATCAACAGTCCTGCCGCACCGGCTCCCCCGGCGTACCATAATCCGTCGATCAACAGATCAACCGTAAAGTGGGGCGCGATCAGCAGCTCGCTGCACAAGGCAATCGGAAAAACGATCGCCGCCGTAATCAGTCCGATGTAAACCGATTTTGTCCGGCTGCGGATGGAGCGGCAAAACATCGCCGCAACGCTGGCCGCCGAGGCCAGAATCACAAACTCGGCCAGGTCGTATCCGTGCCCCATCGTGAACACCAGTGCCGCCAAAGAAGCCAGCATCACCGCCAGTTCAACATGCCATGCCATGGCGACGGTCATCGCAAACAGCACGATCCCGATGATTTCCAGCCGCCCCCGCAAGTCCGACGCCAACAGCCACAATCCGGCAATCGTCACGGCAAACGCAACCGCAATTGCAGTGAACGACTTCAAGTCGGTCAGCAGGACCCGGTCGCGATGCCAAAGGTAACCTGCGATCAGTCCGTAGGCGCATCCAAACAATCCCAGAAAAATCAGGCTGTACAGGACCCGGTGCGTCCAGCTCATATTGGCGATCATCGCCGCATGTTCGGCCTGCAACAGGATGATGTCGTTTTCCGTAAGCGGCTTTCGCCCGCCGACCATGTCCCCTTCGGGAAAATCAACCGCCGGCTTGAGGATCCGGTCCCCAATTGCAAACCGTTTCATCCGGGCAGCAACCGCCCGGCCAGCGTCATCGGCAGCGGTTCGCGACGCATCGGAATTCCAGATTAATGTCTTCTTCATTTGGGGCCGAATCCAGTCAAACAGACGCTCGGCTACATATTGGGGATCCGCGACTTTGTCTTTTTCCCGACCCAGCTCCTCGGCAATTTTCTTCCGCAGCTCTTCCGAAATCTCGGGGATCCGGACCTCGGAAACCAGAACGGTTTTGGCATCTTCGAGATTGCCGCGAGGGTAGACTTTGATCTCGCGCATGCTCCCCTGACCCAGCTCATGCTCCAACGTTTCCAGCAGACCGGCCTGGTCGTATTTCAAAAACGCCCGCTCCAGCGCCGCCTGGACCGACTCGAGTTTCTCATCGCCAGCCAACCCCGTGCGAAACCGCTCGAGATTTTCCAGCGTCGCGTCAGGTTTGGCCGGATCCGTGTTGGGTGTGCCCGGCACCGCAGCCCAAAACGCTGGCCAAACTGTTTCGACGGTTTCTTCGGCGGGTTTCTCCAGCAGGGCAAAGGTTGCATCGACAACAGCCTGGCGAAGCTCCTGCAAGGAACGTGGGTCGTTTTCGTACAGGCAGGATACTTTTCCCTTGGCGGCGTCCTGGGCCTGGCGGGTCGCCTCCAGATCATTGACCTCGAACTCAACCCGTGCATTCAAACTGCGTGGCAAATGCTGGCGGATCCGGTAAGGGAATTCCGGTGCCCAGCCTCCGGTCAGAATGTAAACAGCCAGCGCCGCCAGGAAACAGATCCCGGCGCGAAACCACAAATCGCTCCGGCCCAACAATTGATACAGCTCGCGCCTGGCATTTCGGGGGGCTGGTGCGATCCAGCGACCGCTCATCCTCGGAGTATTTGACATTGGCCCTGACTAAATCTGCTAAGTGGATATTCTGCATTCAGAACGAAACACACCGTTCATGTGTCGTCCCGTTCCTGATCCGGCGCGACCCGCAAGCCATGGTTCTGGCGATCCCCCGCCTGCCCGTCCAAATTGACTCCGTCGTGGTTACCGTGTTCGTCCTGTTTCTCGTACGCCATCACAATTCTCTGGACCAGTTCGTTCCGGACAATGTCCGTTTCTGTCAGCCGAACCACTTTCAGTCCCCGGATATGCCGCAAACGCCGAAGCGCATCATGCAGTCCACTGGAATTCCGGTTTGGCAAATCGGTTTGGGTCGGGTCACCGGACACTACGATTTTTGATTCAGCTCCCATCCGGGTCAGGAACATCTTCATTTGTGCAACGGTCGTATTCTGCGCTTCGTCCAGAATGATGAAGGACTGGTTCAGCGTCCGTCCCCGCATATAAGCGAGCGGCGCGACCTCGATTACGTCCTGCAGGATCAACCGCTGGACCTGTTCGTATCCAATCATGTCGTGGATCGCATCCAGCAACGGGCGGAGATACGGATTGATCTTGGCCTGCAGGTCACCTGGCAAAAACCCCAGACTCTCACCCGCTTCGACTGCCGGTCGAACGAGTACAATCTTGTGAACCTGTTGGTGTTTTAGTGCTTCGACGGCCATCGCTACCGCAAGGTATGTTTTTCCGGTACCCGCAGGGCCTGTGGCAAATACAATGTCATTGGCCCGGATGGCGTCCAGGTATTCTGCCTGGCCCCGGGTTTTTGGACGGATCTCCAGTCCGGTTTGCAACACATCAACGCTGCCGGTCAATCGGGGAGCAACGGGAGTCCCGGACGCCCGGGCAATGGTCTCGTCAAAAAGTTCGGGAGTCAACGCACCACGCTGGCGAACAATCGAAGTAAGTTCTTCGATCGCCATGGTTGCCTGGGAAACGGCCGGCTCTTCGCCCACAATCCGGACCTGTCCGTTACGCAAAGTAATGTTGACCTGAAAAACGTCCCGTAGCTTGCGAAGATGCTGGTCCTTTGCTCCGAACAGGGGCAAAACCAGGGCTGGTTCAATAAACGGAATTGTGGCTTCGGTCATCAAGTAAAAAAAATCGGGACGATTTTTGGTTTCCGATTCACTCAGAGACGATTAGCCTTATCGCCATGTCTCTGGAAATCAAAAACTGCCAGCGTGGAATTATAGCTGACCAAAGCAACCTGCGGGACAGCGAAATGGTGGCACGAGGGAGGGTTAAGCGTTAAATCCGCCCATTTCCCCTGTCTTTCCCGCCAACAACAGGCTGTTCCACCCCGAACAGCTCGATTGACCCGATTCTTCGTCAAATCCCCAACCCGTCGCAACAGCCAATTCGTTTCCGGATTTTGCCTTTTTTCCCCGCGAAGTCATCTGCCGTCCGAACCTGGACAATTAAGCTGGATATCAGGCCTCCCCAATCCGTCGATGGGCAGGGAGCCTCCAACAGGCCGCTGAAAAAATGTACAAGGCTTTGTTCGTGTAGCGGAGCAGCGCAAGCTGCCCGGTTGCGCATGTGTTTCGCGCAACTAGCCGGAAGACTCGCGCGCTTCCGCAACCTTATTCAAAAACCTGCGGACTCAAAACACCACTTTCCCAATCCATTGCCATCCCTTTCTCGCAGCCGTCGTTGCGGTTCGGGGATCATTCCGAACCAGCCATTACAGAATGTCTTTTGACCTGAATCGTGCAAACCCGCCGGAATATTCCCCGATCGTGGCGGGGACCGGTGTCCGGTTTTTGCTGGGGATCCTGACGACCCTCTTCCTGATTGCCGTGACCGGTGCGATTGCTGTTCGCGCGGTCAGGAACTACCAGCCACCTGGAAAGTTTCAGGATGAGAAACAGGGGTACTGCGATTTTCACAACGGGATCTACTTTCCCTCGCTGGCTTTTTCCGAGGGGTTCAGCCCTTACGGTCTGGACTATGTGATGAACTATCCGGTGGAGCGGCAGATTCCCGCTTTTGCACCCGCCGTTCTGATTCTGCACTGGCCTTTGACCTGGTTCGATTTGCGATCGGCAGAAATCCTGTACTACGGGCTGATGATTCTGATGCTAGTCGTCCTTGCACGGATTTCACTGCGGGCCGCCAGATGGTCGCGTGCCTGGTGGCTGGTCGCGGGCGTGGCTGGTCTGTTGGCTGCATCGCGGGCCGGTTATGGCACGCTGTTCAGCGGATACTTTACGTTTGAACTGGCGATCGGTGCTTTGCTTGCGGTCTTCGCCGGTGACCGGACGTTGGTTGGAGGCATCGGGTTTGCCCTGGCCTCGATCAAGCCGACGACGGGAATTCCGCTGGCGATCATGATGCTCGCCCGCGGCCAATGGCGCGCGGTCGCAACGGGATCGGCCATCATCGTCGTTTCCAGCCTGATGGCGGTTGGATGGCTGATGATGTGTGAAGGATCAGCCGGTTTCGTGGAACAGTTCCTTGCCGCCCAGCACGAACACCGGTCGGATCCCAACGAGTTGCCGGTCAACACCTGGACCCGGATCGATATCCTGGCAGTGATCGCCAAATGGATTGACTGGAGACCGGGTGATCTGCTGCACGTGGTAACCATGCTGCCTTTGATTGCCTTTCCGTTTTTGGCAGTTTGGCTGGCAAACAGCCGAAGCGGTCCGGGCAATCGGGAAACGGATCAGGCCGGCCTGTCATCGGCAGTTATTTTGCTGGCCGTTCTTTCGACTCTCTATCACCACCACTACGATCTTGTGATTCTGATGCCGGTGGTCCTGGCCGCTGCCGGTGGCACCTGCGGATGGATCCGCTATCCGCGAGTCCGTTGGGTGATCGGACTGTTGTGTCTCATTCCGATGCTGAACTACGCAACGTCCAACCTGGTGCTGGGCAAGTTTGCCTTTCCACCGTTTTGGGTTCAGATCCTGACATCGGTCAACGGCGTATTGCTGGGAATCGCGTTGGCGATGACGACATGGATGTTGTTGACGCGCGGGCGAACCGGGAAATCGACTGCCTTGGAATCATCCCCCAACAGGTAACCGTGGTCGCAGCATTGGCTCACGAGAACGGCCTGGTTATAACCGAACCGGAAGAAGACTATTCCGAGGCCAGACAAAGCACAATACGGGGCGACAAACACGAGAACGAAATCTCTCACGCGATCATTGGCCGTGCGATCTTTGCGTTACAATTTTCCGCGTTAACATTTTCCACGTCTGCCTTGCAACGATACGGCGGGCTGGATTGGCTGACCGTGCGAAGGGACCTGGAAAACCTTTGAATCCCCTCAAAAACTGCAAAATCGTGGTATCTGAGCCATTCAATATGAATCCTGCCAGGAAAAGTTCCCAAAATGGGAACTCGTAGTTTGACGCCATAGAGGGAACCGCCGATAATCTATGAGGATCATCGCCCGAAAAACGTTGGTGGAGTGTGGAGTATTGGAGTGCAAACCCGGGGACGGAAGAAGCACTCAAGGCATGGTACGCGGAAGCGGATGCGGCCAGTTGGTCGACGCCGGCTGACGTCAAAGCCCAATATGGCAATGCCAGCATTCTCAAGGATGGGCGGCTTGTGTTCAACATTTGCGGTAACGAACATCGCTTGATCGTTTGGATCAACTACGACTTTTACACCATCTACATCCGGTTCATGGGCACGCACACAGAATATGACGACATCGACGCGCAAACGATCTAAACCCATTCAGCCGAAGGTCATCAAGACGACTGCGGAGTATGAACGTGCGCTTGCGCGGGTCGAAGAACTGTTTGCTGCCAAGCCGGGTACCCCAAAGGGAGATGAACTGGAGCTTTGGCTATTGCTTGTAGAAACCTTTGAAGATAAAAAATTCCCGATCGACCTGCCCGATCCGGTCGAAGCGATTCGTTTTCGCATGGAGCAGGCAAATCTGAAACAAAAAGACCTTGTTCCAATTCTCGGAAGCAAGGGCAAAGTGTCGGAGGTTCTCAGTGGTAAACGTGAGCTTTCGCTGACGATGATTCGCAAGCTCGTTGATGAACTGGGAATTCCACCTGCTGTCCTGTTGCAGCAACCGGGCGTTTAGTTGCAATTGAACAAGTGAACACCGGGAAACCAGGATCGCGGCCGCCGTCTGCTGCAGCGTTTGGTTCGGCGTCTTACGCCCCGACGGATGTGCCGCCATCTGCCACGAATGACAACCCGATCGCCCGACGGATCGTCGAGGCCAACCATGTGGTTGCGGCGCGGATGTTCGGCTCGGAGTACCCGGTCTCACGGAAGAACGGGAAGCCGTCCCGTGTCCCTCTCGACCACAGGGGCGCCGGGGGGCCACCGCCCGCCACGCCCATCCAAACGACGTAGCAGACCTGCGAATTCCCGGGTTCGTCACCTGTGTACTGGCTCGTTACGCTCACGGCGGTGATCGTGGTTCGCGACCAACTCTGCCGGCGACCGGCCCGGTCCTCCGTCGTCACCTCCTCCGGACCGATGACGAGTTGAGCACATTCTTGAAGTGCGAGGAACCGTAGCCGCGCATCGTACAAGAGGCCACCCAGGCTGCAGACGCCGCCGACCACCGCGAGGACCACCATCGCAATGGTGGCTCGATCCCCGAACGGATGGCCCAGCGCAGTGAGCACGCTCGAAACGGCTACCGCCCCAAGCGAGACCACACACAGCCACCTGGTCACCGTCGGCCTCAGCGGCCAATCCGACGGCGGGAAGTGGAGACGGAGACCCTCCGAGCACTCCTCCCAGCGGAAGCCAGAGTGCGTCGGCGGATGGGGCAACGTCAATTCTGGAAGTGATCGTTTGTTGGATGCCTCAGGCATGACCCCATCCCCAGAAATCATGGCCATATTCTCCGCCGCCGAACGTCACCGATCACGGGGCGGCGACGATTGAGTGTCCATGGCAGGTTCGCCCGACTTCGCCGCTCCCGATCGGATTGTTCGCTGCGTTCGGTGCGCGATTGGTCGACCAGACGATTCGAGCCTAGCCTGTGCGTCACGCAAGTACGCGGCGGTGTCGCCATTGTAATCTGCGAGAATCTGTCGGCGTACTGCGTGCAATTCGTCGAGTATTGCGTTACGTGTCATTGTCATCACCACCAGGAAATTCTATTGGGGTACAAATCGGCATGCCTGACGATAGATGTTTCGATGTAGACGGTATCTATCGCCATATCCTATCGCAGCGGACGACACCGATCACCCGGTTGCCGCCAAGTGACTTTGATTTGAGGAAATGTTCGATCGGCAACCCGGGTGCATTGTTTTGTTCGTCATTATTTCAGGTTTCGAGGGAAGTCGTTTTGAGTACTTTCCCTCGGAGCGTCAAACAGAAGGACAGTGGAAATCCGAGAAACACCAGACTTTCGCATTTTGCTAACCAGATATGCTCGTCGATACGAATCAACCATTCTGCTCTTCCCTCGCGTTGCCCAAGATTGAATTTAGTTTAAGTGGATCGACACGCAGTTTAATGCTCCCACAATCAAGGCATGCAGTTGCATTCATCGTAACGCAGTCCGATAGCACCAGTCTCGCGAAAGGAATTTTTACCTTGAAGCTGGCATCTTCAATGCGTCCGGCGACGATTCGAGTGGAGCCGCAATTCTCGCAGCATTCCCTTGCGGATTCCATTGCAAACCCTTTGTGATTTGTTACTCGTTAGCAAACGAACCGAGCTCACCTGCACCGGCCGCTCAGTTGGCTACACGTCCCGAAAAGCCTACATGCGGCCGCTGTCAGGTGCGAGCGCTTGGTTCGGCGGTGCTCGCCCAGGCCGAATCCTCGGGGCTTTATTTCCTCGGATCGAAATAGCTCTGGGAATCGGAGGCGCGGCCGGGCGGGATGCGGTCGGCGGGTTGATCGCCCTTGACCAATTCGAAGGCAATCCCCAGCGGTTGCAAGCCGATCCGCGAAGGAGCACCCGTGCCGTTACCGAGCCGGCCAAAGTAGTCGCCCACGGCGACGATGTCGAACCGCGTGAAAACCCGCTTGTGCGGGTCGTACTCCAGAATCCCGAGTACCAGCGGCTCGTATCCCCATCGGTCGAGGCACGCGACGTTTCCCTTGACGACGGCGGCGGGCGGAACCGCGCCAAACTGGGCTGAGCCGTCAAGCCGGAGTCGGACCGCATCGGGTGAGACGTCGTCCACAGTCAAGGTCAGTTCGGTTGCCCGTACCTCCTTGCGATCGAGCACGTCAGACACGTATCGGCCGTAGAACCGGAGGGGGTTCAAGTGCCAGCGCAGGAAGCGGTCCGCAAGGGCCGCCGGGAGCGGAACCTTTTCGCCCTTGCTGGGATTTACCGGCATCAGCCCTTTCCATTCGGCTTCGGTGAGCCACATGTGGTCGGGTTGGGCCTCGTGAGCGGCGCTGCGTCCCTTCTGATCAACGGGCTCGACGGTCCTCTTCCCGTCCGCGTCGTACCAGAGATCCTTGCCGGTCACGTTGCGGATCTTGCCCTCGCCGTCGTGCATCATGACCCGGGAATAAACCTTGAGGATCAAGCCGCCGGCGGGCGGGGTGGGGCCGACACCTTGCGAATCGACCGCGTCCCTCTCGTCCACCTTGACGGCACCGGGGGCGCGCTCGGCTTCGGGCAGAGCCTTCCATTTCTCCAGCGTTTTCTTGACGTCAAAACCCAGGTAATCCTGGTCGAGAATCTTGCCGCCCGGCGTCACGCAAATCAAAATGCCTTCAAATTTGTCCAACTTCAGGCCGGAATCGCGGCAGAATGTGCCCACCGCATCTTTGCGATTCTGGTCGGACGCCTGGACGGAAACGGCCACGAAGTTTTCTTTGATCAACTTGAAGTTTTCTTCGGTCCAGAAGGCGGGCGCACGGCCCACGTCGCGACCGCCGCTTCAACACATCCCGATACTGAGGGCACTCCCGGACGCCATGAGGAACAGCGGCTTCCCTTCGGCCGCGGCTTTCTGGCGCGCCGCGTGCAAGTCGGTCAGCCAGGGAATGTCCATCCAGCGAGACTCGCCGGGCTGCGGCCTTATTTGCTTGTGGATCGCGCTGAATGCTTCCGCATTGAGTATCACTTCATCCACCGCCGGCTGGGCCAGCGCAGTCGGCAGGGACAAGCCGGCCGAGACCAGCGCCCCAGCCATCACGATCGCAGTTACGCGTTTCAGGTTTTTCATCGACATGGCGTTGAACACTCCTTGGGTAAGGGCCGTCGTGGAAGCCACCAACCCTGTATCTTAAAATCGGGCGTCTGTTCCAGCAATCCACTGCGCGGGCTTCAGGCACAGAGGGTTCTCCGCCGCCGAACGATTCGGTTAACGTGGCGGCGGCCAGGAAACGTTGCTTCGAGTTGGACGCGGACCGCCGCTCACGTTCGCCGTTTTGTTAGCCGGCGATCTTGGTCCAAGTCTACATGTCAAGTCGCGCCGAATGCATCGTATCGGCCTGTCAGATCATGTTGCATATTGTAAGGCACGTAGTTCGGATTGTGAAATCATGATTTCGAAAAATTTGGTCCGGTTCGAATCTGTGCCAGAACGACGCAAACTGAATTGTGGTAATGTGGTTAGTCGAAGTCTTTGTTACCCCAAGGCAAACCCGATGATTCCGATCAGCAGCGGAAGCCATACGAGCCACCGCAGTGCAGGGAACCGTTGGCCTTCGCCTTGCCAGAGCCGAATAATGCCCCAAGCAACAACGACGGCGCCGACCGGACCGATCAGAACCGAACTGAGCATGGCCCATCCCATCGCATCTATTGGGCCGATCACCGCAGGGAGGGTGTGAATTGCGGTGATCAATCCGATGGGCAACAGAGACGCGACGAAGTATCCCCAAGGGAATCGCACGTCCGTTTTGACAGTATTGATCACCATCGGTCCGTCTCTACAGGCGAATTTGTTATTATCCCTGGTTAGCGCGGGGTGACCGGATATTTTCGGGGGTTTTCCCTGTTAACAGTGTAAATATTTTTTATTCCCTGATCAACGAGTTTTTTCCGGAAAACAACGCGCTAACCGTGGATATTCCGATATCCCGTGCGCGCATAAAAACGCCCGCAGGAAACCGAAGTCTCGCGTACGGGCTGCTGCGATGTATTGGAATTGTCCGGCTGCGTTCTAACGCTGGCCGCCGCTGGCGTTGCGGGCTGCCTTTTGCTCATCGGCTTCCCGTTGCAGCTTCATCTCGGGGCCTTTGGGGAAGTACTGGATATCGTCCCGCATGTAATGGGCACTGGGAAGAGTCTGGCCACCAACGCTGACCTGGCATCCGGTGCAGGCGAGTGATCCAGCTGCGAGCAGGCCGACAACGGCAACTGTATGGACGAGGTTTAGGCTGCGAGATTTCATCGGGCTCGTTGCTCCGGTTGCCTGTTGCCAATTGCAAGGGACCAGCCTGACCACGGCTGGAATAAACGCTACAGGGATTATCGGCCGCATAATTGTCAGACTTTGACAGTTCTGCCGAAAATGCCTTGCCCTGCGGATTCAACGAACCGAAATTAGCCCGCGACCGGGCCACAAAGCTGGCAAAAACGTGCTGTCAGCACCGGATGTGGATAGAATACAAACTGGCGGAACCCGAACCGGTTGCTGTACAAAGGAACTTCCGGCTTTACCGGCAGGTGGTTGGTCCGCACAGCGGGACCCTACTCAGGTGGTTGGTCCGCACAGCGGGACCCTACGCAGTTTCCGCCCACAGCACAGGTCGCTTCCAAAGGGGACAGGGAGCAGACCCGGATCGAGAGAGGATCAGGCATGTTTTTATCGGGAAGAATTCCCAGTCGCATCCTAATTGCCACTGGCAGTGTCATGCTTGCACTTTTTTGCCACACAGCGAATGCGCAAGTCATCGGCCAGCAAATCGCAACCAGAAATCTGCCGGGCAACGATTACTACCTGGCATTCGGCCAGTATTACCAGGGTGAGTATCGCCGGGCCGGGAACGACTTTGCCCGCGGCGCCCAAACCGCGCTGAAATTCGGTTCCGCCCGGTTTCTGGACTCCTGCTGTTACTGGACCATGAATGGGGAATGCCGGTTTCATCTGGGGGACTATGCCGGCGCGATTACGCAGTACGAAGAAGCGATTCGGCTCTACGTGCAATACACCAACGATGACTGGCAGTCGCGGGTGACCCAGCCCCAGGTGATCAACGTCGATGTTGCCGCAGTTCAGCGATCCCAGGTTAACTGGATGACACCCCAGCGAAACGTGGCGATTCCACTGTTGCCCGATTCCATGCAAATGCTGTTCGGTCGTCTGGATGCGGCATTGGCGTTCCAGGTTGGAGGAGTCGTTGCCAACCCGGAGTTCCGTCAGGTTGATGCCATTGAAATCATGCGAACGACGGCGGTTGCGCTTCAGCGGCGGCGCTGGATCAAGGGAGACGTTTGCCAATACGATTCATTTTCGCGGACCATTCTGGACGCCTTGCAAAAGGCCGGAACAGGCGACGCATCAATTCTGAGCAAATGCAATCTGGTACTGTTGGGGCTGGCGCTGGCTGGCAACGGAGATCTGGACCGGGCCCGGGAAGTACTGGCCAACAGCCTTCAGTTCGGGGCGGGGATGGACCATCCGCTGACTCCGATTGCCATGCTGGAGCTTGCCCGGATCTATTATCAAACCGGTGACACGGCGCGGGCCGCGTCGCTGGCTGCCGAAGCTTCTTTTGTGGCCGGAATTTTCCGCCAGTACGATATTGTCGAACAGGCGTTGGCGCTGGGAACGGAAATTCACCTTCGAACGAACCGGTCGGTCTACCCGCTTCTGGAACGGGCGATTGCCTGGGCCAGCCGCGACCGGGCGCACCTGACCCAGGTCTCGCTGGCGATTCGAATGGCAGATTGCCTGGCGGAATCGGGCGCAGTCGATGCCTCGATGAAGCTGCTGGACGACACCCAGCGAATTGGCGGAAGAACAGACATCTTGCGGGGTCCCCTCGCGGGGCGACTGGGATATCTGCGTGCAGTCAACCAGTTCTACACGGGCAATTTTGATGTCGGCCGCCAGACGCTGATCGAGTCGCTGAACAACTATGCCGGAGGATCGAGGTGGCTATACCAGTTGTCGCTGGTCAACGGGCTGGTCGCGACGGGACGGGCGATCACTTCGCGCCAGGCCGATACGCTGTACGGATTGCTGTTGGGTGATCCCCAGGAAATCCATTGGCGAAGTGATCCGATTGAGGCCATGAGTTATCTGGCATCTCCGCATTTGCCGTCGATCGAAGCGTGGCTGGAGATTGCGATCGAAAACCGGAATTTTGACCGGGCTGTCGAAATCGCCGAACTGTTGCGACGACACCGGTTCTACGCCTCGTTGCCCATGTCGGGCCGGCTGATGTCGATGCGGTGGGTCATGCACGGGCCCGATTACGCAATGGATGAAAAGGCCCGGGCCCAGCGCACCGATTTTATGACCCGCAATCCGGCTTATGCCGACCTGGTGGCCAACGCCAACCGTATCCGTCAGGCTCTGCTGTCCATCCCGCTCCAGCCCGATGCCGAATCGGACCGCGAGAAAGAACAGCGTGACCTGTTTGTCGAACTGATGCAGACCAGTGCAAAACTGGAATCGCAGCTGGCGAGTTTCTCGCTTCGCCGCGAACCGGCACAAATGATTTTCCCGCAACAGTCGGACCTGAGCGTGGTCCGCAGCAACATGCCCGGCAATGCGACGGTGCTGTATATTGCAGCCACCGAACGTTCTCACTGGATTTTCGAGTGTGGCAGTCGCGGAACAAAACTGCTTGCCCAGCACAAAAACAGGGACGTTGCGACATTCGTCAACAAGCTGATGAAGGAATTTTCGCTGGCCGAAAAACAGATAACGGTCGATCAGTTGCAAAATGCGGAGTGGCGGGAAAATGTCCTGGAGCTGACGACAAAGTTTCTGTCAGGGTTTGACGTGGCCAGTTTGTCGGCGGAAACGGGACTGGTGGTCGTGCCCGACGGGTACCTCTGGTATCTGCCGTTCGAAGTGCTGTTGTTCGGGCCTGATCCCGAAACGGCAACGATGCTGGGCGAGGCTGTGCCAATTCGCTATTCGCCAACGCTCGCGCTGGCGATGAACGCCGGCGGCAACTGGAAGAAGGCCAACCGGGTAGCGGTTTTTCCAGGCCGGATGGACAACAGCCTGGAAGTTGACTTATCGGTGGCCGTGGCAAAAGAGATTACGGGCCGTTCGACCGATTCGGGAACCTGGAGTGAACGGTTGATGATTCCCGGCAGTCTGCTTGGAAACGTCGCTGACCAGTTTGTCGTTCTGACGCAAATGGATATGCCCAAACAGGGGGGACCGTTTGCGCTGATGCCGGTCCAAAAAGATATTGGCCGCAGCGGGAACAATCTCGCTGCCTGGTTGGCACTTCCCATGGAAGGACCGGATTCCGTGCTCCTGCCCGCCTTTGACAGCAATGGAAGCGTGGGAGTCCGGTCGGGTGCCGACGGCTCGGACATTTTTTTGACAACGATGGGACTGATGGCCTCCGGAACCAGGACGGTCATGATCAGCCGCTGGCCGACACGTGGCCAGTCGGCCCTGTCGATCACCAACCGGTTCCAGGAAAATCTGGCGAAGTGGCCGGCAGTCAATGCAATGTTCGAAGCCCAAAAGTGGATGCGCGAACAGAAACCCGATCTGGCACTCGAGCCACGAATCAAAAAAACTCCGGACCTGGTGGAATTGACGGCAAGCCATCCGTTTTTCTGGGCGGGTTACATGACGATGGAAATTCCGGTGGTCGATCCGCCCCGAGTGCCTGATCCGGCTGAAAAGAAAGCGGATGAAGCGGAAGGAAAAGTGGACGGCGAAAACGCGCCTGACAAAGACAAGGCGGTAGCCGGTGAAGAAAAGAAGGCTGGCGGAGATGAAGACAAGAAAGACCCGGACAAGGCCGCTGGTCGTGGTGACGGCGGAGGCAGCGGTCCTTGAACGCACGGAACGAATGCCTGCCCAGCGAACCAGCCGCTTCGAGTTCGGTGACTTGACTGCACCCGGGATCACCGCATCCTTTTCTGCTACTGACAATCATGGAAGACATCCTCGAACGAATCATGGCCCACAAATTGGGCGAGATCGCCGCGGCAAAAACGCGGCGTCCGCTGGCGGAACTGGAACGGCAGTTATCCGATGCACCGCCGGTTACCGGTTTCGCGGCAGCGATCAGGAACAATCCGAAGATCAGCCTGATTGCCGAAGTCAAACGGGCCAGTCCTTCTGCCGGGCTGATCCGGAACGACTTTGATCCGGTTGCCATCGCCCGCACCTACGAGGGGGCCGGTGCGACCTGTATCAGCGTGCTGACCGACGAACATTTTTTCCAGGGACACCTGGATTCTCTCAAGGCGATTCGCGCTGCGGTCAGCGTCCCGTTGTTGCGCAAGGATTTTGTACTGGACGAGTATCAGGTTGTGGAAGCACGGGTTGCCGGTGCCGACGCGGTGCTGCTGATCGCGGAGTGTCTGGCTGAGGCGACGCTTCGGCTGCTCCATGACCGGATCGTCTCGTTGGGTATGACGCCGCTGGTGGAACTGCATGAAGCGGAAAACCTGGACAAGGTTCTGAATGTTTCGCCGACACTCGTTGGAGTAAACAACCGCAATCTGAAAACGTTCGAAGTCGATCTGGATCACACGCTTCGGATGCGGGAGCGGATTGGCCAGGATGTTTTGCTGGTGGGCGAAAGCGGAATTCGCTCGCGGGCCGACGCCTTGCGACTGGAACAGGCAGGGGTCAATGCGATGCTGGTAGGCGAGTCGCTGATGCGTCAGGCCGACATCGACCGGGCTGTCCGCGAATTGCTCGGCAACTGACCGGGCTGTCGGTCAGGTCGGGTTTTCTGGCAAAACCGCCTGTAATGCCGTCCGGGCGGGACTTGAACCCGCACCACCTGCGAGCTGGCAAAAATCGACAACCGGAGTCGCTGGCATTCCGATATCATGTATTTGAGGTTACCGGGCAGCAAACCGGCCCGTCTGGCTGGAATCAGGGCTGGCCGGAGAAACCCGGGTCGCTCCAGTTTTTGGAGGCATTGGAAAAACGATGGCAGGCACAATCGAAGGGATCAAGGCGCTGAACAGCGTCGTTCGTACTCTCCTGGTGATGGCGGGTGTTGGCGTCGTCGGCTACGGCGGATACGTGGGATACAACCAGTATGTCGTTCCTGCGGGTCAGGCCCGGGATGCGATTGCCAAACTGGAAGAATTCAAAATCGAAAATGCAAAACTCGGCGAGACCGTTCGCAAGCAGGGTGAGCGGCTGGACGAACTGCAGCGACTGAATGAAAAACTGCAGACGTCCCTGAAGCTGGTTAAGCTCGACCGGCGGCTGGCCCATGTGACGGTCAAGGAGCAGGGCAAGTCCGAAGATGGCAAGCCGTTCATGCAGGTTGAGTTCGCCGAGATGGACCGGGACGGAAAACCGATTGGCGAGCCCCGGCCGTTTCGGTTGAATGGGGACAAACTGTACGTCGATTGCTGGCTGGTGAAATTTGAAGACCGCTATATCGAAGACGCAGACTTGCTTCGCAACGCAACGCTGTGTGTCTTTAAGGGAATTTGGGGAGACCTTGATGGACCTGCCGGAGGGCAGGCCCTCGATGATACCGGCGACCGGCAGGCACCCGCCGGCTATGCCGATTCGCAAGTGACCGATTTCGAAAAGAAGATCTGGTACGACTTTTGGAGCGTCGCCAACAGCCTCGAAAAACAGCGGGCGATGGGCATCCGCGCCGCCCACGGCCAGGTCGATTACATTGTGGCCGAGACCGGGCAAACCTATCTGGTCGAACTGCGGGCCAGCGACGGTGTTACACTACGTCCCGCGATCGGCGAGACTGCCGGACAGTAACACTGGCAGACCGATTCCTGGTGTTCGGCAGTCTCAAGCCGTAGAGCCGGGCAGGATCCAGGCGGGCTGCGTTTTCATTGATGTCTTCGGGAATCCGTGATGCAACCAGACCGCCCGCGATTGCGGATGACCAGCATCGAACGGTTTCATTTACTGGACGATCAACCGGCCTGGCCCAACTGGATTGGCTCGATCCTGGATTTCGAAGGGGTTGTCGATCCGGTCCTTGCCCGCAAGGCGATCGACATCGTTTTGCCCCGCCACCCAATGATCGCATCCCGGGTCTCGTCGCGGTCCGGTCACTGGGAAGTCGATCCTGGCGCCGAACCCGTAATCCGGTTCGAAACTTGTGAGGACATCGACCAACAGCCCTTTCCGCCGCGTCCGGACATTCGTCGTTCAGCGGGTTCCATGTTTGTCGCATACACGGATGGTCGCCGAACCAGGATCTGGCTGTTGATCCATCATGCCTTGTGCGACGGGATCGGGGGTTTGCAGTTTGTCCGGGAGTGGATGCAGGTTTACGACGGGTTGTTTCATTGCCGAACGGAATTGCCCCGGCTCGGAAAGTTGGATCCGGCGACGCTGGGAAAGCGAAACAAACTTTATTTGGCCAGTCGTCGGTACCTGGTCCATCTCTGGAAACAGCCGATCGCCCTGTTCGGCGCGATGAAATTTATCTTTCGAAAGTTCGTCATTCTCGGTGACAAACAGCCTGGCAACGTGTCATCCCGGGCAGCGCAGGAAATTCCGGGCTGGCCGGTCATGAAATCCGCGGACATCGGTGCGGTTGCGACTGGCAAAATACGACGCGCGGCACGAAAAGCCCGGGTGTCGTTGAACGATTGGGTTGCCGGATGTCTGTTTGAAGCCCTGCTTTCCAGTCTGGCAAAAACTCCGACCGAGAACGGCCCACAGCATATTCGACTGATTGTCCCGATCAGCCTTCGATCCGCGATCGATCGGGCGTTGCCGGCAGCCAACCGGACGACACTGGTGCAGCTGGACCGTTGCCAGGCGGATACTGTACCCCGGATCCGGCTGATGCAGGGGATCGCATACGAATTGGGGCTGATTCGATCCTGGCAACTGGACCGGCTGTTTTTGATTGCCATGCGGGTGGTCGGATGCAGCAATCTGCTGTTGCGAAGAAATGCCCGGTGGCAGAAATACCGGGCAACGACGTTGCTGACCAACCTGGGCAAGCCGCTGTTGCGATTGGGGCTGGAACGGGATTCCGAATCGAGGCTCCAATCCGGCAACCTGGTGTTGACCAGCATGGACCTGGTTCCACCGGTCAAAAATGGAATGCCCGTTTCGTTTGCGGTACACCAATACCGGAAATGGATCCGGATCAGCATGCAATATGATCCGGCAGCCTTGTCGGAACCGGCAGCCAGCCGGATTTTGAGTGAATTCGCGTCGCGTATTGAATCGACAACGGTCTGAAAACAGGGCTCAGGCTTGCCCGGCGTTTTTCTTCAGCGTCATCGACACCGCCAGACCGGCCAGCATAATGCCGCACAGAATTCCGGCGGGGACAAAAAACTCCCTCGCAACCAGATACTGGACAGCAGAGACGCACATCGCACCGCACATCAAAATCAGAACGATCGCAGGGACCGGGTACAGCGTCGCTCGATAGCCGCCAGGATCGGATGTCCCGCTGCGATCGCGGAAACGGATGACCATCAGGGCAACCGGCACCAGTCCCAGAAACAGCCAGAACCAGGGTGCCGTCACAATCAGGACCACTTCAAAGGCATCCCTGTACCAGGCCGCAAGTCCCAACAGCATCATCGTTACCAGGCAGGTGCCAACCAGGCTGATCCGCATTTCGAAATTGCCCCCATTGCTCCGCATCCGGTTGGTCACGAGGGGCCAGTCCTGCATGGCCGCAAAGAAAATCCGCGGGCTCGTGATCAGCATCGCGTTCACAGCGCCCAAACAGGAAACACAAACCAGCAGACTGGTCAGCTGACCCGCAACCGTACCGGCCCAACCCCAACCAGCCATTCGCAATGCAATCGCATCTGTGGCAACGGTTGACGAGGCAGCGGCCCGTTCGTATCCAAGGCTCCAGACAAACCCGGCGTTCAGCAAAACGTACAGAACGGAAACGGTCAGCGTTCCCAATACGAGTGCCCGCAAAACGTTTTTCTCGGGGTTGCGAATTTCACCCGTTACAAAGGCGACATCGTTCCAGCCACCGTAGGCATACATCACCATCACCATCGCCAGCAACCAGCTGGCCGAGCCGGGTGGCACGGCAATTTCGGGACCAGCAACCGGGGCCGGAGCGCCACTGAAAAGGATGGCGACGATGCCGGTGATCCCGGCGACTTTGACCAGCGTCAGAACATTCAACAGTCCGGAGCCAGCCCGCAATCCCCACAGGTTCACGATCGCCAGGGCGAACACCGCCGCCATGCCCAGCAACACAATTCCCGTTCCGGACTGGAAGTACTCGTTCCCCATCAGTTTCCCGGCATAACGGGCAAACGTCAGGCTCATCGCCCCGATGTTTCCGGGCCGAATGACCCAAAACGCGGCCCACGCGAACAGAAACGCGGTTCGCGGCCCAAATGCGCTTCGAAGGTAAACCCAGTCACCACCGACGACGTTGCGAAAACGGCTGGCGAGTTCCGCGAAACAAAGGGCGCCGACCAGAGACAACATTCCACCCAAGGCCCATAGCCACAGGGTGATTTCCCACGAGCCTGACATGCCGGCAACCCGGGGACTGCTTTCAAAAACTCCGGCTCCAATAATCGTCCCGATTACGATCGCCGAAGCGTCCACCACGGACAGTCTCGGCAAAACGCTGCTGGTGGTTTCCTGGTTCATGCAAGATCATGCAAATTGGGAATAAGCGGTGTCGGGCAATGGCCGAGTGCCGACGCGGATGCCAGAATCGTACCAGCCGCTGGCCCGGCGCACGACTGACCGCATCTGGGAATTCAGGGAAACTGCCTGGTCCTGAAAAAAGATCCGCAACTTGAACAAGGATCGGAGAGCGGACCCAATTTGAAAACGACTTCAACCGGAATCTTCAGCCCCTGGCAATCGACCATGACCGACAGCTTTCGAATCCGTGACCTTTGCCCTTCGAATACCCGTCCGCCCCATGCCGTGGATCGTGCATCGCGGTCGTCGATCTGGCCATCGGTAACTTGGGCCTGCGATTCACCGGAGCAGGCCGACGGGATTCTGGGCGGGACCATGCCAGGTTACGCGTACCAGCGGGACGGGCATCCCAACGCCGACGTGCTGGCGGAAAAATGTCGGCAGTTTCACCGGGCTGATCATGCAACGATGACGTCGTCTGGTCAGGCCGCAGTGTCGCTGGCTCTCCTCTCGTTTCTCTCGGCCGGGGACCATGTGCTGCTCAGTTCGCGGCTGTATGGAAACACGGTCCGTCTGTTTCGCGACCAGGCCGCCCGGTTTGGAATTACAGCCAGCGAAACCGATGTACTGGACCTCGAAAAAGTTTCCAACACGATGACCGGCCAAACCCGCATGCTGGTGGTCGAGACGATTTCGAATCCAACGCTCCGGATCTGTGACATTGCCGAACTTGCAAGGCTCGCCCATCAACGGAACGCAAAACTGCTGGTGGACAACACCTTTGCCAGCCCTGTGGTCTGCCGGCCCCTGGAGCTGGGTGCGGATCTGGTCGTTGAGAGTCTGACCAAGATCATGAATGGACACAGCGATTCCGTGATGGGACTGTTGTGCGGAGCGGGCGACGATGGCCAGCGGATAAACCGGACGGTTCGATGTTGGGGGATGACGTCCAGCCCGTTTGATTGCTGGATTTGTGAACGTGGACTGATGACGCTTCACGTGCGGGTTTCCGCTGCCTGCAAAACAGCGATGGGAGTGGCCCAGTCGCTGGTCGGTCACCCCGCGATTCGCCAAGTCGACTATCCGGGGTTGTCGACGCATCCCGATCATGGATTGGCGTCACGTCAGTTTCACGGCGCAGACCATCCGATGTTCGGGCATATCGTGACGATTCACCTGAAGGGTGGAGCCCAGGCGGCTGGAAAGCTGATTGGCGGGGGCGGGGAGTTTGAAATCCCTTATTGCACTTCCCTCGGGGGGGCGGAAACGACGCTCAGCCACCCTTGCAGCAGCAGCCATCGTTCCTGCACCCGTCAGGAGCAGGTCGCCGTTGGAATCGATGGTGGGACAATTCGGCTGAGTATCGGTCTGGAAAGCCCGGAATATGTGGTTAAATCGCTGGTGGAAGGGCTCCATCGGCTGGACTGAACCCCTCCTTTGGCGATAATATGTTCCGTTCCGCCCGGCCCCTGAATGTGGTGCCGGTCGATTTTTGTTATTTCCCCATGGAGCATGCATGCCAAAAGACGAGGCGTATGAAGTATCCGGCACGGTCACTCAGGCCCTGGCCAACACCCGCTTTCGGGTGGAATTGGAAACAGGTTCAGAAGTTCTGGCCCACGTTGCCGGAAAAATGAGAAAAAATTTCATCCGGATTGTTCCCGGCGACAAGGTTCGCGTGGAACTTTCTCCTTACGATTTGACCAAAGGCCGGATCGTCTATCGGGAACGTTAACAGGTTCTGCGGGTGCTCGGCGCCCGATTCAAGCCGGGTTCGCCCAATGTCTGGTGATCCAGACAGAGAATTGAACCCGATTTCCGGAGATTACGTACATTCCGAAACCTGCCCCAGTGTAGGCGGGTAAAGTTGGTGCCTTGACCGTTATCGTCCGGAAAATTGCCGCCCGGCCACGAATCGAAAACCGATGGTGCCCTGACCTGGATTTCGTGGTTTTCACGGCATTGCGTTTCACAAGCAGTTGACCGACAATCCTGTACTCTAGCCCGTCGTTTCCAAAAAAATCTGGATTCAGGATTGGGGCGGCCAGCGGTGCAGCATGGATGGTACTGCCCTGACATTGGCGTCGGGTCCCGGACAGGGTACCTGAACGAATCGCGGTCAGGACCAGAATCGAATACACACAGCTCTTATCTTATTTTTGTTTTGGGAGAAAAATCGTGAGAAACCTGTTTCAAACATGCTTGATGGGACTGGCAGTGACCAGTCTGTTTTTGTCGCCGGCAAAACCGGTGACGGCCCAGTCGGCTGGTGAGCCGGCAGTAGTCGTTTCGCTGGCCAATATCACCAATCAGTTGGGCGATATTCGCTACCTGATGGAAGCGGCTGGCCAGGGAGGAATGTATGGCTTTCTGGTCGAGCCACAGGCCAACAATTACCTGAAGGGTATTGACCGCAGCAAAGCTCTGGGTGCGTTGCTGTATTTCGGCGACGACAGCCCGGAACCAAAATGGTTGGCCCTGATTCCGGTTTCCAATCTGGACGAGTTGCTGGATACGATCGACCAGGCCGGAATCGAAATCAATGAATCCGGGTCTGATGTTGAACTGATTGGTCCCGATGGCAGCCCGATTTTCCTGCGCAAATCCGCTGGCTATGTGGCAGTTTCGGATGACAAGGAGATGCTGGACCAGACTCCGGCGAATCCGGCAGAAGCACTCGGTGCTGTTTCGCCCGACGTCAATTTCGGTGCCAAACTGTTTGTTCAGCGGATTCCGGAAGCACTTCGCGAAATGGCCATCTCCGCAATCGAAGACGGCTATATGAACCAGATGGACCAGATGGGTGACGAAGGGATGGCCGATCTGCAGCGCCAAAACTTCGAAATGCAAATGGAGAAAATCCGCAGCCTGGTCAACGAGAGCGAGGAACTCGTGCTCGGAATGAATATCGACGAAGCAGCCAAAACCATGCATTTTGACATGCAGATGATCGGCCAGGACGGTTCAGAACTCGCCCGTCAAAGCAACATGTACGATTCGGCTGACCCAACCCGGTTTGGCGGTTTCCTCGACAAGGACGCAGCCATCACGATGAACATGTCGGGCAAAGTTGAAGGCTCGGATGCCGAGCAGTTCAACAAGATGATGGACCAGATGCGCGACCTGGCCAACAAAAGCATGGACGATGACAACGTCTCGGGGCCACAACGCGAAATGGCCAACCGGATTCTCGAGGACGTGATCGCGGTTGTTAAACAAACTGTCGAAGAAGGTACGATGGACATGGGTGCCATGGCCGCCGTCGATGCAGACAACGCCAACATCGTCGCCGGTCTGCTGGTCGCAGATCCCGCCCGTCTGGAAAAATCCGTCAAGGAAATCGTCTCCGTTGCCCAAAGCCAGTTGGCTGGCAAAGCCCAGTTCAATATGGACATGGGAACCCATGACGGTGTCCGTCTGCATGAGGTCGTGGTCGATGTTTCCGATGAAGAAGATGCCACGAAACTGCTGGGAAGCGACAAGGCCAGGATTTACGTCGGCATTGGTGACCGCGCGATTTACGTCGCAGCCGGCAACGATCCGCTGGATACCCTGAAGTCGGCGATCTCCAACAGCAGCACGGCGCCAGCCGATGCAGTCCCGATGCAATACAACATGCGTCTTGCACCGATCCTCGCAAAAGCTGCCCAGATGCAGGGCGAAGACATGCCACGACAAATGGCAGAGAAACTTGCCGCCAATGGCCGGGACCGGATCCGCTTCGTTATGACAACGGTCGAAAACGGTTTGGACATGCGATTCGAAATCGAAGACGGCCTGCTCGAGCTGATCGGCATGGCCGCCCAGATGGGCCAGGGAATGATGGGTGGCGGCGCGGATTTCTAGTCCGCCCGTTTGCACCGGCCCTGGGCCAGTTCAAAAACCTGTTGACTGCCTGAATTCGCTTTGCGGATTCAGGCAGTTTTTTTGCAGGCACCGAATCTGCCAGGGTAATCGCCCACCAAAACCCTTGCGGTTTTCCAGGCGTTTTTGCCGGTTTCGGCGGTGGTTGCGTTTTTCGGTTTTCCTTTCGAGGCGGTCTTTTCGCTCTTCCTGGCAGTACTGGCGAACTGATTCGGGATGGGCGGTCGCCCAGTTTTAGGGGAGTAGCGGAGCGTAGTCCGTGACGCCTGAGTGCAGTTGCTGCAGTACGTCGTTGACGACCGCCTAATCCAGTCGGCAGACTCGAGGAAGGCTCAGTTTTCGGTTTCATTCGCCAGCGATCAATCGAACTGGATTCGGGGCTTTGAGTTCACTGACGTCAAGTTGGATTTCTATGACCGTGTGACCAAAGTCTTTGAGATGTTGAGCCGTCATTCGAGTCTTCCGCTGGAAACTGGACCTGTTCCCGTTTCTGTTCTTGTTCCCGTTTCTGTCCTCTGGAACCTTGAACACCGCAATTGGACCTTGAAGCCTGGTATCGATCGGTTTGTGGGGTGGCAGATGGCAACCGTCGAGACCTATGGCGACCTTGATTTTTCCGCCTTCAAAAACGACGCTAGCGCCCTGACTTGAATTTCAATTTCCTGTCTTTCGCCGCCCAATGTGACACCAAAAACGGCTGTGCGGTCCGTCGCCGAAATCCCTTCGAATTGAAGGCGGTATTCTTCGCGAGTGCCGCAAACGGTAATTGTTGCTCCTCCTGAAGGTGAAGTTTCATTTCGGCACCCAGCATCTGCTCGATCGCCGACTTCATGAGCGACTTGACCACACTATTGAGCTCTTCCATCGTCGTCGCGCTACCCGCAATCGACTTCGCCAACTCCTCGATCCGTTCAATCATCTTCGCATCCATGCGTCAATCTCCGTAATTCAGGAAAACAGGGTGGAATCAGAATTCTGCGGAGAGCACAATATTCCTTACAGGGCCGGTTACGCCGACCCACTCTCAATTCGAATCGCGAAATGACTTTCCCGCAATTCGAAAACCGCCATGTTCGTCAGTGCCGACAAAAATCCATTTCTTGAATGAATCCGTGATTATTCTACCTGCGATGAATCCGGCGAATGTGGCACTCTCGGCCCTTGATTTAGGTTCAGAGAACTCAAAATCCTCCAATTTACGAGTCGCACTATTTAATTCCACCGTGAGCTTCTCAAACTCGCCGGGATATTTGCTCTTCAAATCACGAGCTACCTGATCGCGCATTGCTTTTGTAACAAATTGCCTCTGCCAATCCTCAACCGCTCGAGGAAAAACTGCAACCAATCCAGAAATCTCGCCACCCAATCGGATATGCTTCTGAATTTCAGACACCATCGAAGCAACTTGTGAAGGAACTCTAC
>Ga0163150_10001975_pt1 | contig 33039 bp, 38 predicted proteins | sample OliLakLV19P2IB_FD_148628 | JGI IMG/M metagenome (GOLD analysis project Ga0163150, IMG submission 148628) | Freshwater microbial mat bacterial communities from Lake Vanda, McMurdo Dry Valleys, Antarctica - Oligotrophic Lake LV.19.P2.IB | ecosystem: Environmental > Aquatic > Freshwater > Lake >...
ATAGAACAAGAAATAACTAAGGTATGCAAATATGCCGAGGATTATAGGAATTATGATATGAGAGGTGTTGATTGGCATAGTATTCTACATCCAACCGACATCCTCTCCTCCCTAGACAAACCATTAACAGATAAAGATATATGAAAACAAAACTAACAGCAGGCGAAATTACAACAGCAGGATCATTACCACACGATGAAGTGATTACTGTTTCCCAAGACTACACACAAAGACGATTAGAGGAGTTTGAGAAAATCCTAAGAGATGGACTAAGTGAAGATTGGTATGATAGAACGCCACTGGAAAAGCAAAGAGCCATTGATGCATTATCCTCCACCTCAATCAACCAAGCCATAGCAGAAGAGAGGGAGAGGGTGAGGGGGGAGATAGATGAGGTACTCGATATTGTAAAAAATAACTTATACCCGTTTCAAGATGACAAAGAAAGATTGGAAATAGTGATTGCTCACATCCTTTCCTCTCTAGACCCATTAACAGAGAAAGAAAAGAATATAAATAAAAGAAACATTGGGATGTTGAGACAATGGTTGAACGAGGACAGAATCACAGACCCGAATAAAATGGTCACAGACAAACAGTTAGAGTTTTGGCTGAAAGATGTAATTAAAATGACCTCAAAAGAATGGTCACAGACAAACAGTTAGAGTTTTGGCTGAAAGATGTAATTAAAATAAAAAAGAATATATGAAAAAAACAATGTTAATTTTACTAGCCCTAGCCCTGACATATATATATTTAGTTAGGGGGTGAATAATTTATGAACAAACAAACAAAAATATTTTTAGTGGTGATAGCGGTTATTGTTGGGTTCTTTGCTTTGGTGCTAATGTCCGACAGTAAACCTACGGCTAATGTGCCAACCAATCCTTTAGTTTATCCAACAACCGCACCAAGAGTTAAGCCTACAAAAGTAGTAGACAGGCTGCCTGATGCTTATTCAAGAGAATTTATGGCGAATTGTAACGCTGATGGAACAGTAGGAAACTATTGCCAATGTGCACTTGATTATATGCACGACGCATTAGGAACAGAGGGATTGGTTAGAATATCAATGCAGTATTTAGAGACAAAAGTTATGCCTGAAATTATGGTAAAAGCAGCTACAAACTGCCTAGACAGATTGTAAAAAACACTGCTGGGCATCAGTCTAAACTACCCAGAAAAATAATATGAAAATAGCTGTAATTGGAGCGACAGGAATGGTGGGCAAAACCATAACCGAATATTATGAGGGACAAAACAATGTTGTCGGATATTCTCTTGAAAACATCAATGATGATTTTGGTAAATTAGTTCAAGGTTCAGAGGTTATTTTTATCTGCGTTCCCACTCCTTTTGACTGGGATAATGATAGTTACGATTTAAGTCTGATTGAAGAATCTTTGGGAAAAATTGACCAAGCTCACGGAGACGACAAACTTCTTCCCGATACGCTTGTTGTTCTTAAATCAACCGTTCCTCCGACTACAACCGAAACACTGCAGAATAGATTTGTTGGTTTGAATCTCTTCTTTAATCCAGAGTTTTTGAGTGAATCAACTCACGACAGCGACTTTGCTTATCCCGACAGACAAATAATTGGAGTTACTAAAAAAGAGGGTTTTTATACCGAAATGAAACTTGCTAAAAAACTTCTTTCAATTCTTCCTTATGCTCCATATCGAGCAATCGTTAAATCCGAAGAGGCGGAGATTATTAAATATGTCAATAATTTCTGGGGAGCCTTGAATGTTTGTGTTGGAAATTTTATTGATGATATTTGCGAGATGACCAACTCAAGAACCTTAGAGGTTAAAAATGCCTCAAGAGCTTCGGGAACAATTGGCAGAAGAAATGTTGATAGGTGGTGGAATGTTGAACACAAGGGCTTCAGAGGTTATGGTGGCAAGTGTTTTCCGAAAGATATGCACACACTTAACAAATGGTTACAGGAAAAAGGTTATGCAAAGCCGTCTTTAATTCAAGGAGTTATTAAATTTAATGAGGACCTTTTAGCAGAGCAAAATTTGACCGAAATGAGCGTGGAGGGTATTTTGCCTGTTGATAACAAACAAGACTAAAAGGTAAAATTAAACTAATAAATAACAGAGAAAATGACACAGGCAAAAGATATTATTTTTGGTAAAGAAGCAAGAAATAAGATTATCGAGGGAGTCAAAATTCTAAGCCAAGCAGTCACAACAACACTTGGTCCAAGAGCGAGAAATGTCATCATAAAAAGAGAATACGGTGGTCCGCTTGTGGTGCACGATGGTGTCACGGTGGCAAAAAATGTCATTCTCAAAGACCCTGTTATGGACATTGGGGCTCAACTTCTTCTTCAAGCAGCTTTTAACACCAACAGCGAGGCGGGCGATGGTACAACAACTGCGACTCTTTTGGCTTCCAATCTAATTATTGAGGGAGAAAAAATCACCAGCAAGGACATAATGAATGGCAAACTGGGTTCGGTTAATCCGATGGAGCTCCAAGTGAAACTTAACGATTATGCTGAGAAAATCTGTCAAAAACTTGCTTCCATTTCAATTCCTGCTAAAACAAGAAGAATTTATGAGCGAGTGGCGGTTATTTCTTCTGCTTCTGAAAAGATCGGCAAAATGGTTGCCGATGCGGTGGAGGCGGTTGGTGTTGATGGAGTGATTATGGTTGAGAAAAACAGAGGAATTCCCGATGAGTTAGAAATTAAAAGAGGTTTTGATTTTGACAGAGGATATTTGTCCCCATATTTTGTGACTAACCTTGACCGATATACTGTCGAGTATGACAATACTTTGATTCTAGTTTGCGACTACACAATAAGAAACGCTGACCCAATTGCAAATTTAGTTCAATCGGCTTTTGATTTAGGCAAGTCAGTTTTGATAATTGCTGAAACAGTTGAGGGAGCCGCTTTGGCTGCACTTGCCAACATCAATCTCAAAACTCCTCATCGAATTGCTGCGGTTTCTGCTCCTGAATTTGCCGACACTCGCAGACAAATGCTTGAAGACATTGCTCTGGCAACTGGTGCAAGGTTTATTTCAAGTGAGCTGGGGGATAAGCTTGAGGATGTAACTATCAGCGATTTAGGCAAAGCTTCATCTGTCTTTATCACACAAACCGAAACAAGAATTGCTCCAGAGATTATGGATGATGATTTGAAAGAAAGAGTTTTGACAATCAAACAGCAAATCAAAGACGAAACAAATGACATTAAAAAAGGCAAACTCGAAAAAAGACTTGGAATGTTATCCCAAACCGTGTCAATCATCACTGTGGGCGGTTCTAGTGACGCAGAAGTCCACGAAAGGTATGAGAGGTACATTGATGCCGTTAATTCTACAAAGGCAGCCATAAGAGACGGAATATTGGCTGGTGGTGGCGTTGCTTTAATGAGAGTGGCTCGGGATATGTTTTCGGGTGACTCTCCTGAAGAAGTGTTGGTTGCAAACGCTCTGACTGCTCCCATAAAAACCTTGATAACCAATTCAGGACTTGAGTTGTCTATTTTGGACAAAATTGATAATAAAAATATCAACTACACCTCTGGAGTTAATGTGGTCACTGGAGAGATTGTGGATATGCTTGAGGCGGGCATTATTGACCCTGTTAAAGTCACTTCTTCTGCTGTCAGGAACGCTTTTTCAGTGGCAGGAATTACTCTTACAACTGAGGTAACAATTACGGATTTAGAATCTGATGTGCAGAAAATGGAGATTGTAAAATGAGAAAAATAAGCTTTAATAAAATAGAAGAAATGGTTGTTTGTCGGATTTGTCGAACAACCAAAGTCCCGAAGATAAAAGCAATGATTAAGTGTGAAAATTGCAAGTCAAAAAGAACGGTAGATGCTGGTATAGGAATCTCTAATCGACAACCCGCAGCAATTATCCAAACCGAATCGGGAGAAAAAGTGTTTGTTGATGCTCACGGTAAGGAAGTTGAGGGTCACGGATATGATCTTAAAAACGACCCAAAAGGATATAAAAAACAGGGTTTAATTAAAGAAAGGACAATTATCTGAGACACTATATTTTCAAAAGTCCAAGAAAGCCGAACGATATTGCCATTGAGGTCTTGGAATTTGAGCCGATGCAATTAATTATTGAATCTAAAGCTAAGAAATACGGACCAATAGAAATTGTTTCCGAAGAAGATTTTATAAAGGAGCAAACAAAGTGAGGCTGACCGTTGCAGTTCCAGTGATGAATCAGCCAGAACTCACACAAAAGTTTTTGGATACCCTTAGAGAGAATGAGGGAGAAGCAAAATTGCCATTGTTAATCGTGGATAATGGCTCAACTCCTCCTGTCAGGGATTGGTTAATTGGTCTAAGAGATGGGGATTTTGTTATCCATAATCAAGAAAATGTTGGTGTGATGCCAGCACTAAATCAAGCTTGGCAAGTCTTAAAAGATAATTCTGATTATATTTTTTATACCCATAACGATGTTTTGATTCACGAAAAAGGTTGGGATGACAAGATTGTTGATTTGCTTGAGAAGATGCCGAATTGTGGAGTGGCTGGTTTTTATGGAGCAAAAGGAATTGGTGCTCCTAATCTTTACAGAGCACCTTACGCAATTCACCAGCTTATCAGACTTGAAAATGTTTCTAATTGCAATCGAATGAGTGCTTCTATTCACGGATTCCGACCAATTAGAGGAGAGTTTGAAAAGGTGGCGGTGATGGATGGCTTCTCTTTGATAGTTAAAACAGACTTATTAAACAAGCTCGGAGGTTTTGACCGAACTTATCCTCAACACCATATGTACGACAATGACCTTTGTATGGAAAGTTTAGACAAAGGCTATGACAATTATGTGATTCCGATGGATGCAGACCACATTGGAGGGCAAACAGATGTCAAAGAAGATTGGGCTAAAAACTTTGGTCGCACAAAAGCTGAGATTCACTCTGATGCTCATCCGATTTTTTACGAAAAATGGTCACCGTCTAATGTTGAAAATGGGAAACACAATATAAGTCTGCCAATTAGAATCCAATGAAAATAATAAAAGAAGAAGATTTGTCGGTATATATTGACGAGAGAGGCAAGATTGTCAATCTTACTCCCGAACTAGATATTAAGGATGTCTTATATATTACTGGCAAAAAAGGTGCAGTCAGAGGCAATCACTATCACAAAACAGACTTTCATTATTGTTATGTGGTCAGCGGTCAAATTAGGTATGAATCGCAGTCAGCCGATGGGAACAAAGATGTTGTTTTGGAAGCAGGAGATACGGTTTTTTCACCTGCTCTTGAGAAGCATAGATTTACATTTCTTACTGATGGTGCATTTATTTCGCTTGCCAAAAATAATAGAGCAACTGAAAAATATGAGGAGGACACTGTTCGTGAAGAGTTTTAGGAATAAAATATGCCGTCTTTGTGGCAACAAGAAATTTGATAGATGGCTCAATTTGGGCAGACAACCTCTTGCCAATGAACTCTTGGAGTATTCTCCTGTTTTTGGACAAAAGAAATTTCCTCTAAATGTAGTCCGATGCAAGAGCTGTGGACTGTTTCAGCTCAACTATGTTGTTTCACCAGAAAGATTGTTTGCTAACTATAAATATTTTTCCTCGACTTCTGAGGTCTTTGTAAAGCATTTCAAAGATTTGGCAGACGAATTAATGGCAGAGAAATTTGTCAAAAAAAATGATTATGTTATCGACATTGGTTCTAATGATGGAATTTTGTTGAAGCCTTTTAAGAAACTTGGGGCTAATGTTTTGGGGATTGAGCCATCGACCAATTTGTCTGATCTTGCCAACGCACAAGGAATTCCAACAATCAATGACTGGTTATCTCCTGAGCTTGCTCTAATTATCAGAGAGAGCATTGGAAATAAAGATGTCAAGCTGGTCACGATGACCAATGTGTTTGCTCACATTCACGACTCAGAGAGTGTTCTTGAGGCTGTTAAAATTTTGATTGGCAAAACTGGAACTCTTATGATTGAAGTTCCTGATTTGGAAGAGATGATTAAGCAGGGTACTTTTGACCTTATTTATCACGAACATTTGAGCTATTTCTCCAAACAAACGATTGATTTAATGCTTATTCGCTATGGTTTGTTGATGGATTTGTCACAGAAAGTTAATGTTCACGGTGGTTCACTTCGGGCTTTTGCAAGAGTTTTTGATACCGACATTGCTCTTGAAAAGTTTTACAAAAACAACATTCGTTTTGAGGATAGGGTCAATGTTTATGGGTTTATTGAGAACATTCAAAAGAACAAAGTAAAAACAGTTTCTCTTGTCAATAAGTTGGCAAAAGATAAAGTTATTGTCGGGTATGGTGTTCCGGCTAAGTCATCGACCATTTTTAACTTTTACAAAATAGGCAAGAAACAAATTAAGTTTATGATTGATGATTCCCCTGCCAAGCAAGGTCTTTACACGCCAGCAACTTATTTGAAGATTTATGCACCAGAGCAGGTCAATTTTGCAGAAATTGATTATATATTCATTTTTGCTTGGAATTTTGCCGAATCACTTAAACAAAAAGCTAGAGATAGAGGATTCAAGGGACAGTTTATTATCCCCTTTCCAGAAGTGAGGGTTGAAAAATGAATATAGTTCAGGAAGATATTAAGACAATTATTAAAGCAATTGACTGGAAGCGGTTTGATGATAAAGAAGTAATTATTTCGGGTTGTTCTGGATTTTTAGGCAGTTGGTTTATGGCGGTGTTTGCTGAGCTAAACAAGAACTATTTGGACAAACCTGTCAAGGTTTGGGGTATTGATTCTTTTATTGCTGCCGACAAGCCTAATTCCATTGTTGGTTTGAGTGACAACAATCTTGTTCTGTGGAAAGGGGACATTGCCAAATTTCCTCTTCAGGGAACGGTTGATTTTATTATTCACGCTGCTGGGATTGCCTCCCCTATTTTTTATCGACAATTCCCCATTGAAACAATTGAAGGAATGGTGCTGGGGTTAAATAATTTATTAAAGTTTTCAATCGACAATAAAGTGGAGAGTTTCTTAAACTTTTCATCAAGCGAGATTTATGGCAATCCGCACGAGGATGAAGTGCCAATTAAAGAATCATATAACGGGAATGTTTCCTGTACTGGCCCTCGTTCGTGCTATGACGAGAGCAAGAGAATGGGAGAGGCAATGTGTGTCGCTTATCACAAAATCCATAAGATTTCAGTCAAATCAGTCAGACCTTTCAATGTCAGCGGTGCCGGAATGAGAATCAATGATGACAGGGTTGTTCCTAAGTTTATATTTTTAGCCTTGCAAGGCAAACCAATCACTGTTCACACACCAGCAACTCAAACAAGGACTTTCACTTACATTACCGATGCAATGATTGGGTTTTTCAAAGTCCTTTTGAATGGCAGAGATGGAGATGTTTACAATATTGGCAGAGATAAACAGGAGGTCACAATATTGGAGCTGGCAAATATGGTCAAAAAAGAGGTTGCTGATGTCGAAATTCAGACAGTTCCTGTCCCGCAAGAATACCCACAAGACCAAGCCAACCGCAGATGTCCAGATATAACCAAAGCTAAAACAGATTTGGGATTTGACCCTCTTGTGGATTTGGAAACAATAGTTAAAAGAACCGCAATATGGGCAAAGGAGGCATTAAATGAAAAAGCTAACTGATGTGGTAATCCCTGTTTTTAACCGACCAGAGCACACCAAACAAACGCTTGATTCTCTGTTTGAAAACACTGCTCCTGAATTGTTTAATCTTTATATGGTCAATGACAAGTCCGACCAACAGACCTCCGATTTGTTAATAAAACTCAAAGCCTTGTATCCATTTGTATTAATTGAAAATGAAAAAAATATTGGTCCTGCTGCTTCAAGAAACATTATCTGTAATCAGGTTATAAAACCAAACGAGAGGTCTGAATATCTTTATCACTCGGACAATGATGTATTTTTCACTGACGGCTGGCTTGAGAAGCTTGTCAAGGCTTTCAAACAATGTTCAGAAGAAGTGAAACTTCTGGGTGGTAGTTGTCATCCATATTTGCAAACATCAAAGATTCTTTATATCGGTGAAAATTATAAAATTGGCGAAAAGGATGCCGTGTCGGGCTATTCTCAGTTGATGACTTGGGACACTTGGATAAAATATGGACCATTTGACGAGAATCAGGGCACTCAAGACCAAAAAATAATGGGAAGTGAGGACTGGGCGTTTTGTCAAAGAATCATCAAAGACGGCTTCTTGGTGGGTTCGATTGAGCCAGAGGTTGTTATTGCGACTGGCAAGACCAACACTTATGGTGACCAAGCCACTGGAAGCGAAACATTCAAGGAAGTTGAGGGAGTGAAAATACTATGACAATTTCTTTGAGAGACGATAAAGGAAGATTTATAAAGGGTCATTTGCAATTAAATAGTGGAAAAACCCATTTCAAAAAGGGACAATTTTCAGATGAAAAACATTTTAAGTGGAAAGGTAATAATGTGGGGTATTATGCATTACACAATTGGATATATAGGAAACTTGGAAAAGCCTCAAAATGTATAAATTGTGGAACTTTTGAAAATGTTCAATGGTCGAATGTTAGTGGAAAATATAAAAGAGATTTAGAAGATTGGCAAGAATTATGCAGAAAGCACCATCAAAAATATGATAATTGGGTAAATAAAGGTTGGAAAACAAGGAGGGCAACACAATTACTATAAGCTTCGATTGGATAAGTTACCAAAATTATAATCCCTTTTTTGACCTGATTGTTCCCTTGTTGCAAAAAGAGGGACACAGGGTCGGGATAATAGCATCTCTGAGAGATAAGGAGTACAGCAGGCAAAATGTTCTGATTGATAACAAAGAAATGATTGAGAACCAGCTTCCTTTCAAATTAGATTTTATGTTTTTGTGGGGGGAAAGTGAAACCATTTCAAACGGTGCTCTTTGGAAAGCTCAAAAAATGGATCAAGAAAATGTTCTTTTCCACTTTGATGTTGATGCAACTGATATGAAGAAAATGACTGAGCGGTGGATTTTTAAGACCTTAGACAACACAAGCATAAACAAATTTTAATATGAAATACAGTAGAGCACAAATAAAATAAAATGATTAATTTAACTGATATTTGGGAAAAAGTAGAAGAATCAAGTCACGAAACGGCTTTTAATTATGGTGAGGTCGAGGGACTATTTAATTTATTGTCTAGTTTGCAAGACCGCTCAACTGTTCTTGAAATTGGTGTTCAGTTTGGCAGAAGCACAACCGTTTTTGCTGAGGTTGCAAAGGATAAGAGTTTTGATTTAACTGCGGTAGATAACTGGGGTGAAGCTAATGGAGAAGAGGCCCATTCTCATATTCTTTCACAGGTTAAAAAATACAATTGGAAATTCACTCTCTTGTCTGTAGATTCTGCTGATGCTGGAGAAATTCTAAGAGGTAAAACATTCAATTTAATTCACATTGACGGTGACCATTCTTATGCTGGAGTGACGGCTGATTGTAAAACTTGGCTTCCAAGAATTAAAAAGGGTGGGTATGCTTGTTTTGATGACTATGGACACGCTGGGCTAGAAGGAGTCAAAAAAGCGGTAGATGAATATATTGACGACAAGTGGGAAAATATAGCTTTGTACGGCAACAAATTACAAGTTTTTAAGAAAATAAAATGAATAAAAATTTATATACATTTGCTGAAGCACAAGAGAAAGTTAAAATAAACCACTTTACAAAGAAAGGGTTTGACATTTGTGGTGTGGTTCACATTGGGACAAACTATTGGTACGAGCTCCCTTTTTATATGCAAATGGGCATTGAAAACATTGTAGGGTTTGAGCCACTTGGTTGGGCAGTTGAAAAGGTGCTCAAAAAATATGGAGACACTGAGGCTTTTATGAGTGGAAAAGCTGGAATTTATAATTTTGCACTAGGCGACTTTAACGGTTATATGGATTTACATTTAGCTAATGGGGATGGACAAAGTTCGACTTTTCTTGAATTAACTCCCGAATATAGAGAAACATTCAAAGAGATTGAGTTTATAGGAGATAAATCCTGTATGGTTATGACATTTGAAAAATTTATGAAAACTCACAAGGAGTTCAATATTGCAGACTTTAATTGTTTAGTTTTGGATGTTGAGGGAATGGAGCTGAGGGTCTTACAAGGAATGGGCAACAAGATTAAAAAATTTGATTTCTTAAACATAGAACTTTCTGGTGAGCCGACATATATTGATGGTCCTGATGCTCAAACCGTGATTGATTATTTGAAAACTTTCAACTTCATTCAAGACTCCCCAATTGAACCTCACAATGATGTGATTTTTATCAGAAAGGACTTGCTATGAAAAAAGGGCTTCATATTGGTGCTGGTCCAGTTCACCTCGACAATTCTTTTGATATAGACTGGGAAAATTCAGACGGAGCGGAAACAGAAAGTTCACGCAGTTGGAGTCTTGAAAAGCATAGGGATTTTACCAAACCATTTGAGGATATTGTGGATAACTCTGTGGATTATATTGTTTTTTGGCACTGTGTTGAACATCTAGGATTGCACGAAAAAGACGATGTTTTGAAAGAATTTAGTCGTATATTAAGAGCTGGCGGAAAACTTTTCATTGCTTGTCCGGATATGACAAAAATAGCTAGGCATATTGTGGACAGAGATGGTCCTTGGGCTGATTGGTTTATTTGTGCGGTCAATGTTATGGGTCCTTACAATGGGTATGTTGGTGACTTTCACAAATGGATTTATAATTTTGAAGAACTGTCAAAAGTCTTAAAAGAGAACGGATTTTCTGAAACCAATGAACTTTCGCAAAATGTTTTGGCTCATCATATTGGGATTGAAAATACAAACAAGCTTGGATTTGCGGATTTTAATATCCAAATGGAGACAACTAAATGAAATTATATGGCACAAAATAATCAATCACGGCTATATATTGTAATTCCTGTCATTAACTGCTTTGAGATGACCGTTGAGGCTATAAATTCAATTAAGACCCCTTGTACGGTCATTTTGATTGATAATGCTTCTGATGATGGAACTCAGCAATGGGGAAAAGACAATGACGGAAAAGACATTGGAGATGGCAAGAATTTGATTTATATCCGCAACAACGACAGAAAAGGTGTTGCTGAGAGCTGGAATTGGGGTATTAAAAGGGCTTTTGAGGATGAAGAGTGTCAGTATGTCGGAGTGCTTAATAATGATGTTGTTTTGCACCCTAAAACCCTTCCACACTTAATGGCTTTTATTGACAAAACAAACTATTTAATGGTCACGGCTGACAATATTAAAGACCGAATGAGCAAAGAAACAATGTTGATGATGGAACTGCCCGAACCTTTTACTGATTACGATTGCAATAAAATAACTGATTGGAGAGCTGAGGGTCCTGATTTTTCTTGTTTCCTCATCACTCGAAAGACTATTGAGGTTATTGGCTGGTTTGATGAGAATTTTCACGGTGCATATTGTGAGGACCAAGATTTTCACGCAAGATGTCAGAGAGCTAGGGTTTGGGCTGAACAGTATAACGACCAAAATATTAAACCTGAATATATCCACTTTAAGAGGCTTTCAACCGCTCCTTTTTTTCACTATGCTAGTCAAACAATAGCTCAAAATACAAAATTAAGAGTAGAAATATCCGTCAGTCACAGGAATAACCAAAATTATTATTTAGAAAAATGGGGATTCGACCATCCTGAAGTGATGGATGGACAGGGAAACATCCAACCATTTGGAAACGCAGAAAAGAACTGGAGAATGTGGTGAAAATAGGTTGCAAAAATTGCGGTATTCATTTCCCTGAAGATTATGTTGTTTCTTTGACTCCAGTTTGTAATTTTTGGGGAGAACACGGAATTGGAAACTTGCCTGACAAATACAAATTACAACTTTGGGATTGGATTTTCTCCTTGCCAACTGATGCAATTTTTATTGACACTGGGATTAGTATGTTGATTGATTTTGCTGGAATCGTTGTTCCTAAAGATAAACTGTTTGAGAACAAAATTCCCAACTGGAACAAATTTTCTGAGGCAAAAAGGAAACAAATTGAGCGTGACCATTTTAAGAACATTGTTTTCAAAACAGACATAAAAAAACCAATTCAATTAATAAGTGAGGTTAAAAACTAATGAATAGAAAAATTAGAGTACTAGCATTGTGTGATGCTCCAACATCTGCAACAGGGTTTGCACAAGTTTCTCGCAACATTCTTAATGGTTTGGCAAAGACTGGTCTATATGAGATTGATGTTATTGGAATCAATTACAACGGTGACTACTACGACAGAGAAAAATTCCCTTACAACATCTATCCCGCCTGTCCTGCTAATTACGCTGATATGTATGGCAGAGGTAGATTGCTTGATGCCATAAATGGTGTTGAAGTTAAAAACAATTTGATTCCCTCTTGGGATATTATTTTTACCATTCAAGACCCTTTTATCATCGAGGGTGCTGGTGTTAGTTTCCCACTCGCTGTCCATATAAAAACACGCAGAGAGATGTTCGTGCGAACACTTCCAAAAGAAAACTGGTTCAAATGGATAGGTTATTTCCCTGTCGATTCTGATTTGAAAGAAAATTGGGTTACAAAGTCAATTGCTCTTGCTGATGTTCCTGTTGCGTATTGTGATTATGGAAAAAAAGAAATGCTTAAATTTGACCGCAAAGAGTTTGATGTGACATTCCAAATGAAGCTTGATACTAACGGCAGTCCTCAAAAAGTAACAATGAAAGTTCCAAACCTCAAAGATAGACTCAAAGCAATTCCTCACGGTGTTGATACAAATGTCTTTAAGCCTCTATCTAAAAGCGAAATAACAAAATTCAGAAAAAACTATTTTAACGGAATCGTCAAAGACGATACATATCTTGTCGTAAACATATCCCGAAACCAACCGAGAAAGGACTTAGCAAGGACATTAAAAGTTTTTGCTGACTTCAAGGCTCTTGTTCCCAACTCCTTTTTATATCTACACTGCAAAGATGATGACTTGGGTGGATCAATTCACGAGTTGGCAAGAAATTTTGGCTTAATTTTAGGAGAAGATTATTCTGTTCCAAAAGAGTTTGACGCAGGGATAGGTTTTGCTGTTGATATAGTCAATATGATTTATAACGCTGCTGACTTGTGTATAACCACCACTCTTGGTGAGGGTTGGGGGTTTATAAACACAGAAGCAATGGCAACCAAGACTCCAATTGCTGCTCCTTACATCACCTCAATGATAGATATTTTTAGCAATTATGACCCGACTCTTCCATTAGAAAAACAATCACTGAGAGGAATTCCGGCAAGAGCAGGAACAACTTCATCTGAGTGGACCTGTCTTGGATTTACCGATAACGAAAGAATAAGACCGCTGACCAATGTTAGTGATATGGTCAATAAAATGTTCTGGGCTTACTCTAATCCTGATGAGGTGAAAAAAATAACCGACAGAGCTTATGAGTGGGTACAAAATCTTGATTGGACCAATGTGGTTAAACAGTGGAATGACTTATTCTTAAGGACATTTAATGAACTAGAGGAAGAAAGAAAAAAAGGAACTCTGATTGATACAACTAACAGAAACGACCCTTGTCCTTGTGGTTCTAAATTAAAGTTCAAGAAGTGTCACGGTGGTCCTCTAGCAACTGATAAGTTTAGAGATTGGTTTGTTGAAGAAAAAAAGTAATTAACACTCAAACAACTAGATTGCTAAGAGAACAAGGTCTATAATAAAAAGAGTAGCTCTCCCTTGCTCTCTTCTTAAAAAGAAGATTCTCATTAATTGAGCCTAAAACACCACAAGTAAGAAAAAGAGGGGAGGAAATAGTTATCTTTGAACAAATTTATACATTATGTCAGTCATAAATCAAGAACAACTCAGAATGATTCAGCTCAGGTATATGGGCAAGACTTATCAAGAGGTTGCCAATACTATTAATCGTGAATTTAACAAAACATACACAGCAGCAAATATGCGGGTTAGGTTCTCAACAAGTGGCTCACTATATATTGCTTATCACGAGTATTCCAACAAAGAAGAGGAATTTGCAGAAGAGAAAGTCAGAGCACGATATAAGCAAATGGCAAATTGGGCTGACAAGGTGGTCAGAGATATTGTCAAATTAGCAATGAAGAAAGGTGATTTTGCTACTGCTCTTAGAACTATCCAAGATATAAATGACAGGGCAGGTGTTGTTGTCATTCGCAAATCTCAAATTGATGTAAAAGACAATAAAAAAACAGACCTTTCTGATGAAGAATTCTCCAAGGAGCTTGCCAGATTTGGAATTGACTCCCGCACAGGCATTAGAGTGGGAACGACTGAGCAGACTAAGAACTAGGGCTTGTAAAAACAATTTCAGGCTTTTTTGTTACACATATTTTCCTCAGTATTTTTATGCTGCTCCGTCAATAATGCACAAGCAGATGTTTGGGGAGATTGAGGAAGCCATTGAAAATAAAGAGATGGATAATATTGCCAACGCTGCTCCTCGTGGTAATGCTAAATCAACTATTGTTTCTTTTGCTCTTCCAATTTGGGCTGCTGTTTATAAAAAGAAGCATTACATCGTAATTGTCTCCGACACTACGGATCAAGCAACCGACTTTCTAGCTAACATAAAAACAGAGTTTGAGGATAATGATTTATTAATTGACGATTTTGGTGACTTAGAGGGGATTGTATGGACTTCTCACGATCTTGTTCTTAGAGATGGTGATGTCAGGATTCAGGCTCTTGGAGCTGGTAAGAGGATTCGAGGAAGAAGATTTAAGCAATGGAGGCCAGATTTAATCATTGCTGATGACTTGGAAAATGATGAGAACATCCAATCAGCCGACCAGAGAAAGAAATTAGAGCTTTGGTATTATAAAGCCTTGTCTAAAGCGGGTGATGAGAGAACGGATAAAATTATTATTGGCACGATTCTGCACTATGATTCGTTGCTCTCGAAGTTACTTGTAAATCCAACATTCAAATCTAAAAAATATCAGGCCGTCATTCAATGGTCCGCCTGTCCTCTCTGGGTAGATTGGGAAAGAATAATCACCGACTTGGATAATCCCAAAAGAATGATGGATGCCTATAATTTCTTCAGAAACAACCAGCCTGAGATGTTAGCAGGAACAAAAGTCTTGTGGGAAGAAAAAGAGAGCTATTACGCTTTAATGGTACAGAGGATTGCTGACGGTCCAGCAGCCTTTTCTTCTGAGAAACAGAATGAGCCACTGTCTGATGAGGATAGGAGATTTTTCCCTGAATGGATACAGTATTTTGATGATGAGATGATTAAGGGCAAGGATTTGAGGGTTGTTGGTGCTCTTGATCCATCAATGGGCAAGGCGGGTGGTGACTATTCAGCCATTATTACACTGGGGATAGACACTAACTTGCAGATTTATGTCCTTGATGCTGACATATCCAAGAGACACCCTGATGTTATTGCTGCCGATGTTATTAATAAACACAGGCAGTATAAATATCAGCAGTTTGTTGTGGAAACCAATCAGTTCCAAGAATACTTCAAAGACACACTAGTAAACAAAATGAATGACTTGTGGATAAATGATGGAGAAAGGTTAAATATCCCTATTGTCGGTAAGCGTTCTCATTCAGATAAAATTCTTCGAATCCAATCTCTGCAACCTGATATTAAAAATGGTACGATTAAATTTAGAAGAGAGCAACAAAAACTTATTGAACAGCTTGTTAATTTTCCATCTGCTGCTCACGATGATGGGCCTGATGCTTTGGAAATGGCAGCAAGCCTTGTCAGAAGAGATGGCGTTGCCGACTACTATAAGTCAATAAAAAATGAATCTACCGAAACCACTGCGGAAACGCTTATACAAAACCCAAATATTCAACGGATTGTTGAGGCAGTTTCAGACGGAAAACAATTCAGAGTTGGTTGATAAGACACAGCTTGAGTATTTGCAGGAGCAAGTCAAAGAGTCTGTTAGTCTAAAGGCTGAAATCCCTGTTCTGGTTCAAGATGAATTGAGCAAGGTCCAAGTGATGCGAAGTAATGAAGCTCGCAGGTTTAGAGGTGTGGCTAGGGTTAATGCTCAAACCAATCCTGATTGGAAAGTTGGTGCGTCAATTCCTTTTGCATATATGAGGAGATTGTCGGAGGTTTATCCTATTGCTAGAGCTTGTATAAATAGCAGAGTCCGACAAGTGACTCAATTAGAGTGGGACATTACAACTGTTGATGATAAAAAAGACGAAAAGGGTTACGAATCACAGATTAAATTAGTCAAAGAATTATTCAAACAACCTGTCGGACATAAGAGCAAATTTTCCGAGATGCTTACAACAATGGTCAATGATATTTTGACAATTGATGCTGTTTCTTTTGAGATGAGAAAGACCAGAGGTGGGAATTTTATGAACCTTGTCCCTGTAGATCCTGCAACTCTCGTTCTAAGGGTTACTGAGTTCGGTGGTATTCCAGAGCCTCCTGAGCCCGCTTACGAGCAGATAATTGATGGGCAGGTGTTGGCAAGGTTTACCACAGACGAGATGATTTATGAGTCAATGAACTCCCGCTCATACACTCCTTATGGTTTATCCCCTCTTGAGTCGTTAATTATTCAAGTTGAATCAGCTTTAAGAGGAGATTTATACAATCTTGATTACTTCAGAGAAAACAATGTTCCGGAGGGATTTTTGACTCTTCCTGAGTCCGCTGCCACAACTAAAGACCAAGTTGAAGAGTGGCAGGATTGGTTTGATGCTATTTTATCAGGAGACAGGCGAATGATTCACAGATTAAAGATTCTTCCTGCTGGTTCTGAGTATATTCAGACTAAGAAGCCTGAAGATATGAGTTTTGAGAAGTTTGAATTGTGGTTGGCAATGCTAACTTGTGCAATGTTCGAAGTTCAGCCTCAAGACATAGGACTGACAATGGATGTAAACAAGGCAACAGGTGAATCACAGAATCAAATTGGCAAAGAAAAAGGATTGATTCCCCTTGCTAACTTCCTCAAACAGATATTTGACGAGATAATTCAAACAGAATTAGGTTTTGTTGAGCTCCAGTTCCAGTGGGTAAATATCAGTCCTGTAAATCGCAAAGAAGAGATTGAAGTCGCAGAGAAAGAGATTGCAATGGGAGCGTTGTCTGTTGATGAATATAGGATGGAACACGGCAGAGAGCCTCTTGGTCTTAATCCCTACATCAGAACAGGCAATCAGATTGTTATGGTCGATGATGTTGTTGCTGGTAAATTCCAAGAGAGACAAGATATGGCACTTCAAGCCAAGAACCAACCAACAGAGGTTCAGCCTAAAAAGCCGAAAGAAAAACCTGCTGAGAAACCAAAGGAGAAACCAAAAGCTAAGAATTATGAGATTGATGACTTGCGAAAGTGGAGAAAGGCAGTCTTAGCAGATATTAAATTTGGTAGAGAGGTTAGGACAAGGTTTCCATCAGACTATATAGATGAAGAGATTCACAAGGCTATTAGCTTGGCACTGGTCAAAGTTCACGACAGGCTTCAAGCGAAGTTGTTGTTTGACCAATTTATTGACCCTGAATTACGAGCTTCGTTTTCTCTTTTAGAGTACGCAGAAAAACAGAAACAAGCTCAAAATGACAGACAATTGGACAACTAGGCTTCGCATCTTCAAAAATGCTTATTCAAAGGGCATTAATACCGCTATACATAATGCCGAACAATCGGAGACATATAAGTCTTTTGAGACAAAGGTTAATTCTGAACTTAAAAAACAGATTGAATTTGTTGCCTCAGACATTGAAATGCTTTATACACTCTCTAAGGTTGCAAGCGTTGAGTTATTGGCTCAGGTTGGTGCTTGGGTGTCGAAATATGAATTGAACAAGAAGCTGGGGCTAAATATTTTTCTCTATTGGGCAGGAGAACAAGGTGGACAGGCTGCTCTTGATAAGTTGGAGATAAATTCGATATTTGGACTGACTAACCCACGATTTTTGGAGTATTTTGACCAATCGGCTAATTTAACCATCTCATCAGTTGACAACACAACAAAAGAATGGATAGCAAACAAGATTAGAGAGGGGAAGGCCAATGGTCTTAATCCGTTCCAAATCTCTAACTCTCTTGTTGATGACGGTGGATTCTCTAAAATCAGGGCTGAAAGGATAGTTTTAACGGAGACAGCCAAAGCGATGACCACAGTCGAACTAGAAGCCTCTAAGGGGTATGGAATTCAGGAGATAATTTGGAGAACCTCAAGAGATGACCGTGTGGACGCAATATGCCTTGATTTAGAGGGAAAACAAGTTAAGATTGGGCAGTTATTCAATAATAGTTACAATGGGCCTCCAGCCCATCCATCTTGTCGTTGTTTTATCGAGCAAGTTATCCCTCCAGAATGGCAAGCTCCTGCAAATATTTGGCTTGGCAATTAGAATATAATTATGAACGAAGAAATTGATTTGATTAAAAAAGAGGGTGAAGCTTTGATGTTAAAACCTGACATTGATAATCTGCCGAAAAAAACTCCAACAAGAGAGCAAAGGGTAAGAAATGTTATTGTCCGTTTTCCTGAGAAGCAGAAAGTTTTTGAACACCAAAGCCACTCAAATCAATGTTGATCAATTAAAGGCAGACAAGAAAACCCTTGAAGCTCAGTTGGTGGATATTAATGATTTAATTGCTGACTTTGAAACCCTTGTTTCAGAGAATATTGACAAAACCCCTGTAAAATAGTTATATAAGAAGAGAAGAGCGTCTAATGACTGCTAACCATTTTTTATGGTGGCGGTCTTTTTTATGCAAAAAATATGAAACACTTTGAACGGTTTGCAAAAATAACTAAGATTGATGAGGATGAACGAATGGTCTATGGATGGGCTTCCACCCCTGATCTTGATTCTGATGGAGAGATAATCAAACTGTCCGCTATTGAGAAAGCACTTCCAGAATATATGAAATTCCCTACTCTAAGGGAAATGCACCAAGCTAAAGCAGCAGGCAAAACAATTGAGGCAACAATTAAGAATGGTGAACAAAAAGGACTATATGTTGGAGCAAAGGTTGTTGCTGACGATACTTGGAAGCTAGTCAAAGAGGGTGTTTATACGGCTTTTTCAATTGGTGGCAATGTCATAAAAAGAGTTGGCAATGTCATTGAGAGTCTTGAATTGGTTGAAATCTCTTTGGTTGATGTTCCTGCTAACAAAAAGGCTGTTGTTGAACTCTGGAAAGCTGGAAAAATAAGCAAAGATGCTGAAACTGCTTATTCAATGGCTAATTTGATGATTCAGGTCAAGGAAATGATGAATTATTGTGAATATTTAGGTAAGCCAACTAAAAAACTAGCTAAGATTCTTGAGCTTATTAAACAATTGGTTGTTGAAGAAGCTAGTGGAGAAGAAGTGCAAATGTCTGCCAATGTTTTGAATACTAAGGATAAGATTGCTGTCTTGGAAAAGATGGATTTATCCGACAATGTGCTCGCTGATGCCTTGCGATTGGGGGTGATTGCATTAATGAAAGACAAGAAACTAAAAAAGGTTGAGGATGTCAAAGAAGAAGAGCAGGTTACACCCGCTGAAGCTGAGACAACTGAAACTGAAGAAGTAATTGAGGAAGAAGTCGAGGAAACAACTGAAGAGGTAACTGAGGAAAAAGAAACCTCCGAAGATGTTGAAATGACTAAAATTTCCACAATTACAGACAAATTGACCAAAATTCTTGGAACTAAGGTTGAGCCTGAAGTAGCCGAGAAAATGAATTTGTCAAAAAAGATTAGTGGCTTGGTAGAATCTTTCGAGAAAGTTGCTGGTGTTTTAGAAGCAATTGATGAAAGATTGAAAAAAGTTGAAAGTACTCCTGCTGAAATAAAGTCAAAAACAGTAGCCGTGCACAAAACTAATGCTGAAGTTGCAGAAATCAAAGAATCGTCTGAGCTTGACCTAATCAACAAAAGACTGGAAGAGCTAGATGGCGAACACTCGAAACTAGGAGCTTCGAATTTCTCGAAGATATATAGCTCTGAGGTTTCAATTCTATTGTCCCAAAAGGACAAAATAACTGGAAACAGTTAAAAAAATCTTAAATTAAAGGAGGTGAACAAAAAATGGATAATAAATTCGATGTAATTGATAGTTTCGATGACGAAACAAGACAGTCTTTGATGAAAGCTGCTGAGCTTCTTGCTACACAGCCTTTTTCACCTCCGTCTCGTTCAGTTTTCGCACCTCAAAACATAACTGAAGATATTAAATTGGTTGTGCCAATTGATTCTCCGCTTCGCAACAGGCTTTCTGTTGTTCAAGGTTATGGACAGGCAGCAGTGTTTAAGAAGCTTACTTCTAGGCTTCACTCTAATACTGGTGCTGGTGGTGTTGGAACTAACACGACAATCGCTTTTGCGGATGCTGGTGCTCCTAACGAAACTACTCAAACCTATACAACCGTTTCTTTCCCTTTCAAGCTTCTTGGAAGAAAAGTTGAGGTTGGTGGTTTGGCAATTGCTGCGACTGCAAACGGTATGGGTGCAAGTGGTGATCCTCGAATAAACGGTGAAAATATGCTTTCAGCAAGAGAGCGTGTCAAAGCTGTCGAGGTAATGTTGGGTGAAGAGGAACTTATTATTGGTGGTGATGTTGATACTTCAGCTCTTCAATTTGATGGGCTTGGTAAACAAATCGTTACTAATTCAGGTAACGCTTCACTTCTAACTGCATCTGGAATTAGTGCTTTCTGTAACACAGCTTACTTGGCTGGTGGAAATCCGACAGTGCTTGTTCACAATGCTCGTCAAGGTCGTGCAATATCAGACAATCTCGAATGGTCTGGTTCTATTCAAAGAATCGCAATCGCTAACAGCACAGGCGTTACTGCAGGTGCAAGAGTGACTGAAGTTATAAACTCGGTTACTGGGAGTGTTATTGACCTTGAAGTATCACGATATGTGGGCGGAGACGCTTACTTACTTCAGGAAAGAACTTCTGCTGGTGAAAATTGTATTCAGCTGGAAGAACTCATTCCAATGAGTCGAGTGGATGTTGCTTCAAGTAATTTTTCACAGATAAAATTCGTTCTCGAATCTCGTGTCTTGGAAGTTATTTATGAGCCGTTCCAAATGAAAATCGGAGGTCTAGCAATAGGCTAAAGGTTTTGAAGCTTGCCTCGTCGTTCTCTGTTAAACGAGGCAAGTACAGAGACTTCAAAACTGATAAGATTAAGTTATGGATTACAATTTGATTACTCCTGCTGACTTTGCTAGTTATGCACCAGAGGTCGTTACGACTGGATATACTGCACCGACAATTTCTGGAATGATTGCTCAAGCCTCAAGACGAGTGTCTGATTATCTCGAATACACACCTATTGTTGAGGTCATTGTTGATGAGGTAAAAAAAGGGATTGTTAAGTCTAATGGCGATTTGTATATTAAACCCGCCAAAGTTCCAATTGTGTCGGTTAGTGCAATAAATATCTTCAAAGGGTCTGAAACTATAGCTTTAACCTTGCTGACCAGTACTGGTGTAAAAAAATACAACATTGATTTTAGGTCAAGGTCAATCGTCTATCCTTATTATGAATTTAACGGTTCAAGCGGAACTCTGGTTTTGACAGATTTTCTTTCGTTAAGATATTCTGATTTTTATATTAAGTTAAGCTATACAGCGGGATGGCAACCAGATCAGCTTCCAGCTACGATTAAACAGGCAACTGTTCTTTTTATGCGGGATATTATATCCCAAGCTAATAATCCTCTTGGTGCAACATCATTCTCACAGGGTTCAATCTCAATGAGTTTTGGTAATGCAAGATATGGGTCAAAGTTTATTCAAGATGCCGTGAGACTTCTTGCTCCATATAAGAGAATTGGATAATTATGTTTTTTGAAAGAAAAGCCTCGGTCCAAAGATTAAGTCCAACTACTAATGATACTGACAAAGAAAAATACACTCAGGTCGGTAATTATGAAAGTATTCAAATCAACATCCAACCCGCCACAGCAGAACTGACAGCCGTTTCAAACGGTGCTTATGGTCTGACCTTTCAGGCATTTGTCTCTGTCTCAGGAATATTGATTGGGGATAGGATAACTGACTTGTCTAATAGTGAAATTTATATTGTTAAAGGTCGAAGTAATTGGGACTATTTACCCATTCCTCATTTGGAGCTAGTTCTTTTCAAAGGAGATGCTTAATGTATTTCAACATTCAAATAAAAGGTCTTGACGAGCTGGAGCGGAGTTTTGGCAAGTTTGCTGGAATGGCAAGGACTGAGTTTGGAAGAGCTATGGTCATTTCAACCAATAAAATTAAAACTGATGTTCAAAACACCATCACTTCAAAGGGTATTTCTAATACTGGACAGCTTAGGCGTTCTGTGCAGGTATTAAAGGCATCATTTGACGAGGGAAGAGTTGGAGTGGGTGAAAGATATGGATTGTATGTTGAGGGCGGAACAATGCCTCATTTCCCGCCTGTAGCAGCACTTGAGAGATGGGCACAGACTAAGCTTGGAATTTCTGGCTTGGGATTTGTGATTGCTCTGAAAATATCTAGAGAGGGAACAAAAGCACAGCCATTTGTTGAGCCTGTATTCAAGAAAGATGTTGATTTTGTGCTAAAACAGTTTGATAATGCTAATCTTAAATTAGTAAGAGCAATGGGAGATTAAAATGACTGATATTGTTGATATATCCGCTAAAATAGCATCTGAATTATCTAACATCACTGGACTTCACGATGTTTATGCTTATGAACCCGACAAGCCGACAGACGGCAAGTATCCATTCGCTTCGGTAAGCTTGAGTAATTTTGAGGGTAAGTTCGGTGACACAATCCGCAACGAAAGAACTTATACTTTTACGATTAGGGTTTACCAAGAACGCACAAAGGTCGGCAATCTAATGGCTGAAAGGCTTTTGAGAGAGATTTGTGACGAGATTCTAACCAATTTTGATAATAACACTACACTTGATGGAATGGTTAAGTGGGTCAAGCCTGTCTCTGGTACTTTTGTTTATGTTGATAGGGAGATTGGAGACACAAGAGTTGCCGAAATTGACCTTGAGTGCTTCAATGTTGTACCATCGCTCGCTTAATGATATAACTAAACTAAGAAACAAATAATTAAATGGCAGAACTCATAGGTAGACTGGGATATTTGGGATTAGCAATTGAAGCTTCGCAAGGAGTGGCTGAGGGCACGCCTGATATATTTATTCCTTTTAACGAAAATTCACTTCGAGGGCATCACGAACCAATTATGGACAATGCTGTTCGTACTTCTCGTATCAAAGACGGTGGTGCTGTATTAGGCAAACAATGGGGAGAGGGTTCAGTTCAGATGTACTTAGATTCCAATAACTGCGGTTATCTCCTGAAAATGGCTCTTGGTCTTGAATCAAATACAGTCAAAAATGCCAGTCCAAATATCAATGACCACTTGTTCACTCCAACTGTATCGGGAAACCTACCTATAACTGCAACACTCTGGAACAATCAAGGTGTCGATACTGAACTCTATACTTTTTCAGCAATAGACCAGCTAGAGATTGAGGTCACAAATGACGGAATTGCAACTATTAATGCTTCGTTTATGTCCAAACTCCCGACTGTAACCACAGCTCCCACACTAACAACTCCGTCTGGAACTCTCTACACTTGGAAAGATATGAATGTCAGACTTGGAGCAACAGTCCCGCTTGCTACAGTTGCAACTCCAACTAAAGTCACTAATTTCAAATGTCAAGTCAGTAATGCAGTTGAGCTTGCCTACAAATCAGGCTCTAGTTCTCCGGATACCGTGCTTCTTGGTTCTCTTGAGGTCACAGGTTCGTTCACAATGTATTTTGAAAGTATCACTGAGAGGGTCAATTATCTGACTCTACAAAAGCAGACAGTCATTGTTGGACTAACTGGTGCAGGTCTTGGTGCGGGATTCACAGAACAATTGAATTTGGTTTTCAAAAAGGTTTCTTATGAGGATGTCGATATGGAAACAGGTGTTGATGACTACTTTGCCATTACTTGTAATTTCCGAGCTGAATTAGACCGTGCACAAGCAGGGTTTGTTGAAGCTACTCTCAGAAACGGCAAAACTTCCTTATACGCTTAAAAAATATGGATAGATCAACAACAGAGATTATTTTACCTAAGTCAGGTTCAAAGGTTGTGTTGTACGAATATCTAACCACTGCTGAACTTAGAGCGGTTAAAAATGTCGCTCTCAAAAACATTCATTATGATTCCAGTAGTGGAATTGTTGATAGTTCAACGACTGCTGAGTTTATGACTGAGGGAGAAGATGTTGCACTTAAAAGCCTTGTCAAGCAAATTTTTACTAAAGAGGGTGAAGAGATAAAAGAAAACCCATTTGATTATATTGCCAATCTTCACCACTTAGACGGTACGGCAGTTTATGATAAAGTCAACGAACTCACCAGAGGCACTGAACTAACCCAAGAGGCTAAAAAAAAATAGCAAATATTGCTCATAGGGCGATAATTTTAGGAGAGGGAGTTTATTCAGACGATTTTTTAAGATATATTATTTGCGAAAAATTCCATTGGAACTATTACACTTATGAGGCTCAACCGCCTTTTTTTATCGAGCAAATCAAGCTGTTTATGATACAACAGGCAAACAAGGCGAAAATGAGTAATAATGGAGTTAATAACTAATAATGGCTGATTCAACAAAAACTCTCGAAATTGTAATTAATGCAAAGGATAATGCCTCGAAAGAAGTAAACAAATTCAAAGGCAGTTTTGCTTCTGCGGTCAAAGATTTGACTATGGGCTCAGCTATCATCACTGGTGTTCTTGGACTCGTCTCTAAAAGTGTTGTTGGAATTGGAATTGATATGGAATCGGCTCGGACTTCTTTTGTTACTTTTTTGGGAAGTGGTGAAAGGGCAGGTAAATTGCTTAAAGAATTAAGCGATTTTGCTGTTAAAACGCCATTTGATTTACCTCAAGTTGTTGATGGTTCAAAAAGATTATTGGCTTATGGACTGGCTGCTGAAAGCATTATCCCGACTTTTAGGATGCTTGGTGACCTTTCCAGTGGAAACAAAGACAAATTTAATGCTTTAACTTTGGCTTTTGGTCAGGTCAGGGCTGCAACAAAATTGACTGGTGCAGAACTTCGTCAATTTACGGAGGCCGGAATACCGCTTTTGGATGCTCTAGCTAAGCAGTCTGGAAAAACAGCGGGTCAAGTAAAGGAGGATATGGAAAACGGGATTGCTCCATCGTTTAAGGATGTTGAAAAGGCTTTGCAGGGTTTGACTTCGGAGGGTGGAATGTTTTTTAACAATATGGATAGCCAATCCAAAACTTTGGGTGGAACTCTGTCTAATGTTAGAGATGAATTTTCAAGATTTGCTCTGTCTGTTTTGGGATTTACTAAAGAGGGAGAGATAAGAGCTGGAAGTATTTTTTTCTATCTCAAAGAGGGTGCAACTAAGCTGTTGGGTGCTTTGCAAGAAATAAGACCTGAAGTGACAGCGTTTTTTGATGGATTTATGCGAAATACTCCTGCTGTTATAGGGCTAATAGCTGCTCTGACTGCAATGATGCTTCCGTTGGCCATTGCAACGATTGCTGCGACTTGGCCTATTTTGGCTGTTGGAGTGGCTGCTGGAATTGCAGGATTTGAAGTGGCAACGATGGCTGATAGATTTATGACCCTAAAAGACAATACTACTCTTTTTGAGAGTGTATTGGCTTTGCTTTTTCCAAGTATGGACACACTTGTCAGTAAAAACTTAGATGTAAAATATGCAACAGAAGCGAATGAAAACGCTCAAAGAAATCTTAAAGCTCAAATTGATTTGGTCAAGGATTCTGAAGATGCTTTGGTTGGAAAAAATATTGATTTAGAGGGTGCAAACTTGCGAGTAGAAAGAGCAACTATAAATTATACTGATGCTCTCAAAAAACACGGTGAGAAGTCGCTGGAAGTCAGAGAAGCAGCTCTTAATCTTAAAAGGGCTAATGAGGGTGTTGAAACGGCTACAAAGGCGGTTTGGGACCAAGTTGATGCAAATACTAAGCAATTCAATGAGGATTACATTCCTGCTACTAAAAAAGCTCAAGAAGCTGGTAAAAATCTCGAAACGGCAAATAATGGTATAGCCGGAACATTTGACAGGGTTAGGGATGCCATTGGCGGTGCTCTTGCAAAACTTGGTGAATGGCTTAAACAAAAAGCAAACGAAAGTGGTGGGGGTCGTACCTATCAACACGGAGGTTTTATTTCTGGTCCTGTCAATCAAGCCGTTCCTGCCATTCTACACGGTGGAGAGAGGGTTGTGCCGAGAACTGGTGTGGATGTTAATTCTGGTGGCAGTGGTGGTGCTGTAAGTATTAATATTTCAGGTAACTTTCAGCTAGATTCTGACTCTCGGATGCAATCATTTGCGGATATGGTTATTGACAAGCTCAACAGGCAAAACGAGCTTGCTTCGAGAGGGGTGTCTGTCTAATGGCAAATCCAACTTTCAATGCGTTCAGTTTGCAGGACGACAATTTTATATCCGAAAGGATAATTTTCAAGGGTTTCCCAACTCGTGAGGTTATTACTGCCAATGTCAATCGAAGAGAGGGAATTAAACTGCTTGCAACGGAGTTTGGAGAAAAAACAATTGAGGTTAGTGGAAGAGTGATTGCAAGTACAGCACTGGAGCTCCAGTCTTTGCTTGATGGAATGAAAAAGGCTTTGACCGCAGAAGAGTCTGATTTGGAAATCGAAACAGGTAGGACATTTTCAGCCACAGTCAAATCAATTCAAATTCCTGATGAACACTATAGTCAATCAACTGCCAAATATATAGTTAGCTTTATCTGTTCAGATCCTTTTGCTTTGGGTGCTCTACAAACAGTTACAATCACTGTTCCGTCAGGAATAGTTACCATTTCTGGTCAAGTAACTATCTCAGGAACACTTTTTGCTAGACCGATTATTACCTATATTCCTCCGACTAACACTGGAAATACTCTGATAAACAGGCTTGATTTGTACCATATTCAATCTGGTCAAACAACGACTATTTCAGGGTTTGGAAGTGGTGCTGGTTTGCAGTATCAAAATTCTGTTGTTATTAATCTTGACGATTTTTCTTCGCTGCAGGGTGGAACTGTAATTAATAATTCTGGTTCTTTCCCAAGATTTGAGGTTGGAACGAATAACTTTACACTAACGGCTTCTGGAAGAAGATTTTCTGGAGGGGCTATTCAGCTTTCTTATCAGCCTAGATATTTATAATGCTTACCGCAGTTAGAGCATCAAGTAGCAACTCTGCAACATCAGGAACAGCCATCTCAGTCTCAGCCCCTACAGGTACAACTACAGGCGACTTGGTGGTTTGTATTGTTCATGCAAACGGACAGACAACATTGGTAGACAATAATTCTACGATAGCAACTCCAGTAAATTTAACATCAGGCTCAAAAACGGCAGATGCCACAAGTGCAACAACTGCTTCAATTACAACTGTTTCAGGTAGACTTTATCTGTTGTCTGTAACGAGCAAAACAGAAATAACGGCAAACCCTAATCAACCTACTGCAACGGGTACTGGTTTAGCTTTTATTACGCCGTCTGGTGGAACTGTTGTGAACGATGACTCAAGTTCAAGCAGACGAAGAATAACCTATTTTTATGCTATAGCAACCGTAAGCGGAAGTACTACTGTCGTGGTAGACTTTGCAAGTCAAACACAAGTTACCTCTGTTTGGTCAATTGAGGAAATAGCGTACGGATTCAATACTACAACGCCCATTGTACAGGCAGCAAATAATTCCTCACCCACTGTTGCGGTAACTTCAATAACAGCAACACTTGGTGCTTTTGGGGCTTCTAGTAATATAACTTTTGGATGTGGGGCAATAGGTAATGGTACAAATACTATAACTGTGGGAACTGGATTTACACAACTTTCTCAAACTAAAGATACAGTAGAGAACAACCTCAACTTAATAACACAATATAAATTATCAAATGATACTACTGTTGATATTAGTTTTGTCTCACAATCAGAATGTGGAATTATTGGAGTAGAAATACAAGCCTCAACAGCCACTTTCACCGAGGATTTAAATGATTATCAACCAAATCCAACTTATGGACATACTGTCTCTGTATTTTCACGGAGAATACTAGCGGGCGACCCAGCGACATATAACTTTACATCAGGAGGCACAGGGAGATGGTCAATAGTTGCGGTCACAATTTCAGATCCTAACCCAGACACTATCTTTGATGCAGCTCTTGTATCGTCCAATTCAAGTGATGCAACTGCTGACCCCTTTACCGTAACAGGCATTACCACCGCAACTGATAATGCTATTCACATTGTTATGGGTGCATTAGATGATGGAGTGGTAACGGTGGCTAATAATCCTGCGGGTTACACTACAATACAAAACACAGCTAATCAACCAATGGGGGTGTCATATAAAGTTATTACACCAGCTGGAGCTACGGGGGGAAAAGATGTAGACTTTTCTGGTGCAGGTGCGTGTATAGGAGTTTCATTGGCAATCAGGTCAAATCTAGCATCAATTGCACTCACAGGCACAGCAACCGCCTCAATTACTGAAGCTGATATTGTTACTGGTGGAAAAACTATAATTTTAACTCTGACCAATGATACTTGGGTTGCAGTAGGGGCAACATTTAACGCTCAAAGACAAAATATTATTAATGGTATTGATTCGGCTCAAGCTGAGGGAACAGGTTGGGATGCGGTTGTCAAAGCTCTTCAAGGCGTTGCTGGAGTAGTTCGAACATCTAACACAGTGGTCACTATTACGCTTGATCCACAAGCATCGTATAACATCACTTCCACAGAGACAATCACAACAACCATTCCCTCAACCGCTTTGACTGGTGCTGTGGCTATTGTTGCTTCTCCAACTTTTGCCATTACAGCCACATCTGCATCCAACGCTCCAGTTGTGGTCAATGGTGTTGCTAGTTTAATTACAAAAAATTCTGTTATTGTGACTGGTGAAGTGACAGATATTGGAGGCTCGGCAATTATCGAAAGGGGTTTTGTTCTCTCAACTTCTCCCACTCCGACAATTAATGGCACAAAATATGTTGTTGGTGGTGGATTAGGACAATTCTCTTTGCAAATTACTAAACTTAAAGCAGGTAAAACATATTATATAAGAGTATTTGCAAGCAACAGTTTGGGGGTGTCTTATGGCTGATATTACAGTCACAACACTAAAATCAATCTTAAAACATTACATTTATAGGGTTTTTGACAATGGTGTTTATATCAAGACTTGGACAAAAGAGGTTCTATCTTCTCCAGACTTTCGCTCCAATATCAACGGTGGTGCCGGAGAGTTGATTATTCAGCTCGGCAGACCATTTGACGATTTTGGGGAGGATGTTGATGTAAAACTTAATAATACTGTTGAGGTTTATGTTGTGGACAACGATAGTCCAAATGGAGTGCTTTTTTATTCAGGATTTATTGTCGGTTATGAGCCAACAATCAACGAGGCTTCTGAAACTGTCAAAATAACCTTGTTTGGGTTTGCCTCAAAACTTCAAGATATTATTCTCAGAGATGGCTCTGGAGTGACAACCATCACATATAATTCTTACGACCCATCAGCTATTTTGAAAGATGTGATTGATAAATTAAGAGCACAAGGGCTTTCGCTCACTTACACCGCCAGTTCTGTCCAAAATACCAACACAGTCGTTTCTTACACTTTCAACACCAACACTGGCAAAGAATGTTTTGACAAAATTATTGAACTCTGTCCTGTTGGTTGGTTTTGGCGTGTTGATGCTGATAATGTTGTTTATCTCCAATCAAAGAATGTTTTTGCTGACCACACTTTCACTCTTGGACTAGATGTCGAGAAACTCAGAACACACAGGAGAATTGAGGACATTGTAAATCAAGTTTTAGTCGTTGGTGGTGGTGTTCCAGCTCTTTTTCGAAAGTACAATAATAGTGCATCAATTGCAACTTATGGGCTAAGAGAAAAAAAGATTGTGGACCAGCGTGTGACAGTGGTGGCAACTGCTGCAATTATGGCAAACAGAGAAATTGACACTAAAAAAGACCCTGAAATCCGCTCAATATTTGAAATTATTGACAATAACGGACCATCCTCAAGAGGATATAATATTGAGACAATTAAGGCTGGACAGACTTTGAATGTTAAAAATTTAAGAACAGCTTCAAAAACAGTGTCAAATTGGGACATTGCTTTTTGGGATGTTGATGTGTATGACCAAACACTAGCCACTTTGGCTGCTGATGTCATTCAAATACTATCGGTTCAATATACTCCCGATTCAGTTATTTTAGAGGCTTCTTCGAGACTTCCTCAAATTGCTAAGAGAATTGAAGATGTTTCAAGAAATTTGGAAGTTACACAATTATTGGATGTTCCAGCAAGTCCAACTTAAAAAAATGATATTATAAAAATATGGCACTAAATAGCTTCGCTCCAAATACAAAAATTGAATCCGCAAAGGTTAATGCTAATTTTACCAATCTTTCGGACCACAGTCGATGGATCACTCTCCAGTGGTTGTTTTCTGGTCAATTAACACTCCAAACCTCATTAGATTACAAAACCCTTCCTGACAACTTTGTTTTTGAAAGGGCAGATTTGGTGGTCGATACTGCACCAACTGGGGCAGCTTTAATTGTAGATATTGAACGCTCAACTGATTCTGGTGGAACTTGGGTGACAATTTTTACTAATCAAGCTAATCGACCTCAAGTCGCTATTTCAGCCAAAGCAGGTAACTCAACCACAGTTGATGTGGCGACTGGAACGGCTAACACTCATCTCTACAGGGCAAAAATTGAACAAATTGGTTCAACTATCGCTGGTGCTAATTTGTCGGTAATGTTAAAAGGTAAAGCTACTCTTGACTAATGAACTATTCAGGTAGAGGAAACGGCTCAGATGGAGTATTAACGGTTTCTTCTGACACAACCGATGTTATTTCCGCTTCGGCTATTACAATAAGTGCTGCAAGTAGCTCTACAACCATTGATGCTGGGCTTGCTTGGGCTGTTGGCGATCTTATTTATATTCATCAGTCCAAAGGTACAGGTAAGAACAAAAAGGAGACTCTACAGGTTCTCACATACGATAACGGAACTGGTGCAATTACTTTTGTAACTCCATCAACTTATGCTTTTTCCAGCTCTGGTGCTAACAAAGCTCAAGCAATTCGCAGAAAACAATATTCTGAAATAATCTTTTCTTCAAATGCTAATAGATTTATTCAAGCGTGGAATACCTCAACTGGCTTGGGAGGTCTTTGGCCTCATCTTGTTTTAGGCAAGATAAGTGGTGCGGGAACAATAAACGGAAAGGGTCGAGGGTTTATTGGTGGTTTGGGTGGAATTAATTACGGCAATAACCAAACTGGACAACAAGGAGAAAGCTCAACTGCCACGGGTGTTCAATCAACTTCAGCCAATGGAGCTGGTGGGGGTGGGGGTGGAATACGCCAAGCCAGTGAACAAGGTCACGGTGGAGGTGGTGCAGGAAGCAAAGATGCTGGAACAATTGGAGCATTAAATGCAAGCGGTCCCAACTCTGGCTCTGCTGGTGCTGCTGGAGCAGCAGAGGGTGATGATGCTCTTGACGAACTGCCAATCGGTGCTGCTGGTGGTGGAGGAGGACACGGTGACACTGCTGGTGCTAACCCGCAAGGAAGTGGTGGAGATGGTGGAGCTTCGGTTGATTGTAACTTTCAAGAAATTGAGGAAACTGTTTTACTTGATTTAAGAGGTGATGTTGGTGAAGGTACATCAGTTGGCAATGCTGACCAAGGTGGTGGTGGTGGAGGAGCTTCGGGCAATGCACTAATGAATGGAGCAATTTCAGATGTTGGAACTTGGCAAGCACAATCAATGGCTGGCGGAACACTAAATGTGTCCGCAAATGGTGGAGCTTCTTCTTTGGCAAGATTTGTTGTCAAAACTTGTTCTCTTGACTCCAATCTTTCAAATCCTGCTGCTACAACCACAGTCGGTGGACACGAGTGGTGTACTATTGGGGGGTCAATATATTAAGATAAATATATGACCCCACCTAAACAATCCAATTAACATATTATGGAAGGCCTTATTACACAAATTCCAACAACTCTAGCTGGTTTATTTGGCCTCGGATTGTTTGCCGTTTCTGGTGTCATTTGGCTAGTTAATCGAACAAAGAGTGGTGAGTTACAAATTCTCAAAGAAACAAACAAAACCCTCATAGAAGCTCACGATATTAATAGCCAAAAGATAACTCAACTGATTGCAGATGTGGGGTGTCTAACCGACAAGGTGCTCAAACTTGAAACAGAAAAAAAAAGCCTTCAAGACTTGGTAAACGAAATCCTAAAGAAGCCTTGAAAATAAAAAATAAATGAATGTTATCCGACCAACAAGGTCAGCTCAAACGGGCGACCCTACCACACACGGCTACAATGCTTATGACTTTTCAGGCAAAAGTTATTTCACGCTAACAGCTAAATACAACGGCAAAGTAATATCCTCAAAGACAACCGAAACTAGAAATTGGTTAGCATTCTCAGCCAACGACCCTTACAAAGATACTCGAATGGGTAAATTGCTAACAGCGGACTATGGCAATCATATTTTAGTCGAATACGAGGGAGGGTTAAGGCATTTAATTGCTCACCTTGAACCCGCTACATCAGTCACAGGAGCTTTTTCAAAAGGAGCGGTACTAGGAGTAGTTGGAAACACAGGAAACTCCACGGCTAGACACTCACATCACGAGTATCGCTCTGGTGGTAAAAATATTGTTGTTGATTTTGTAGATGATGATATAATATCGCCAATAGAAAATATGTCTCAATATACCGAGCAAGTTTTTAATCAGTCAAAAGATATCCTCCCCGACCAATCATATAATTTCAACGACCAACTCGACAAGTCTAAATTCAAAGACGAATTAGCAGTAATTAAATTCAACTCTCTTGACGAAGAGAGGCGATTTAGAAGCGACAGAATCAAGGAGATTGATAGTCTTAAAAACGAAAACCGTGACCTTAAACACAAAATTAATTTTTTGACTTTTAATCCCTCAATAGTTTCTTACCC
>Ga0163150_10001979_pt1 | contig 33018 bp, 27 predicted proteins | sample OliLakLV19P2IB_FD_148628 | JGI IMG/M metagenome (GOLD analysis project Ga0163150, IMG submission 148628) | Freshwater microbial mat bacterial communities from Lake Vanda, McMurdo Dry Valleys, Antarctica - Oligotrophic Lake LV.19.P2.IB | ecosystem: Environmental > Aquatic > Freshwater > Lake >...
TCAGTCTCTCTTCTGGTTGAAGCAACGGAGAAGCGCAAAGCCACTGGGCCAGGGGGAGCCCAGGCTGTGGAAAACTGCCGCCCACGGCCTCTACTGCTGGTTCTATATATTTACAAAAGCAAAAAGCCAAACGGAGGCTCTTTCCAAAATACAGTACTAACCCCTTGACATTCACATAGCAGTGCGGCAGCTTGCTAAGCTTGCTGCCGCTTTTTCGGTGGATGCTGGCTCGCGCCAGCTTGCTGGCGTTTTAGATTCCGCGCTGCGAACCGCAGGATCTGAAAGGCCGCCGCCTTGGAGGGACCTGGAACCGATACGCGGTGTGGATCACTTGGTCATTCGTGCGAAACCGGGAATCCCGCCTGGATTCCGGCTCGCGCTACGCTTGGCCGGAATGACGACGGTTCCTGCCGGCACTCGGCCCACGCCGTCCGGTTGGGTTTTGAGACACGCTACGACCTCTGAAAATAAGTGTCCCGTGGCGCTCGATAGGCGACCTTCAACTCGGGTGTTTGAATCCGCCTCTTCAGGTTGCGGGATTCGAAGAGGAATGAGAGCGCGCCTGACGTCAGCACCGTTCGTTCGATGGGATAGAGTGGTTGACCCGTGATGAACATGTCTTCAATGCAATGGACCAGCCCGTCAAAATGGGCCAGGGAACGGCCACCTTCCAGGAAGCCGCAATGGGTCGCCACCGGCTCGGGCCGCCCTTTCAGGTTCCCGGCAAACAGGAATCCGCTCGTGTGGCCATTGAGCAGGTAAGCGGCTGCCTGCAATCCGTCGCGATACTCCAGCAGGAACAGGACCGGCTTTGTGGCGTTCTGTTCGAGAGGGCCCGGTTTGGTTTTCGGCGTCGTGGCCAGAGCCGCTTTTTCAGCAACGGAATGCTCCAGCGTCCCTCAGCGCTGTCACGCCACTTCCAGACATCGTCACCCTCCAACATCTGAACGGAGGCGACACCCCTCTCACCTCCAGCGCGCCGCTCGACCATGCATTGCAGCGTCTCCAGGGTATGAAAGCCATAGGCATCCACGCCGCCGTAACCGACGGCGAGCGCATTCTCAAACTCCGTGTTGTAGGGAATTTCCAATTCGGGAATTCGCACGGTGACTGGGATGGATGAACCTGCCATGAAGGGGAACTTCAACTCCCTCGACCATTCGACCATCCGTTTTGCCTTCCACCAAGAGTAGGAAAGATGCTTGTCCGAGAACACGGGCACGGCTCGCTGATCGCGGCGAAAGACGTCCACTACCTGTTCCATCAGTTCGTAGCGCGGATAGAGTTTCTGGCCCTTGGCGTTGGTGGGATAGTTGCCGTGTTCACCGATAATCAGGACGGCATCGACTGCCAGCTTGTCTCCGCCCAGGCAGAGCGCAGCGCCGACGGTAGGATAGATCTTGAAGTGATGTTTCTCGGCCAGCCCCCGACTCAGGTCATTGGCGGGTACCTGGTCGGTATACATGGAAACCACGTGCGTTCGCGGTTCGGTCCGGACGTTGTTGGGCGCATAGCCCTCCAACATGCGGCCCACGATCACCGAGGCATGAGACTTCAGAGACCGGTCGTCGGTATACATGGTGACGATCGCTGCCACGGTTTTTTTCTGTGAGGAGATTTGCGGCCTGACCAACGAACTGCCAAGCAGTCCAGTACCAGCTGCCAGTAACTGCCGGCGAGTCAGAGCGGCATGATGTTCTTGCATTGAGTTCATCCTTTCGTTTCTCGGTCTGAACACCGCACAAAAGGCCAGGATGAAATGGGAGAGTGGAAGCGACTCTCGTGAGCGGCGATACCCAGGAACGCCGTTCGCCGCTGAGGACAGCGGCTCCCACCTTCAGTCTTTTTTTTTACCACATGGTTGCCAGGCCGGGGAGCGCCTTTAGACCGTCATGCCCAGCAAAACGAGAATTTTGCTCTCGTTTTTTGCGATTCGCGCTCCTCGACCGGTGTAGCGCAGAGTCGCTTTTTGACTCTGCGGCTTTGAATCTTCCCTGTAGCACGACCCACCTTTCAAAGCCGCAGACCTTGAAAAGCAGGTCACTACAGGGCTGCATCAAGGCCATTCTGACTCCTGGCTCCTGGCTCCTGACTTCTTGTAGCAACCCGCCACCACGTAGTTTGCAGATCCCAGGGATATCAAGGGCTTTGCCCTTGGCTTGTTGGTCCCCGAGTCTGCCGCAGTATTCTGCAAAAGATGGTTTTAGGCCAGGACCCCTTTTGAGTATAGTCCCGAATTGCCCTCTTCCGAGACTTTGTCATCAGTAACAGACAACTCGTTTTCGATGCGACGGTTTGTCATAGGCGCGATTTCTAGCAGCCAAGAGGTGCCGCCGGCCTTGATACCCCGTAGGGTGCGTTGGGCATTTTCAACGCACCAAATCATCTGTCGGCGAGGGTGCGTCAAAAGGCCCGACGCACCCTACAGAGCTGTAGTTCTCATTAGGAGGAATCTCATGAATTCCGTTTCATCACACTCTGTTCCAAGCCACGTTGGCATATCGCGACTGCTACCGCGAGTTGCCTGGGTGATTGTCCTCAGTGTAGCCGCGTTCTTCCTCGCGACACGCGTCCCACGCTATCTGGTACTGACCGAACAATCCTATGGCCCGTATTTCTGGCCTCGGTCTAGTTGGGTGCTGCCACACGTCATTGGCGGATTGCTGGCGATCTTGATCGGACCACTTCAGTTCTGGTCACGAATCAGGAGAGAGTATATCCAGGTGCATAGCTGGTCCGGACGAGTGTACCTGATAGGCGTGGTTGTCGGGGGAATCGCCAGTTTCGGACTGGCAGCTACCAGCCAGGTGACACTCACCTATGCGGCAGGCCTCGCTGGCTTAGGCTTAGCCTGGCTGACTACCGCCGGCATGGCACTTGCCGCCGTTCTCCATCGAAACTTTGCGCTGCACCGGCAGTGGATGATCCGCAGCTACGTTGTCACGATGGCGTTCGTAACGTTCCGCGTCGTGGAAGACCTTCTGGAAGCCAAGGGCATCGGCACCAAGGTTGACCGGCTGACTCTCATGAGCTGGGCCTGTTGGGCGGTTCCCCTGCTCTTCACGGAAGTGGCCTTCCAGGCAAAGGCCGTTTTCAGCCGTCGCTGATTTCGGCACGAGCAATTCCCCCTTAGAAAAGGGGGCAAAGACCGCAGGTCTTGGGGGTTGTCCTGGCAGATTCGTGGAACAGCAGGCACGACAACCCCGCGCGGTTTCTCCGAAACCGCTGTCCCCCTTTGTTAAGGCGGACTTTGACTGGAGGACAATCCAAATCATGATCGGGCAGACGCTGGGGGACTACCAGGTTACAGGCAAGTTGGGCGCCGGAGGCATGGGCGTGGTTTACCGGGCTTGCGACACACGGCTCGGGCGCGACGTGGCCTTGAAGATGTTGCCGGAGGCTTTTCTGCACGACTCCGAGCGCTTGGCCCGCTTCGAGCGCGAAGCACATGTGCTGGCGTCGTTCAACCATCCGAATATCGCCACGATCTATGGGTTGGAAGAGTCTGGGGGCGGACGGGCGTTGGTCATGGAGCTGGTCGAAGGCGGCACGCTCGCTGAGCGAATCGGGAGCGGGCCAATGCCGCTGGAGGAATCGCTGGCGATTGCGCGGCAGATTGCCGAGGCGATTGAATTCGCGCACGCGAGAGGCATCGTGCATCGTGACTTAAAGCCCGCGAATGTGAAACTCACCCACGACAACACCGTAAAAGTACTCGATTTCGGTTTGGCGAAAGCCTTCAGCGAAGATCGCCTGTCTTCGGACGCGGAGAATTCGCCCACGATCACTCAGGCGGCCACACGGGCTGGAGTGGTCTTGGGCACGGCGGCCTATATGGCTCCGGAGCAGGCGAAAGGCAAGCCGGTAGACCGCCGGGCTGATATCTGGGCATTCGGCATTGTGCTCCTGGCAAACCTATTCGGGCGAGACAGCCGCCGAAACTCTGGCGTTCGTGATGACCAAAGATCCAGCCCTGGATCGGTTGCCTCCGGAAACACCGCCGGCGATTCGCAGGCTCTTGCGCCGTTGCCTTGACCGGGACCCTCGGCGGCGCCTGCGTGATATCGGTGAAGCGCGCAGCGCGATTGAAGAAGTGCTGAGCGGCGCACCCGCTGAGCCTGCCGTTCCGGGGGAGCCGTCGCCGAGCCCATCGCCCTCTCGTCCCCTTGTGTGGATGGCCAGCACTGGCAGCCTGGCAGTTCTGCTGCTCGCGAGTCTGGCTGCACTCGTGGGCCATTTCCGCGAGACACCTCCAAAAGCAGCGGCGGTACGTTTTCAGGTCCCTCTACCTGAGAAGGCAAGCTTGAGGTCGTGGGAGTTTCCAGTTCTTTCTCCAAACGGGGAATTTCTTGCCTTCACGAGCCAAGAGAGTCCGGGGAGCACAACCGGAAGCATTCTCCGGATTCGGCCCTTGAATTCTCTTTCCTTTCAGGACCTGCCCGGGACCGAGGACGCCTACATGCCCTTTTGGTCTCCCGACAGCCGAGCCATCGCATTTTTCAGCGGGGGAAAACTCAAGAAGGTTGACGTCACCGGAGGACCCCCGCAGACGATTTGTGACGTCACAATCGGCCAGAGTGGTGCCTGGAGCCCGGATGGAACCATCGTGTTTGCCACTGCCACTATCACTGGCTTTGCTGGACTCCCCCTCCGTCGGGTCCCGGCTGCGGGAGGCGAAGCCACGCCGTTGTCTGCGTTGGACCCATCGCGGCAAGAGCTCCAGCATGGGCGGCCCTTCTTCCTGCCCGATGGCCGAAGGTTTCTTTATCTCGCGGTAAGCTCGCAACCGGAAAAGAGCGGGATTTATGCAGGATCGTTGGATTCGAAAGAGACTAAGTGCCTGATGACCTCCAGCAGCCACGCAGCCTATGCACCCGGGCCTTCCGGGGTTGGCTACTTGATGTTTTCGCGAGCGAATACGCTGATGGCCCAGCCGTTTGACAGCCGCAAGCTGGAACTCTCTGGCGAGCCCTTTCCCATTGCCGAACAGGTGGCGGAAACTCAATTTTTTGGATCTGCTTTCTCGGTTTCGGGAAATGGTGTGCTGGCCTATCGTAGCGGCGGTGCCGGGGGCAACACGGAACTGGTGTGGTTTGACCGTTCGGGCAAGCGATTGCAATCCGTCGGTGAACCAGCCGTTTACACGAACCCTGCACTCTCTCCTGACGAAATGAGGCTGGTTGTCGATCGCCTCGATCCAAAGACCAAAAGTCGCGACATCTGGACTTTCGACCTGGTGCGTGGAACAGCTTCGCGGCTGACGTTTGACTCAGCCGACGACCACAACGCTGCCTGGTCGCCCGACGGAACCCGGATTGCGTTCGCCTCCGACCGCAAGGGACATCGAGACCTTTACCAGAAGCTGGCCAGCGGTACTGGAGAGGATGAACTGTTGCTGGAGTCAGCCGAGAGGAAAGCCGTGGAGGATTGGTCTCCGGATGGCCGGTTCCTCCTCTATGACCAAGGGCAACCTCTCGACTTGTGGGTGCTGCCCTTGTTTGGAGAGCGAACCCCGTTTCCATTCCTGAAGTCGCCGTTCACGGAGAGCCAGGCTCAGTTCTCCGCCAATGGCCGCTGGGTTGTTTATGGCTCGAACGAATCGGGAAGGAACGAGATTTATGTTCAGGCCTTTCCACCGACAGGAGGCAAGTGGCAGGTCTCAACAGCCCGGGGGAGTGATCCCCAATGGCGGCTTGACGGCAAAGAGCTGTTTTACCTCGAGGGAGGGAAGATGATGGCAGTTCCGGTAAACACTGGCGGGCCGGCTTTCGAAGCCGGCATTCCTGCCGCCCTCTTCACGACAGCCATCCCAGTGGCCTCGCGCAGAAATCGTTACGTAGTAGCCGCGAACGGCCAGCGTTTCCTGGTCAACACAGTCCCCGAGGAATTGCAGAGCGTGTTTACAGTGGTGCTTAATTGGGAGGCTGGCGTAAAGCGATGAGTGGTGATGCGAGGCCCGGACGACATCCCATCTGCTAACGGCTCTGGCGTGAGCTGAGAAAAAATGACATCTTCCTGGGATCTCCCACACCGCGAGAACGCGGTGTGATGTGGGCAGGAAAATGTAGGGTGCGTCGTGCTTCCCGACGCACCATCCGCTTTAGCGTTGGGAATACTTGCCGGCTGTGGTGCGTTCAAAAAGCGAACGCACCCTACGACTCTGGCGTGAGCTGAGAAAAAATGGCATCTTCCTAGGAGTTTTTCATGCCGCTGACCCGCGACACGGCCTATGAAGATCGTGTAGCGCAGACCGTGCTTTCTACGTCTGCGGGTTTTCGTCTCCGAATTGGCCCAAAGCCGCAGACCTCCTTGAGATGCAGGAGGTCTGCGCTACATGGCTCCCACATTCATGCTATTTTCATCGGAGTATGGTTTGAAGACGAAAGGGATTGTGCTCGAAGGCAAGAGTCGAATAGCATCCCGACAGCACGCAACAAAATCCAATCTAAAACTCAATACGGAGGGACGATGAGAGCCAAGAAGCTTCTCCTCACTCTGTCTGTCATCTGGATGATGGCCGGACAGCTTGAAGCACAGCAGCAACCTGTCTACTACCAGACACTCAACTGCATCAAAGTGATGCCTGGCAAAGGGAGGGAATACACCCAGTTTGTTCGTGACACGTCGATGAAGGTCGCGCAAGTGCGCGCCGATGCCGGAGAGATCCTCACTTGGTCGCTTCTGGGGAGCGTCATGCCCGCTGGACAGGAGGCTCGCTGCAGTCACATGATCGCAACGCTCTTCGAGGGCTCGCCGCCCGCTCCGAGGGGCCCCGAGGTATTCGAAAAGGCATTGCAGAAAGCCGGTGTCAACATGACGGCGAGTGATTGGACAACGAAATTGAATAGCCTCTCGTCGCTGGTTTCCACCGAGATGTGGCGGCACAGAATTCGGTTGGGAGCACCGCAAAAGGATCACTATCTTTTTCTCAACTACATGAAGGTGCACGACGCGCCCGAGTACAACGATTTCGAGAACGCCATCTGGCGGCCGATGGCGGAGGAATGGGTGAAGGAGGGATCGCAGAGCGGATGGGTGTTCGCGACCAAGGTGCTGCCTTCAGGGACGGACACGACCTATGCCGCCTACAGCGCCGACATTTATCCGAGCTGGGACGCGGCGTTCAAACAACGGTCGGTTCAAACGACGTTCGAGAAGGTACACAGCGGAAAGAACTATCAGCAGACAATGACAAGGCTTGGCAAGGTGCGCGACCTCGCCCGACGTGAACTGTGGGTGGTGGTGGAGCGAGTCGCTAAGAAATAAGTCGTCTGGCCCGGCTTCCTTTCGGGACACCTTATCTGTGTGAGCCGGGCTCACCGGGTTGGCAAGCCTGCCGCGAAAGCTGCGTCTGGTGACACAGCTGGCTTGACATCGCACCACTCTCGCCTCTGGCCGTGAGCTCCGATAAAAAAAGATCGTGTAGCGCAGACCTCCTGCATCTCAGGGAGGTCTGCGGCTTTGGGGCAATTCGGAGACGAAAAGCCGCGGACCGCATACAGCGCGGTCTGCGCTACATGATTCTCAGCGGCTGTGGCGGCGGCACGGGGAACTCCCACGAACGAAAATGGGACTGGAGTGTGGGAGCCGCTGTCCCCAGCGGCGATGTCAATTTCCGGCTGCGACAGCCAATCGCCGCTCGGGCGGCGTCGGACGCACAAGCGGCTCCCACCTTTCCATTGGCGGTGGTGCCGCGCAGCGACGGCGGTCGCGCAGCGACATAAAAACTCTAAGAGCAATCGCCAGAATCAACGATCCTTGAAACGCAACGCATAGACCGACGCCTTGCCGGTGTCGCCCCCTTCGCCCGCAACCAGCAGGATCAAGTCCTTCCGCGCATCATAAATGAGCGCGTCGTTCCATCCCATCCGGCGAGGAACATCTCTGCCAGAAATCTCCAGTTCTTCCCACACATTCTGTGCCGGACGATAGGCCCACAACGTCCATGTCTGAGGCTCCTTGGATGAAGCCGCATAAGTCAGGAGAAGATCCTGCTTGGCGAGAAACACCGCCTCCCGTCCCGACGTTGGCGGCTTTGCGCCTCGGGGCGTGATCACTGTCGGAGTCAGGTTTTTCCAGCGCTTCTCCTTGAGTTCAAAACTCCACAGCTCCTCACGATTCTCTCCGCCTCCGTGCAGCAAAACGCGGTCTCGGTTGGAGTCATAAGCCAAGCTGGTTCGTTCGTACAGATTCTGTGGAGCGGTTTGCTTCTCGCCCAGGCGTTGCCACAGTCCAGCTTTCGCATCGAACAGAGAGAGAGCCGTATCTTCGGGAACTTGGGCAGAAAACGGCAGGTGATAACCCGCATCGTTCAGCCGCCGAGGCCAGTTCACGTTGATTCCCATCACTCCTTGGGGTGTGCTCAGCAACGTGTCCAATCCCTCGGGCGCAGCACCCACCAACTCAAACGTGCCTGCGTCCGGATCAAACGTCCAGGTCACATACTTCACATAGGAGGACGGCGGGTTCACAAGCGCATCCACACGTGCCTGGTAGTCAGAGGTCAGGGCCATCGGAAAACGACTCAGTGCCTCGGGATCGTAACCTGTGGTCAGTCGAATGGTCCGAACCATAATCAGTTTGTGGCTCACCGGATCGGAGGCATAGATGCTGCGTCCATGCTCGGTCCATGGGCCGCCGACAAATGTCACTCCGGCCAGCCGAACTCCGTGGTTCGAGAGGCGCTCGGGATACTCGGCGACCTGGCTGAGCCGGCGCCAGGTGTGATCCGAAATGGAGTAGGCATCCACATCATTGCCTTCGTAACCGCAGTGTCCACCGCCCCAGTAGAGGATCTGCTCGCGGTCCGGGTCGAAAGTTGCCGACCCCCAGGTCCGAGTGGGTGCCACTCTTCCCGGATTTGCCAGATGAACCCATTGGTTGACGGGCAGGTTTTCCAGAGTCTGTTTCTGTGCAGCATTGCGACGTGCAAGCTTGTCCTGCGATTCGACAACAATCACTTCTCCCTTGGGAATTACTTGGAGCGGCCGTCCTGTGACCCCAGGTTTCAGAATGTCTTTAGAGTCGATGCGGTAACCGTAGGTGGAGCGAACCGGGTAGAGGATGTTGCAACTCATGGTATCTCCCGGCTTCTGAGTATTCGCAGCGAGCAGGATGACCCGTTTCTCTGGCGCGAGGTCGGCGCTGAGATAGAAGCCGGTTGGAACTTCACCTCGCAGCGCCATCCAGCGATCGGAAGTGGCATCGAAGGCCCACATATCGGTGAGGTCTTTCTGGTTGTAGCCGCCGCCGACGATCACCCAGCCGGTTTCAGGATCGTACACGCTAAAGTGCCCCGCTCGGGCTTCGGGACCCGAGACCGCTTTGGATTGATGCCAGGTTCGGGTCTTCAAATCAAAAATCCACGTATCTGCGAGATAGTGGCTCTGGGCATCGCCGCCGAAGAGCACAAGCTGCTGATTCTTTGTGTCGCAGACCAGGCGGGTATTCATTCGCGGCGGAGGTTGAAATTTTAGAGCCAGCTGCAGCCAGCGATTCTCTTGAAAACGATATAGCCACGTGCCCGTGTATCCGACGATTCGCCCATCCTGTTGCTGCTCGGCCACGTGTCCGCCACCAAAGAGGACAATTTCATCATGCAATGGGTCGTACGCCAGAGAACCTGCCAGCACAGGCGGTGGTGACTGCGGGGGCCTCAGATCTGTCCAGCGCCGTCTTTGAACGTGATACGCAGCCGTCAAGCCGCCGGTGAAATAAATGAGCGAATCGGTGGGGGGATGATAAACCACCTGATCGAAAACGATGTTGAGATCGGGCCGGGGAACACCTTCTCGGTCTGCCGTTGGCCCTCGAAGGACGGTGCGTTCGCTGCCGGTGGTGATGCCCGAATAGGTGCGAGGCACGTAGGCCAACGGCAGCTGCTTCTTCCAAGCCGCTGCCCATCCAGACGGAAACTGGCTCTGCCATTGCTTTCCTACCAGATCGAAAGCCACGACATCGTATTCTGGAACACGCATCAGGGGCTGCTCTTGCAGCAAATCCGGGTCGTCGTTCATGAACCCCCACAGAACGAACACACCGGACTTGGGGACATAGCGCAACGCCGATCCACGACGCGCCCCAGCTGGATCCTGTCGCAAAAGCGTCCAGGTATTCGCGGGAAGCTGGGCATACAAAGTTCCGGCGAGAACCATTGCTGCAAAGACGGCGAACCCTTGGCAGAAGTGTCTGCGGGCTCGGCTCTCCAGGCGAGTTGGTTGACGAGCATTCATTGCTTTCCATCCTTCACGTTGCATTTCAAGATTGGCGGTAGGCCCAAAACAGGTGTTGATACCGTGTCGGCCTGGACTGTACCGCGACTTCGCTCGCAATCCCAGGTTCATTGACACTGGATTTTGGCATCAGCTAAGATGGGCGTGGTTTTCGGGAAGAATACCGGTGACAGCGAGGTGCAAGAAGGTTATGGGGACAAGCGATCATCGCTTGATGCGCGAAGAGTTGAAGCCGATTGCGGACAAAGTGTTTTCGGGGCAGCGGCTGTCCTTTGAAGACGGCGCGGTATTGTACACGACTCCGGATCTTCATACCGTTGGAGGATTGGCAAACTGGGTCCGCGAGAAATGGAATGGCAACGTCGGGTACTTCAACATCAACCGGCACTTGAATCCGACCAACGTCTGTGTGGTGGATTGCAAGTTCTGCGGCTTTGCGCGCAAGCCCAACAAGGGCGGCTACACGATGTCTCTGGAAGAAGCGTACCATCACGCTTCGCAGGGGTACAGCGAGGCCGTGACAGAGCTTCATATTGTTGGGGGGCTTCATCCCTACCTGCCATTTTCCTATTTCACAGATCTGTTGCGCGGGCTCAAAGAGCGCTTTCCGACGGTCCATCTGAAGGCCTTCACAATGGTCGAGTTGGATTTTCTCGCGCGGCGGGCCAAGCTGTCGGTCGAAGATACGATTCAAGCCTTGAAGGATGCCGGCATGGACAGTTGTCCGGGTGGTGGGGCCGAGATCTTTGCGGAGCGCGCTCGCGAGATCATCTGCGACCACAAAGTTTCGGCAGAACGCTGGTTAGACATTGCCCGAAGGGTGCACAAATCGGGTCTGAGGTCCAACGCGACGATGCTCTATGGCCACGTGGAAACGGCAGACGAGCGCGTTGATCACCTGATGCGCTTGAGAGAACTGCAAGACGAAACTGGCGGGTTTCAGTGCTTCATCCCGTTAGCGTTTCATCCGGCGAACACCCAATTGACGCACCTGCCCGCGCCCACAGCGATGCTGGATCTGAGAACCATTTCGGTCGCGCGCCTGATGCTGGACAACTTCCCGCACATTAAAGCCTATTGGATCATGATTGGCGCCAAGACGGCACAGCTTGGACTGAACTTTGGCGCCGACGACTTGGATGGCACCGTCGTCGAAGAGAAGATCGTTCACATGGCCGGAGCCCAAACCCCGGTTGGAATGACTCGCGCTGAAATCGAGCATCTGATCCGTGATGCCGGGCGCGACCCCGTGGAGCGTGATACTCTGTATCGGCCGGTCCACCGCGCCGCAGCCGCTTAAACTGAATTGCCGGGAGGAACTCAGGCTCCACCGGCAATCCGATTACCTTGTTTCCCCAACACCCAAAGCCATTCGATATCCTAGGAACAGGTTACTTGAAATCGAGCACACGGGTTTCATCCTTTGTTGGGATTCAGCGGGCAATCCCCATATTCAAAAATAGATGAGCTCTCCATGCGGCTCTCCGTTCTGAGCTCGCAGCAAACCCAGTGAGCGCGGCAGTGAGAATCGCTTCGGCCCGGCACTGCCTGGGTTGAAATAGAGCACCTTTCCGTGTTTCTCGATCGATGGCCTGTGGCTGTGGCCGAACACCACCACGTCCGGTTGCACGTGGTCAATCTTCTGCTGGAGCGCCCGGGTAAGACACTGTGGATTGCCGAAAATGTGGATCATGAAGATGCGCAGGCCACAGAGTTGGAGGATCTTCTCCTCATCGACTCCAGGTGGGACACTGCCTTCATCGACGTTGCCAGAAACGGCGGTTACAGGAGCAATCCGTTCGAGTTGCTGCAATACCCTCAGATCTCCAATGTCCCCCGCGTGGAGGATATGGCTCACGGCTTTGAACAGGGTGGGAATACTGGGATCAAATTGTCCGTGTGTGTCGGAAATGATTCCGATGAGGTCTTGACTCATGGCCTTCCTTTTCCGTTGAATCAGGCCTTCCAAGGGTTGTGCTATACTCAGCCCTCCCAAGTGGAAGGGCCAGCCTGGGCTCGTTGTTGACATGCCAGAAAAACGCCGCCGTACTCGCCCGCGCTGGTTTCTCCTCAAATGAAAACAGAAAAAATCTCCGAGTTCACGATCAGCCGCCTCTCAGTTTACCTGCGTTGCCTGAATCTGCTGGCTGCCTCAGGAGTCACCACTACGTCGTCGCAAGCGCTTGCCCAACAGTTTCAACTAAACTCAGCCCAGATTCGAAAAGACCTCACCTATTTTGGAGAGTTCGGCGTTCGCGGCGTTGGGTACAATGTGGTCGAGTTGCGACAGCACTTGAACAAGATTCTGGGGCTCGATGTGATTCATCGGGTCGGCATCGTCGGCGCCGGGAACCTGGGTATGGCCCTGGCAAATTACCGTGGGTTTGATCCGCGTCATTTTCAGGTGGCGGCGATGTTCGACCGCGACTTGTCGCGCGTGGGCGAGACTTCCCGAAGCGGCGTCTTCGTTTACCACATCAAAGATTTGAAGCCGATCGTGGCCCGCGAAAACATTCGGATCGGCGTCGTCTGTGTGCCAGCCGACAACGCGCAAGAAGTGGCCGATGTCTTTGTCGATGCCGGCATTACGGCTATTTTGAATTTCGCGCCCGTACGGCTGAGCACCGAGCCAGGAGTAAAATTGAAGTCCATGGACCTGGCGATTTCATTCGAGAGTCTGTCCTATTTCATTGCCAAACCCACTCTGACTCAGGCAGCTGCCGGCAAGTTCGCCCCTGACTCTGCCGACGAAATCGCGTCCGACTGACCTCCTCGCTCGACCAAGTCTAGTAACTGCGCTAGCTCTCTTCCATAACAATCTTCGGTTTTGGCGTCGCGAGCAGGTCTTCGGTCAACTCGGTCTGTCCTACGGCCATCCCCTCAAAGAACTGTTTCATCTGCTCAACAAAGCCGGTGACGTTCAACCCGAGGAACGCTCCCGGCAGTTGGCTGAACTGCCGGTTTGCCTTCTCCAAACAGCTCAAGGCGCCTTCGAGGTTCTCGTTGCCAAAGTGGTACAGCGACACCGCCGACATGATCAACGCTTGATAGAAGATCTTGTCTTTCCCCTTCGCGTCACCCCAGATTTCCTCCCAGACGTCGTGGCACTCAAAATAGAACCCCCGGTTAAACAGTTCCAGCCCGGTATAGAACTCGGGTGGGTGGGGATTCTCGGGCGGTGTCATACCAGCGGTACACTGATCGTGTCTCGGCAAAATCACAAGCTGGTGCTAGTATACGCGCAGGACGCATATATTGGTTTGGAGGTTGATCACGGTGATGAAAAATGACTGGCGGCTGGGAGCAGCATCCCTGGCGTGTCTTCTGGCAATACTTATTTGTCATGGCAATCTGTTTTCGCAGACCGATCGCGAAGTCGAACGCAAGATCATCGAGTATCTGAAAGCAAACCTCAAAGCAGGCGAACCGGTGATAGTCACCAAGCTCCATAACGAAGTGTTTACCTCGCCAGAAGAGCGCAAAGTGCTCGGCCGGCTTTACAACATTTTCTTTAAGGTACCCATGTACATTGCGCAGTACTACGCGGCATCCCACAAGCCGCCCACCCTGTCGGAGATTGCGCATCAGTTCAACCTGCCGATCGAAGGCGAAGCGGACGTCATTTTGAAAATCATCGAGTACGACCGGCGCGTTCCGAGGTTTCTGACTCGTGATGCCAAGAGCGGCGAAATTGCACAGGTGGACATTGAAAAGGTCAAGGCAGACCCGCGTTTCAACAAAGTAATTGAGCGAAGCATTGCGGGGTGGGAAGGGAAGATGGCGCCCCCGTTTTCTGTTCAGGCGCTGGATGGGAAGGCCCTGAGCTCTTCGGACCTCAAGGGCAAACCGCATCTGGTGTACTTCTGGTTTACGCATTGCCCGCCGTGCGTCCAGATTACGCCTCATCTGGTTTCGTTGCAGCGCAAGTTCGCCGGCCGCAACTTTGCGGTGGTCGGGCTCAACGCGGATAACATTCTCGAACTTGGGTACGAGGATTCAGAGCGCAAGGCATACGTGGAAAAACACAAGATCAACTTCCCGATTGGACACCTGTCGCCTGAGGCACAGGCCGCCTACGGCGGCGTGCAGCTCTTTCCGACGCTCTTTCTAGTGGACAAGGATGGGGTTATTCGTGCGCATTTCGTGAACTATAAGGACGAGGGCACGCTCCAGCAGGCGATTGAAAAGGTGCTTTAGCGAACGGCGAGGAACGGATTGAGACGTCTCTCTTCGCCAATGGTGGTGGGCTGGCCATGCCCGGGATAGACCACCGTTTTGTCTTCCAGCGCGAGCAGCTTATCCCGCAGCGAACGGAGAATCATTTCCTGCGATCCACCCCACAAGTCGGTCCGGCCAATGCTTCGGTAAAACAACGTGTCGCCTGAGAACAGCCGGCCGGTGCCTTCCGGCAGGTGCAGGCAAATGCTTCCAGGTGTGTGGCCAGGAGTAAATAGAACTTCTCCCCGGTGTTTTCCGAACCGCAGTTCGTCGCGGTCGGCGACGAAGTTGTCGATGGTCGTCGAGGGAGGAACTGAAACCCCGAGCCAGGCTGCTTGCATCGGAAGGTTTTGGTAAAGAACCAGGTCTTGTTCGTGCAACAGCGCTTCAGCTCCGGTGGCGTCCTTCATTTGTTCAAGGTCACCGACATGATCGATATGGGCATGGGTGCTGAGAATGTACCTGACGTTGAGCCCGTGTTTGGCAATGAGTGGCAGAATCAGATCGGCATCTTCACCCGGATCGATGAGCAGTGCTTCGCGAGTTTCTTCACAACCCAGGATGTAGCAGTTGCACTGCAGGGGTCCGACGGCAACAGATTCGAAAATCAAGGTCCCTCCAGCGTTTTCAAAGAAACCAAATGCTTAACCAAGTGACAAGCATTCTAGTTCAAGCCCGTTCGTTCCTCGACGAACTTTTTCAGCTGCTGTATGCCTCCCCGCCAGGCTGTTGAGCGCTCAGCGCCCCGTCGAAAGCGGGAAACTCAGAGCGGCGCTTTGAGACCACAGAAAAGACAGAGAAACCCGGCTGTCGCAAGAAATCGCGGTGAGGCAGCACGCCGGTCCCGGACTATTTGGCCTTTGCTGGCAGCCGACTTCAAGGATGAGCAATCACCAGCAGCGTCGGGGCGTGATCGAGGACGCAGCGCACGGATTGACGCAGCGTTTCAGGATCAAGCGCCGCAAGACTTTCGTCGAGGACCACCAGCTCACTGCCTTGCAGCAGTGCGCGGGCGATATAGAGCCGGCTGCGCTCGCCATGGGAGAGTTGCCATCCGGATTCGCCGACCATCTGGAGCATTCCTGCCGGCATTCGCTCAAGCAGGCTATCCAGTCCCAGTTGATGGCAGATGGTTTCGGCCTCTTCCAAATCCTCCGCGCGAGGCGGCCAGCGGCGCCCCATCAGCAGGTTGAAGGAAAAGGTTCCTGTCAGTACGTAATTCTCATGAAACTGCGGTGCGGCCGCGACTCGCTTGCGCCAGCCTAAAGAACCCGTTGTCTGACGGTCCAGGCCATCCAGTAAAAGAAGGCCCGACTGCGGCCGGCGCAAGCCCGTGAGCAGCGAAGCCAGGGTAGACTTGCCCCCGCCAGAGGGGCCTTCGAGCAGGAGACGCTCTCCAGACACGATTTGCAAACTGCAACCGTGCAACGCAGGCGCAGCGCGATGCGGATAGCGGAACGTGAGATCGTGTCCTTCAAGGAGAGCCGTGTGATTCTGCCTGGCGTTCGTGCCCGAGACCGTGACATGAGGAAACGGAGATTCGTGCTCTGATTGAGATCGGCTGGTGGCACGAGCCAGGGGTGCAACCTGTTCCCAGGACACATAAGCGCCCACCACATGTTGAAGGCCGCTAACAAGCCTCTTCAGTGCCCGATGCGCCAGGAGTGTTCCTCCCACCCCAACCGCCAGCCAGGTCGGGGAACTGGAACCCGACACAAAGGCCGGGGCCAGCGCCAGAATTCCCACGGCAAGCCATCCGTGCGGAATCAGCACCAGCAGCCACAGGGCGCTTCGATCGAGCCCCTTGGAACGTTCCAGGTAGCGCTCGAGAGCCTGGTCTTCACCCTCATGCCACCGCTCTGGCGCTTGCTGGGCCAGACGCGTCCGATGACCCACCATCACTTCCACTAAATCATGAGTCATTTTCAGTCTGGGCCCGGTCCAGTCCCTGTAATTCCGGAAGTAGCGCCAAGCCAACAACACGGCCAACGCTGCCCAAACGAAGAGCACGATCACGTGAGCCCATCCACCCGCCCCTGCCCCCAGGATGGGTGCTGCCATCAGGATTTCAATGCCTGCGACCAATCCAAGGAGACCTCCGCTTAAGGCGAGCGATTCCACCGCCTCCGATTCCATCACTTGCCCCAACAGCTGGCCTGCGCCTTGATGACGAATTTCCTCTGGCTCGAGATGTAGCGCTCCAGCGAGCAACCGCTGCTTGAGGATGCTTCCAATTCCAATCGCCAGAAAACCCTCCAGCCAGGTGGTGAGCAGCCTGAAAGGGACGAGGGTGAACAGGATCAGGGCCCAGGCGAGAAGCCAAGCGTGGTCAAGCCGCCCTTGCAGTGCTCCCTGGCCGACCATCCACCACGAAAGGATCCACAAGCCATACTGCACGGTATGACAAATGCCCAAGAGGGCGAGGCGGGAGGGAAAGTGCGCCTGCCGAAGGTGCAGCCAGAGACTGGCTCCAGGCGGAAGCCGTAACAGCCAGCATCCGCTCACTCTTTCCCCACCGAGCCGCTGCCCCAGAATAGCCTGGCGCGCGCGCGTCTGTCGCCTCTTCGGCACACTGGCGCGGTTCAGCATCTGATCCACTTCGGAGAGCAGCGGCGTTTCCAGGGGTTGACAAAGCGCCGTACGGACCACTTCTGTTTTCAAGCGGCGTACGGTGAGGTCCGGGCCGAGTAAGGTCACTCTTCGCCGGCCTTTCATCAACGCCAGAAAGCGGGGTCCCTCCGCTCCTGGTATGCGAAGGATCGCGGGCCCGGCGGATCGCAGCTGCCGCTCGACCTCTGCGTAGGGCAGCTCCGCAGCTTCAACCTCCACACCGAGACTGGCTGCCACTGCCTCGACCCATTCGTCGTCATCACGCGCCTTGCCGGCCTGCCCAGGCCTGACCGGCAGACCGCTTTCCCTCGCCAGGGCCGTCATGGCCTCTTCCAGTCTGGAAAGCGGCCAGCAGAGTGAAGCTATTGCGTCTACCATAGTGCCACGGTTCCGGGATCGTTGTAGGCCGTGTCTCCTGACCCGGCGTATTCTTCACAGCTTCCCTTCTTCTTAAAAGCTGCCACACCGCTGAGATGCCGGTGTGATGTAGGGAAGAAAATCGCAACCGAATCCCCTCCTCGGAGGGGAAAGGGCCGTCAGGCCCTGGGGTGGGTTGTGGCTTCGATGCGACCACCCACCCCGTCTGGCTCCGCGACCGCTGTCGCGGGCGACCGCTGTCACGGGCGACCGCCGTCGCTGCGCCAGCCACCCCTCCGAGGAGGGGATTTTCTTAGAAGCTGCCACACCGCTGGAGTGCGCGGTGTGATGTAGGAGAGAAAATGTGGTTTAACTGTGTAGCCGCCGAGGTCACGAGGCGGAAGCCGGTCGATCCGCCTCCTTACGTCGGCGGCTACGGACAGGATTTACACCTCGCTTGAAATCAAAGGAGTTATATCTCATTTTCTTAAGAGAGGCTTTGACGGTGGCCTGCCCCTCTTGGTTCTTTTGCGAGGCTGTCTACCAGCTCGCCACGCTCGAGCCGCAGTTTCCGCCATTGAGTGTTCGACCACAGCTCCTGCCCCATGGCCTGCTCGGCCTCCATCATCGCGCCATAGCGTGAGCCGGGCCGCTCGGCCAGTTCGGTGGGTGAGCCGTCTTCAACCACACGCCCGCGATCCAGAACGACGACTCGATCAAACGTTTGGGTCATGGCCAGATCATGGGTAATGCAGAACAGCGTGGCTTCCTTCCACAGTTCCCGGCATCGAGCCAACAGCTCCTGCCGGTGTTGGCGCTCCAGCCCACGAAACGGCTCGTCCAGAATCGCCAGGCGAACGTCGGGCCGCAGGATGGCCCGGCCCAGCCGCACCCGTTGCCCCTCGCCACCCGAAACCAAAGCTCCGCCCTCTCCCAGTGCCGTTTGTAGCCCATCGGGAAGCCTTTCCAGGACGCTGCGCAAGCCGGCCAATTCCGTCGCGCTGCCAACAGCCGCGGACACATTGGAGTCTGAACCGTAGGTCAAGTTATCCATGAAGGAGCGATTCCACAGTTGCACGGAGGGGTCGACCCAGGCGGTCTTCCGGCGAAGTTGTTGAAGGGCTCCCCCCTCCAGCGGTGCTCCGTCAACCAGGACCCGGCCGGCGGACGCCCGATGCCAGCCGAGCAGGATGCCCACGAGGCTCGACTTTCCCGCCCCTGAAGCTCCAACAATCGCGACATGGCTTTTGGCAGGGATATGGAGAGTAATGTCTTCCAAAATCGGGTGGCCTCCAGCTCGAACGTTCACCCCCTCCAGGTGAATCGCAGCAGCCCTTGAAGCGGTACTTGCTTCCATTCTCGATCCCTCTGGGGTTCCAATGGCTGTCGGCGTCGCATGCTCGTCGCGTGCGCCCAGGGGCTCCAGTAAACGCAGCGTCACGTTTCGCAGAGCGGGGTACTGCCAGGCAATCAGCCCGATCTCCTGCCCAAGCACCGGCAAGTTAAGGGCCCAGTAGATCAGCAAAAGTACGCCACCCGTTGCGCCGCTTCGTCCCAGGTGGTCCAACAGAAGCCAGGCGGCCAGCCCAAAGCCGGCCAGCATCTGAACGGCTTCGATCCCGACTACCGTGCGCTGAAGTCGAAGCCCGGCGCGCGCCCATTCCACCAGCAAGCTTTCGTGTTCGCGCCGGACGGCCCGCTCCGCTCCATGAACGCGCACCGGAATCAGTCCCAAAAGCGCGTCCAGGTAAAATCGGCTCAACCCTCCAGTATGGCTTCGTAAACGAAGGTCCCGCTCAGTGAGGAGCGGCTGGGCTGCCAGCGGCAGGCCAACCACGATCGCCGCCGTCAGTGTGGCCAGGAATCCGCTGGCAGGGTCGAGCCAAATGATGCCTGCCGTGGTGAAGGCAAGCTCGAAGGCTGAGCGCAGGAGTTGTCCGGCGAGTTCGGGCAGTTGGCGAATTCGGTGGATGCTATGACTGCGCTCGGCCATGTCCGAATTCAGCCGGCTTCGAAAGTAGCGGTCGCCAAGCTTTGGAATTTTTTGTAGAAACTCCAGCCGCAAGCGCAACTCGGTCTTGCGCCCCAACCGCAGCAAGCTGGCCGTCAGCGGGAACTCCAGAAGGAGCAGCAACAGAATCAAAGCCACAAAACCGCCCACCGCCGTCAGGCGCTGGCCCGAAAGGCCGAGCTCGCGGCTGATATCGAAGACACTGCGGAAGAGCAGAGCCTCCGCCATCACTCCCCCGGCTGCCAGCATCAGAGCCGTGAAGACAATGCCTGGGGCCAGAAAGCCATCCGCCTGCAAGAGCTTCAACAACGCGCTGCCGGGCCGGCTGGCGGGCTCTTGCAGAGCCGCTGCCAATTCCGGAGGGAGAGAGGCCGTGGCGCTTGTTTTCGCGGGCTCCGCCAAGGGCCCGCGAACCAACACGAGCACGGCGCCGCGAATGGAAAGCTGCTCTTTTCCATCAGGGCCAGGCTTACCGGGCTGAGCCGACCAGTAGTTCGGAGGAATGGATTCCGGCTGAGCTACGAAGCGTTCAAGCACGGCCAAGGCCTGCGGACCGCGTCTGAGTCCGCCGGACCTGACAATGGAATCCAGCAACCGTGTCGCCGCATCCAAAGTAGCCATTGAGCGCCAGCTCGTGTCGGACAAAGCTCGATGGATCTGGCTGGCGAGGGCCGCTTTCGAAGGACCCAAAGCCACAAGCCGGCGCGCGAGTCCGCTGCAAAACTCTGAAGACCCTGCCCATTCCCGCCACTCGCTGGCTGAAACTGCGTGGGTGTGGACATAGATTTCGCTGAGGAACTGCTGCCAGCTGGGCCAGCGGCGGCCGGTTGCAGGGTCCATCACCTGCACGAGGCGGCCGTGGCGGCGCCAGGCAACCACGAAGTGTGTGAGGCCATTCGGGAGTTGAACGACGATGATTGCAGGGAAAACCTTTGCGCCAGTGAAAAAGAGGTGGTCCAACGGCACCATCACCTGTTCGGCCTGCAGACCGAGTTGCCGGGCCACTTCCTCCATCGTGTCGATGGACGTCCCATCAACGTCGGTCTGACAAGCTTCTCGAAGACGGCCATAGCTGGCGGAAATTCCAAAGCCCTCCAGCAGGCACTTCAATGCCGCCGGACCGCAGTCCATGGCAGAGGTTTGAACGACTTCGGGCACCAGAAGGCGGCTGCGCGTCCTCATCGCGTGGTTTGTACCTCGCTGGAATCTCCACGCTCCCGGGCTTCGAAGATGCTTCGCGGAGAAGCTACCCATCGGCCTGCTGTGCGCAAGACCAGCGTCGCCGGTGAGATGCGCTCGACCTCAACCTCCACAGATCCGGGCAGGCCATGCTGCAGTGGAATAGTTGAAGTTGGGTCGGAATCCACCTTGAGCTCCACCCTCACTCGGCCATCGCGAATCTCGCTGGCCACATCGACAACCGTTCCCCGAATGCTGCCGTATTGGGTCCAGGGGAATCCATGCAGGCGCAACCGGGCCGGCTGGCCGGGCCGGATGCGTCCCAGTGCGGCTGGGGGCGTAAACTCCGCCACGATTCTCAGCTTTCCGAGAGGCACCACGGCGCCCAGCTTGTCGCCTTCTTCAACGTAGCCGCCGATTCTCAAAGTCTGCACTTCGCCCAGCTTGCCGGCAATGGGAGCTCGGATGGAGCGTCGCTCGATATCGTATTTAATCCGATTAATGCTTGCGGCGGCCGTGGCAAGCTGCTTTTCGAGCGGGACGATTTCGCTTTGAACACGATTCAACCGTGTCTCCCGATCTCTCTCACGCGTCTTTTGCTCTGGTTCCAGGCGGCGGACACTCAGTTGCAGGCTTTGGGCCGCCGCCCGGCGCCGCTGCGCCTCGGTCTTTCCCTGCAGGAAATCACGCTCAGAGATCAGCCCTTGCGCCTGCAGACGCGCCAGCCGTTCAGCTTCCTGCTCGGCAAACTCCGCCAGCGCCTCCCCTTCTCGATATTGGGCGCCCGCTTGTTCCGAAGCTACCCCAGTGGCCTCCAACTCCTGTTGCTGGGCCTGTGCCGCCGTGGCCATCTCCTGCCGAAGCGCGGCAATCTGAGGCGGGAGGGCAGCCAGACGCGCTTGTTCCTCTTTGAGCTGAAGTTGCTGTGGGTCGGTCTCAAGCTCGACGAGCACCTCTCCGGATTGCACCTCGCGGCCGAGTGCCAATCGCGACGCCACAACCCGGCCAGACACGTGAGCCTGCACCGGGTAGATGGCTTGATCCACCTCCAAGCGAGCCTCGTCGGTCACTTCGTAACGAGCCACCTGGGCTAGAAAAAACCAGGCCAGCCAGGCGCCGAGCAGAAGACCCGCCAAGAGCAAAGCCACACCGGATTTCCGAAAAGAGTCTGCTTCCAAAGAGCGCAGGGAGCGCGAAAACGGGCTTGCGCCACGGGTTCCAGCTTTGACGCTCGTCTTGGACCGCATGAGCTCTTCCCCTCTTGGACACGAGTGTCAAATGTGATGCTGAAAGGAGCTGTTCTGCTAAAAGCTATGGCGGGTTTTGCGTAGATAGTTTATTACTGCAGGCTGGATTCTCAAAAGGAAAGATTTCGGCTGACGGGTTATCGTTGCAAATTCTGTTCCACAGAATGGGTATGGGCCAAGAGACCCGTGTCATGCCGCGAGGCGGTGCCATTGAAGCAAGGCGACTGTGGGAAGAATGCTGCGTGTCAGTGGGAGCCAGCCTGCAACCCTCCGGACCTCAAAGTGAAAAAGCCTTTTGCGTCTGCCCTAGGACAAACACAAAGGCTTTTCGATAAAGGACTCTCTAAACGTAGTCGAGAATCCAACTTTTGGTCTTGTTACTTCACGAGGGTTTCGTTGTGGTTTCCCGCAAGTTTTCCCGATTTGACTCGGGTTTTGACTTTTAGCCCAGTAGACAACGTCTCGTTGTGGTTTCCCGCAAGTCTTCCCGATTTGACTCGGGATTTAACCTTCATGATGGTCTCCTTTCCCTGCTTGCAGTTACGCCGTATTTCTAGTCAAGATGTAACAGGGATACGTGATCTGAACACCGACCCGAAGGGGAAGTCAAGGAAAAACTTTGCAGCCGGAACGACCCCGTCAAAGTCCCCGACCCTCCTCATGGTCGGGCTACTCTGAACACACCGCGGCTCAAATTAGTAGCCCGCGCGTCAGCAAGGGCTGTGCCTCAACGCAATGACTTACGGGACTTTGACGGGGTCCTGTTGCAGCAGGAACGCATCCTTCTGCGCCTCTTGTGCGCTGAAGGTGTGAAAAATTCCGCTGATCGGTGCAGTGGGAGGGGAGGCTCCCGGCGAACCTTCCTGGATCGCGAGCTTGCGCCCACGCGGCTGGGCAGGAGCCTCGCCCTCCCAAACTTCTTCACAGTTTTTCATGCCGCGTTGCGGCGCCACGACCCATGAAAATCATCGTGCGCAGAGCGCGCTTTCTGCGGTCTGCGGTTTTGCGTCTCCGAATTGCCCAACAGCCGCAGACGTCCCTAAGATGCAGGAGGTCTGCGCTACACGATCCTATTTTCATAGGATCTCGGAGAGGGGAACCGAAGTCTGTCTATTTATGGTTTGTGGGGAACGAAGAGTCGCGTCAGGTTAGTCTGCCGGAGTTGGCCCGTCTTCCACCCTTCCTCACCGGGATTTTCAGCGCCAAGGCCTCGGATTGGCGATTCATGGCTCTCAGGAGGCCAGCGAGGTTTAGGAGACAGGTTGTTACTTTGGGGTGCCTGGGTCCAAGGGACTTCTTGAAGATCGCGAGTGCCCGTCGATACATGGACTCTGCCTGGACGTTTTTCTGCCGAGACTTGTAGAATCCCGCCAGGTTATTCAGAGTCGTGGCCACGTCCGGGTGGTCAGGGCCCAGCAGCTTCTCTTTGATGGCCAGTGATCGCAGGTAGAGCCGCTCGGCTGGTGCGATGCTGTTCCTGGCGTGATGCACCGCCGCCAGGTTGTTGAGGTTGACAGCGATCTCGTAGTGCTCCGGACCATAGACCTTTTCGAAGATCTTGAGAGCGTTCCGATAGAGAGGCAACGATTCATCAAACTTTCCCTGCCCATCGAGCAGAGCAGCCAAAGCGGCCATGTCGGCAGCCACTGCAGGATGATTCGAGCCGAGCGCTTTTTTTCGGATCTCGACTGAGCGCCGCGCCCAAGGCTCGCCTTGCGCGAAACGACCCCGCGCATGCTCCAGCCCTCCAAGGTTGTGATAGAGGGTGGCCACATCAGGATGATGGGGGCCCAGCGTTCTTTGGGTGACAGACAACGCTCGCCGGTAAAGACGCCTTGCCTCGGCGAAACGGCCCAGGCTTTTGTAGAGCACGGCCAGATTGTTCAGAACGTAGGACACTTCGGGATCCTGGGCACCCAAGGCTTTTCCCGCCACGGCGAGTGCGCGCCGGAAAAGAGTCTCTGCCTTCGCGTACCGTCCCTGGGCGTGATAGACACCTGCCAGGCCAGACAGCGATTGCACGCGGAGCCGCTTCAAGTCAGGGTCCTCCCCAGCCGCTTTTGCCATGATCTGGACCGAGCGCTGGTAGACTTTTTCCGCCAGTTCAGACTCGCCGCGGTCTGCGTAAGTCCCGGCCAGATTGTTCAGCACATTGGCCACATCTGGGTGATTCGGGCCGCATTCCTTCTCGAAAATTCGACGGCAGCGAAGACTCAACTGCTCGGACTGGTCCCATTGGTGATTTTCGCGATAAAACACGGCCAGATCATGGAGACAAATTGCCACCTCGACAGCGTCAGGGCCGTGGGCCGTCTCTGCCCGCTCAATGGCTTTCAGCAACTCGGTCTCAGTGTCATTCTTGCGTTTTGATGTGCGCCGCTTCTTCTGAGCCATAACGCAGTTTAATGGTGATCGCGGTTATTGGGCCGGAAATTTGCTTTCCATCGTTGCTCTTTGTGCTCTCAGGATTCGCGCAACCTCATCGGGACGGTTGGAGATGATGCCATCCACTTCGAACTCGATCATTTTTTGAATATCGCGGGGACGATCCACCGTCCAGGCAAAGACCCGTTCGAATTCACGCTTCAGATTCGCCACCCGCGAGGCCGTCAAGCATTGGAAGTCCAGGCAGACATCCTCGAAGCGAAGGCCCATTTTTCTTACTTTCGACAGCTTGGCGATCGTTTTCGAAACAACACCCAAACGGAGCGATGGGACACAGTCCTGTAATTTCCGCAACAGAGTGAGGTCGAATGACGTCGCCAGCACCTCACGATGGTTTGCCTGGCACTGGATTAAGTCTGCCAGCTTCGGGAAGCTTCGAATCGCTTTGATTTCGACCATCATGCCGACGCTCTCTGGAGTCGCAGCGAAGGCCTGGGGCAACGTCAGCAGCCGATGGCCTCCATTCAGTTCAATGGATGTAAGCACGTCTGACTGGGTCTGGCAAACCACATCGCGGCGCGAGGAGATGCGTCCGAGATGCATGTCGTGAATCACGATGAACTCGCCATCCAGAGACTCGTGGATGTCCAGCTCAATCATGCCGGCGCCAAATCGCACAGCCGCAGCGAAAGAAGCGGCGGTGTTTTCCAGGACGTGCGCCGCAGCGCCGCGATGTCCGACGATGATGGGCATCAAGCAGTTTTCTGGCGGTTCAACAGAGCGTTAAGGAGCCCACCGGGCTTGCGATACGCGGCAGGCTGGACTTTGATGATGTCGAAGTTGGGGCTCAGATCGAAGTCTTTGGGCTGAATCTGGGAATGATGGTATGGGACAATCTTCTTGGCGATCCGATCGTAGTAATGCAGGACATCGAGACCCACCTGGCCGAAAGCGGCTGCCAGCAGGCTGGAACAGGTGAACTTGCCGCTGGCCAGTTCGCCAATGTCGTGTGTGGGTGGGACCTGCTCTTCAAAAGGCAGACTCATAAACTGCAGCACGTTTTCCAGATCGTAGGAAACGCAGACCTTGCCAAGCGCCCACCGGATCACGGCTTCACGCTGCACGCGCGTCAGATTGCGGGGACGGCAAATGCGCAGGTTGCAGCCTTCATACTTAGACAAACTGCCCAGGATCACGCCTCTCCCCATGATGGCTTCCACCAGGCTTGGATGATCTTCCACAAACTCCTGAGGCGTTGTCGAGATCGCCCGCGATTGATCGCCGACGAAGAGCGCGCAATGGCTCCAGGTGTGTGAACTATAGACCTTGATCCAGTCGCTAACCCCGTAATCACCTTCCACCAGCAGGACGTCTCCCGGGAGCAACTTGCGCCGCAGGTCCTGCAAGTCATTCGGATAGTGAAGGTTGTAGACTTCCTTGCGCTTGTTGACTTTCCTGACCACGAAAGTGCCGAGGCGGAGTTTCGAAGCCCGCAGGAGTGAGATCTTCAGTTTTCTCAGGAATCGCGAACTCATGGGGATCTCCGCGCCGTTCTCACCATAGTTGAGAGTCGCTTTCTAGCTTATCGGTTGCCAGTGCTCAGGGGTATAGCCCCACCCTGGACGCCCCGGCCGAAATCGGCGCGGGCATCAGCCAGCCCCTCAGATACCAGGCGGGGTATAGCCCCACCCTGGGCGCCCCGGCCGAAATCGAGCAGGGTTCAGAGTGTCGTAAAGCACTGGTGTTCAGCTGCTTCCAGGTTCCTTGTTTTTTGTTGTGCCCCAAGGGAAGTGCGTTCATCATGCTGCATCGGCGAGGCCGATGCAAGAAAAAGTGGCACTCGACCGGCTTTGTTCCAGGCGTCAGAGCCATTCCAACCAGGAGTCTTGAGCCGTTCATGCCTCTCTCCAAGGAATCGAATTCAACCGTAACCAGACCACTGGCGGTATTCAGTGACTTCGACGGCACCATCGCCCATCCGGATACGCTCAACTTTCTGGCAGAACGTTTTGCCGGAGCCGAGTTCCGGCACGAGATCGGGCGTCAGATCGTCTCCGGGCAGATGTCGTTGCGCGATGCCATTCAGCAGGAAGTAGGCGTCATTCAGGGAAGCCTGGACGAGGTGTTGGCGTTCTTGAGCCGCCATGTTGAAGTGGATCCGAGTTTTCCTGTCTTTGCCAGGTGGTGTTTCCAACAGCAAATTCCTCTGACGGTCTTAAGCGGCGGTATGAGGCAGGTGATCGAGAGTTTGCTTCGGCCCTGGGATCTGCCCGGCGTGCGAATTCTTGCGAATGATGTCAGGATCGAGAACAACCGCTGGCGGCTTGAATTTGTGGACAGCACGGACTGGGGGCACGACAAGGGTGCGGCGTTGCGCGAGGCCAAGAATGCTGGGCAGTTGACTGTGTTTTTGGGCGATGGCCTTTCGGACCGTGGAGCAGCTGTAGAAGCCGACATTGTGTTTGCAAAGGCTGGACTGGTGCGCTTTTGCCAGGAGGAAGGCATTCCCTTCCGTAAGTTCAGCAGCTTTTCTGAAGTGCAGGGTGCTCTGAGTCAGAGGGTGTAGAACCGCTAATCAAGCTCAGACCTACTCGCCAAGATTAATCGAGTTCGACCGGAGGATTCTGCGATGCACATAACGACCCCAATTCGACAACTGGACCGTTGCTCGCCCATGATCGGCAGGTACGCCGGCCGCGAACGGAAACAGGCCAAACCCCTTCTTGCTCTGGTTCTGGCTGCGCTTGGCTTCGGCGTAATGAGTGCAGCCGCTCAGACCTCAACGCCGCCTGACGTCGAATCGCGGGCCAACAAAGAGTACGAAAATCTCTTCCAACTCTATCGCCATTTGCATGCCAATCCGGAGCTTTCGTTCCACGAATCCAAGACCTCTGAGCGCCTCCAGCAGGAACTTCGGAGCGTTGGCTTTGAAGTGACGGGAAATTTTGGAGGGTACGGCTTGGTGGGTGTGCTAAAGAATGGCGCCGGCCCGACGGTGATGATTCGCACGGATCTCGATGGGCTGCCGGTTACTGAGCAAACCGGTCTGGAATATGCCAGCAAGGTGAAGACCAGGGACGACCAGGGCAACGACGTGGGTGTGATGCACGCTTGCGGTCACGATGTTCACATGACCTGCTTCGTTGGAACGGCCCGCCTGCTCAGCCAGCTTAAGGATCGGTGGCGTGGCACGGTGATCATGATTGGCCAGCCCGCCGAGGAACGGGGTAGCGGCGCCAAAGCGATGCTGGCTGCCGGCCTGTTTCAGAAGTTTCCGAAACCCGACTACGTGCTGGCACTTCACGACGCTGCCGCATTGGAAGCCGGGAAGGTGGGTGTGATTGAAGGCCCTGCTCTAGCGGGAACCAGCTCTGTGGACCTGACCATTCGAGGTATCTCGGGCCACGGGGCCTGGTCTTACACTACTAAAGATCCGATTGTTCTCGCTGCTCAAATCATTCTTGGGTTGCAAACCATTGTGAGTCGCGAGATGCGCGCCATCGATCCGGCAGTTGTGACTGTGGGGTCGATCCACGGCGGCACCAAGCACAACATCATTCCCGATGAGGTGCAGCTGCAGTTGACCATTCGCTTCTTCAGCGAAGCCATTCGTTCTCAGTTGGTCGCCGGGATAGAGCGCATTACCAAAGGTATGGCGCAAGCAGCAGGCGTGCCGCCGGGACGCGAGCCTATTGTCAGAGAAGCAGAATCAATTGGTCCGACCGTCAATCACCCGGAATTGACGCGCCGTGTGGGCAGCGCAATGGCCGGGATCTTGGGAAAGAACAACGTGGTGCCCAGTGAGCCGGTCATGGGTGGGGAAGACTTTGGATATTTTGGCCGAACGGCCGAGAACATTCCAATCTGCATGTTCTGGCTGGGTGCTGCGAGCCGCGAAAAGATTGAAGAGAGCCAGAAACCCGGCGGGAAGCCCCTCCCCTCGCTGCACTCCAATGTTTATGCTCCCGCACCTGAGCCGGCCATCAAGACCGGTGTGAAGGCCATGACTGCGGCCGTATTGGATTTGCTGGGAAAAAATTGAAGGGGCTTCGGCGGCTAGCGCATGATCGCTGACGTCAGACCGAGATCTTTCTGTGGATACGGTTCCACATGGATCGACACCTCCGTGATTTTGGGAAGTCGCCGTCGAATCTTATCCTTGACGCCGTGTGCGACCGCGTGGGCTTCCTCCACCGTCATGTCTTTGGGAACTTCCAGATGCATGTCCACCCAATAGACAAGGCCGGTTTTCCGCGCCAGAACTTTTTCAACGGCCAGCACGCCGCCGCAGCTCAGAGCGATGCCGGCAATCTCTTTCTGCATTTCCTCTGAAGGCAGAGCGTCCATTAGTTCATCAATGGCCGGTTTCAATATTCGAATGCCATTCCAGGCGATAAAGCCACTGGCAAACAAAGCCGCCCAATCGTCGGCAGACTCATAGCCCTTGCCTCCCCATAGCGCGATGGCGATTCCGATTCCGGCGGCCGCGGAGGTAATCGCGTCACTGCGGTGGTGCCAGGCGTCGGCCCTCACTGCGCTGCTGGATGCTTCATTCCCAATGCGAAACGCAAAGCGGAAGAGGCTTTCCTTAATGATGACGACAGCCAGAAGAAGCCAAAGGGTAAACGATTTGGGAATCATGTGGGGTGTGAGGATTTCCCGTACGGCTTGAATCGCAATACCAAGCGCTGCCGCTAGCAGTGTGAGGGAGACAAACGAAGCGGCCAGCGGTTCAGCCTTGCCGTGGCCGTAAGGGTGATCCGAGTCTGGCGGCTGGATGGCAACCGACAGTCCCCGCCAGACGACAAATGAGCTGAAGATATCGGTCATCGACTCCACAGCGTCGGCGATGAGAGCGTAAGAATTGCCGAGAATCCCCCCAACGAATTTCGCCGTGGCCAAGGTCCCGTTGACCAGAATTCCCAGCATCGCTGTTCGGACGGCAATTCGTTCAATCCTGTCTTGCAAACCGGCTCCCTTGAGCTTCACGGACTTTGCTGGCTGAAGTGGAAGCCATTCTCCCGATTCCAAATGCGGAATGCAAGAAGCGAGGCCCGGGTGCGTAACCGGCCGGCAAAAAATGCACACAGTGAGGTTCGGTCTGGCTTCTATTTTTCCCGGGTTTCGCATAATGTTGTTGGAAGCGCGGGTTGGGTACGGGGGGTTCACTTCCTAACACTGCTGTTTGTAGACCTGCGTGGATGGATATTCGCAGTGATGAGCCTGTTCGTAGCTTATTTGGGTTTCGCCCTGCGTGGCCGATCTTGAGGATCATTCATGTCCAGTGAGCTTTTGCTGTGGGTTGGTTTTGGCGCCTTTGTGGTCTTCATGCTGGTGCTTGATTTGGGAGTTTTTCACCGCAGCGCGCACGCTGTCAGCATCCGCGAGGCGCTCGTTTGGTGCGGTGTCTGGATCGGCCTGGCGCTGCTTTTCAACCTGGGGATTTATGTTTGGAAGGGACCCGTCAAAGCGTTGGAGTTTCTGGCTGGCTATCTCATCGAAGAGGCCCTCAGCGTCGACAACCTCTTCGTCTTCCTGTTGATTTTCTCCTATTTCCGAGTGGATAGGCGCTACCAGCATCGCGTGTTGTTTTGGGGCATTCTTGGCGCCATCATCATGAGAGCCATTTTCATTGGAATGGGCGTCGCGCTGATTCAGCGCTTTCACTGGATCATCTATATCTTCGGAGCATTTCTGGTATTGACCGGAATCAAGATGGCCACGCAGGGAGACAAAGAACTGCATCCGGAAAAGAACCCGGTGCTCAAGCTCTTTCGCAAATTGATGCCGGTTACCGAAGACTACGTGCAAGGCCGCTTTTTCGTGCGAAGGAATGGTCAGTCGATGGCGACGCCGTTGTTTGTTGTGTTGCTGCTGGTTGAATCGACCGACCTGGTGTTTGCTGTGGACTCCATTCCTGCGGTCCTCGCCATCAGCCAGGACCCCTTGATTGTCTATACCTCAAACATATTCGCGATCATGGGCCTGCGCTCAATCTTTTTCGCTCTGGCCGGAATCATTCAGCTGTTCCACTATTTGCAGTATGGCCTCTCGATGATTCTGATTTTTGTCGGGATGAAGATGGTTTTGTCGAACGTCTACAAAATACCCGTAGGCATCGCGTTGGGCGTCGTGGCAGGAGTTTTGGCTGTTTCGGTCCTGGTCTCGGTTCTGTGGCCTCCAAAGAAGGTGGAGGAGCCAGCAGCGGTCGAGGTGGATCCGTCGAATAGGAACGAGTCAGAAACCTGATCTCTGGGGTGAAACAGGTTGACGAAGGGGTCGCTTCCATTTCGTAGCGGGTTGTCGAGTTTAGGGGAAAGCGCCAGATCAGCGTTCATGACGAATGACGCGCACCCGATGAGCCTCACTGTCGCCAACATAAATCGCGCCATTGCTGGCGGCAAACACGCCGTGTGGCCGTGACATCTTGCAGGACTTAGGGTCACCTTCCGGGCCATCACCGCGGTTGCCTGTTCCGGCAATGAGCTGCACCGTCTGCTTGCGGACATCGATCATTCGAATGCTGTGACTTTCCGTATCCGCGAGGTAGATGTTCCCATTCGGCCCAACACTTAGGCCCTTGGGGCCGGAGAGCGTTGCGAGTCTGGCGAGTCCCCCGTTACCTGTAAATCCCTGGGCACCCGTTCCGGCAATATGGTGAAGTGTGCCTCGCTTCAAATCCAGTTTGTAAACGGCGTTGCCTTCGCGCAGTGCCAGCCAAAGGTTTCCCTGTTTATCGAAGTCGATAGCGCGTGGACCATTTAGAGGTGTGCCCGCTATTTTCGCACCGTCACGTGCAGGGGATCGCTCGCCCGTGCCCGCAAACGTCGTAATGATGCCGGTTTGCAGATTGACGCGCCGGATCCGGTGATTGCGAATGTCGCAGACATAAAGATGCCCTTTGCCATCGAGCTGAATGCTGTGCGGTTCATGAAGCGAGGCCGAAACTGCCGGGCCTCCGTCGCCTGAGAAGCTAGCTTTGCCGTTCCCGGCCACGGTGCGAATCAATCCCGTTCGGGCGTCAACGAGGCGAACCACGTGGTTCATTCGTTCGACCACATAGAGATTGCCCTGCCAGTCAAAGCGCACTTCGTAAGGCTCGTTCAGTGAGGCTTCTGTGGCTTTCTGGCCGTCTCCTGAGTAGCCGCGCTTTCCATTTCCAGCAACGGTTGCAATGGTCCCGTCGCGAGACACCTTACGGACCACATGATTGTCTGTGTCGCAGAGGTACAAGGCGCCATCGGGTCCAATTGCGATGCCGTAAGGGTTGTTGATTAGCGCAAGCGAAGCGGGTCCTCCATCGCCTGAATACCCGCGCTGGCCAGTGCCAGCAACGGTGCTGATGCGGGTTTGTTCGGCCGCAAGAGGCAGAAGCCTCAAGGTGGAGATAGCCGCCAGCAGGGTGCACAGAAGGAGAATGGTGCGAAACGCACCTGAAACCATGCCAGTCATTTCGTTGGCCTTTCGTTACAGTTGTTCGACGGAGTATCCCTTTCGTTTGAGGAGTTCGACGACGCCATCGCGCCCAACCAAGTGCGCCGCGCCAACGACAACGAGGGTCTTGTTCCCTCCTTGAAAATAACTCTCGATTTTCGGGAGCCAGTTTCGATTCCTCTCGCTGATGAGCTTCGCATAGGTGTCAGGATACTCTTTGAAACTTTCCAGCAGCAAGTTTTCCAGCTGCTTCTCATGGCCAGCAGCCCAGGCCCGCACCACCTCTTCAAACTCAATCTCAAACTGATCGAGCTCCTTCAGTGTCTGCAGCAGGGAGTCCTCCTGGGTCTTGGCGGGCAAGCTATCCAGCAGATTGATTTGAAAGTCAGCCGTCTCTAGTCCCAGAACTTCCTTTTTCGCTTTCCGCGCTCTATTAAAGAAGTGCCGATCCACGCCATGCTGAGCGTCGTAACCCAGCTGTTGCATCTTCATAGCCACCAGTGAGAGCGACAGGAACCACGGTTTCATCCGCTTGAGAGCTTCAATGTCCAACCCCAAGGCCTCCACTTTTTGTCGCACAGCCTGATAGGTTGCCGGTGAAAGCGTCTCGTGCAACGTCTTCCCTTCGGGTAGCAAGGCTTTGGCCAGGATCATCTGTTGAGCGTCCGGTGAATTCAGAGAGTCCAGATTTACTTCCAACGCAAGCTTGGTAGAGTCGCCGAAAGCTTTCTCGATTGCCTGGCTCAACGGATAGGCATCCGATTTCAGAAGGTGAACCGAACCGAGAAGGTAAACGGTGCTGTCCTTGGAAACAACTTTCCATAGGCAGCTCTTGACAGGAGGAGCTTGGATAGCATTTTGAGCGGTGAGCTCAAAGGTGGTGAAAAGCAGAAACGGGAGCAGCCAACCAGCACGATGGAACCTCGAATGGTGCATGAAACATCCTTTCGTTGCCAAATCAGATGCCTTGCCTAACAGCTTGTGGGTGCTTTATCCTTGTGGCCGAGCGAGTGAAACGCATACCTGATCGAGAGCTGAAATCTCAGGACGGCAGGAGACTAGCCGAAAATTTCCAGCGGACAAGGATACCACTGAAGGCTCGAAGCAGTCCAAGCTCGGGAACCGGCAGTCGCGAGATCGGAACGTGCCGACCGCAAAACGTGCCTCCACCACCGCGACGCTGCCTTTACAACTGCTTGCAGGGTCCTTTGTCCTTGACAGTCTGAAATATGGCAGTGTATATTCTCCCGGCTTTAGCTCCTTCTGGGCGGTTAGCTCAGTTGGGAGAGCACATCCCTTACAAGGATGGGGTCACTGGTTCAAACCCAGTACCGCCCACCACTGT
>Ga0163150_10001980_pt1 | contig 33016 bp, 18 predicted proteins | sample OliLakLV19P2IB_FD_148628 | JGI IMG/M metagenome (GOLD analysis project Ga0163150, IMG submission 148628) | Freshwater microbial mat bacterial communities from Lake Vanda, McMurdo Dry Valleys, Antarctica - Oligotrophic Lake LV.19.P2.IB | ecosystem: Environmental > Aquatic > Freshwater > Lake >...
AACTTATGACGCAATCGCCCTGATGTCGGGGGCGGTCCCGAGAGTTATGGCGTGTTTGTGAGCGAGGGAGGTTCGAAATGGCAACCATCCAAGGTGTTCGAGTCGAGGATACCGCCACGCGGAATCTTTCCACACGCCATGCGTCGCCACAACGGAAAGCTCTTTGTCGCGTATCCCGGCGCATATGCATTCGACGGTATTGACTGGACCTTCGCCGGCGAAACGCTTCCTCCGGATCAAAAATGGTTTCTTCAGACGCATACAATGGGAATCTTTCAAGGAAAGCTCCTGGCAGGAACATGGCCAGAAGGCAAGGTGACGGTCTATCAAGGCGGTGAAACATGGAACGTAATGGGCCACGTGGGCGCGGACGGCACGGAGGTGCAATCGCTGACTGTTTACAACGGCAAACTTTACGGGGGTTCGATTCCTTATGCCGAGGTCTGTCGGTATGACGGAGAGTTCGAGTGGACCTCGTTGAAGCGCTTTCACTCCCCTGCGGGGTGGAAACCTGGACGGCCGGGCAAGATGTCTAAAGAAGATGTCAACAATAATGGTCGAGTGACAAGCCTGACCGTCTTTGACGGCAAGCTCTTCGCCAGCACCGGCAGCAGCACCAGCTCGATACTCGACGCTCCTGCCGACGTTCGCGGCAAAGTGTTCAGCATGGAAGCCGGCAAAGTCGCATCCTACGACGACGACCTCGGGTCAGGCTGGAAACATCTCGTTGCCATGCGCGAAGGACGACAACTGAAATTGTTTGTCGACGGTAAGCTCGTAGCGCGGTCGTCATCGTTTGATCCCAAGGAGTATGACGTTTCGACCAATCAGCCGTTGCGGATTGGCTTCGGCCAAACTGAATACTTCGCGGGTAAGATGGCCGATGTGCGGATTTACAACCATGCGCTGGGAGCAGGGGAAATTCAAAAGGTCGCCTCACAAAAAGCCCGCTGAGCGACTGCTTCCGCAAGAAGTTGGTCGATAAAGTGCGATCGAAAAATAACTTCGTCCTCGAACCCCTCGCCCCCCGCGGGTCAGGGTAGGATGAAGGGCAGTAAAGTACGGAAGTTATTTTTCGATCGATCCTTAACAGTCGACAAGCGAGGCGGTTCCCCGTGCTGAACGACTTGGGTCACTTTGAAAGGATGTGCCCGTGACGAACATGACGGTCTATCGTTGCACTATCGTCTTGGCGGCATTTGGTTGGATCTGCCAGGCCAGTGCGGCCGAGCCAGGACTAGTCGGCCATTGGAAGCTGCAAGGCGATTGCCGCGACTATTCCGGCCAGGGTAACCACGCCATCAACCACGGTGTCGATTTCAGTCGAGTTAAAGGCGACCGCGTGAATCGAGACGGTGGCGCCTTCGATGGCGTTGGGGCCTATGTCGAAATCCCCAATAGCGAGTCGCTGAAGCTCGGCGCGGGCGACTTCGCAGCCTGTGCTTGGGTTTACACCGAACAGCAGCTCGATGACATCGTGGGCGACGTCCTGGATATGTACGACCCTGCGTCGAGGCGCGGGATCACGCTGTCGATCAATTCCAGCGCGGGTGGCTTTCAATCGCAAGGAACCGACCGCCATGTCTACTTCGGCATCGACAACGCTCGCACGAGCGACTGGCAAGATTGCGGTCGGCCCAGCGAGGCGAGCAATTATGTCAGTGAGTCGATGACGGTTTACAAGGGCAAGTTGTACGCGGCCACCACGGGCGGAGCCAATGAAAAAGATTGGCGTCACGTTTACCGTTACGACGGTGGAAAAATATGGGCTGACTGCGGGCAGGTGGGCGACGGCAGAACCGACGGCGTTGGCCCGTTGATCGTCCACAACGGCCAATTGTATGCGGCCACGTGGATCGTCGATTGGACCCGCGTGAAGAACGGTGACCCAGCGCCCGGCCGCGTCTATCGCTATTTGGGAGATGCCCAATGGCAGGACTGCGGCCAACCGAGCGACAATCCCACGTTGAATTGCATCGCCAGCTTCCAGGGAAATCTGTATGTCGGCGGCGGTCCGGAAACTTGGGGCGTCTTTGGTCAACATGCCGACGACCAATGGCGGCCTTCGATCGTGTTTCCCAAGGAAGGGCCGCGCCGTTGCTTTCCGCACTCGATGGCCGTCTTCAACGGAAAACTATTTACCGGCTATCCCGTCGTGTATGCGTTCGATGGCAAACAATGGACGTATGCCGGCAAACCCATCGCCGGCGGTTTGGATAAACTGCAACTCTATTGCTTCGTCGCCCATCAGGGAAAACTCTGCGTTGGCAGTTGGCCCGAGGCAAAAGTGGCCGCCTATCGGGGAGGCGAGGATTGGCAGGAAATCGGCCGCGTCGGTGAAGACGGGACCGAAGTCAACGGTCTGGTGGTTTACAACGGCAAGCTGTACGGTGGCTCACTACCGCGTGCAGAGGTTTGCCGATACGATGGCGACTCGAAATGGACGTCGCTCGAACGCTTCTACTCGCCGGACGGATGGCAGCCCGGCATACCGTATAGTGCGAATCGCAAGCAGGTAAACGAATGGGTTCGGCTAACCGGCCTGACCATCTACGATGGCAAGCTGTTTGCGAGCACCGGGAGTTGCACCAGCTCGGTTCTGGACGCTCCGTGCGACGTGCGCGGTAAGATCTTCTGCATGGAGGCGGGCAAGTGCGCGTCGTACGACGACGACTTAGGCCCAGGTTGGAAGCACATTGCCGCCGTCCGCGAACGAGGGCTTCTGAAACTCTACGTTGATGGAAAGCTCGTGGCGAAATCCACGTCCTTCAACCCGGCCGAGTACGACGTTTCGACGGATCGACCCTTGCGAATCGGATTCGGTCAAACCGATTACTTTGCTGGCAAAATGGCCGACGTGCGAATCTACAACCAAGCGCTCGCGGAGCGAGACATAGTAACGCTAGCGTCAAAGAAGCCCCACTGATCGGCGGTTCCCGCGCGAAGCCGGGAGAAGAAAAACCATTGCTTGGATTGGGCGACTCGCTACGTATGCCACGATCTGTACAGCACATTTCTGGTCACCCCGGCCTCGCATGGGTTGCAGCCGTCGCCTTGGTCGCGGTATGTCCTAGGGTCGCCTTGCCCGCTGCGCCGGTGAAAAACTTCCAATCCACGAGCATCGTCGTTAGCGCAAGCGCTTCGAGGATCGACCGATTCGCGGCAACCGAGTTGCGACGATGTTTGACCGCGTCCCTCGGATGGAACGTGTCCATTTCCGAGGAAAAACCCGCGTCTGCTGATGGACCGGTTTTCTTTGTCGGATCGCTCGACGCTGATACGGCTCGTCTGCCAGGTGTTCCAAGCATCGCGAATGAGAAGATCGCCGGACTTGAGTCAGACGGAATCTGCTTGAAGAGCGACGGCGGAAACGTCGTTCTGACTGGCAAGGGCGCGCGCGGTGGCCTGTATGCCGTGTACGCCTTCCTCGAGAAGGCGGTCGGTTGTCACTGGCCTGAACCGGGGCGCGAGTACCTACCGAAACATGATTCTCTCGACCTCAAGATCGATAAAGTCCATAACCCCGCTTTCCAGTACCGCGGTGTCGCGTTGCACGGCCCATGCACCCCTGCGTACCACAACGCGATCATCGATTGGCTCGCCAAGAACCGGATGAATACGGTGCAATTCTCGTGCGAAGTCTACGACGAGTTGCGTCCGAAGATCCTGAACGGACTTTTGGACCGGGGCATTATTCCGAAAATCGGCGCCCACTCGCGACAATACTTCTACCCTAGCGCCAAATACTTTCCGCTCCATCCCGATCATTTTGCGTTCGTCAAAGAGCGCCGAACCGGCGACACTCAACTTTGCTATTCCAATCATGCGTCGATCGCGGAGTATGCCGACAATGCCATCGCATACGCGCAGGCACGCCCCGAGATTGGCTTGATCGGTCTCTGGCCGTCGGATGGTTACGGTTTCTGCGAGTGTGACCGCTGCAAGTCCGGGCATACCACCGACATCCTTCTGGATTACGTCAACGGCGTGTCACAACGCATTCATGAGCAAATTCCGCGCGTCAAGTTGGAGTTCCTTTCTTACATCCACTACACGGCGCCGCCAACGGAAATTAAGCCGCTGCCTTACGTCGTTCCGACCTATTGCGAATACTCGTCCAGAAGCCAATTTCACACAATCACGGAGGAAAGAGCGTCGAATGCGAAATGCCGCAACCAGCTTGAAAAGTGGGCAAAACTATCGAACCAGGCAACCGTGTACTCGTACTACGCCGACGACGTCATCAAGAAGTTTATGTATAACCCCGTCTCCGACGTGGTGGTTGCCGACCTCAAGTATTACCGGAGCATCGGCCTCGCGGGAAACTCCGTGCTCATGATGAACCCGCAAAGTTGGTGGGCACACGCTCCGCACATGGTCGCGTATGCGAAAGCCTCTTGGGACCCTACGGTCAATCTTGAAGCGATCGACGAGGCTTACTTCAACAGCTTGTACGGGCCCGCGGCGAAGGCCATGCGGGCACATCAAGCGGCAGCGCGAGCGCTCTTCGACGTCAAACTCGGGCACGGCCAAACGGGCGAAGAGATCCTGGTCGGCTTCCGAATTCGCAAATTCAACCCCGCGCAAGAAAAATCGGCCCAGCAGCAGGTCGACGAGGCAGTCGCGCGCATGAGAAACTGTCTCGCCGAGGCAAAGGCCGCGACCGCCGACGACTACGTCCTGGCAAGAATTAGCATCCTCGACCAGGACGCCAAGCTCATGGGCCTGATTTACGGAATCCTCAATGAGGCGGCCGGCTACAAGGCCGACAAGAACGACGCCCGCAAGGCTCGCATGCACGACCTCATCGAGCAGGCGTGTGCGAACTGCGTCACCCACATTGAAGACATCCGAGGCGGGATTCTGAAGAGCCTCATTCCGCACGTCAGCTCGGTGCTCGGACCAGCAGAGGCGTCGAAGTACGATCGGGTCGTGGTGCTTCCGATGGAATGACGTTCGATCCATCATTGCCTCCTTAGGCGCCTCCTTACGGAATGCGCTCCCATGCGAGCCGAGGTCTCAGTTCGGATTAGGGTGCGAATTCGATCAACACCAATGCGCACTGGCACGCGATCACGGCCAAAACGCTCCACAACAGCGTGCGATGGACGGCCCGCGCCACGTCATCCTCGGCTCGCGAGGGGGCGATGCCGTAGAGGGCCGCGATCGTGCCGCCTAGAAAGCTTGAGAGCGCGATCTTGGCCAACGCGTATTTCCACCAATGTGGCGATTGTTCGAGTCCGTCGACCATTAGATTGACCGTCAGCGGCAGAGATCCGCCGTCGTGTCCCGCCACGTACACCGCCGCGGCGAGCAGGACTCCGCCCAGCGTCGCCAAGAACGTCGCCAGCATCATGGCTAGAAACTGGGCCAGCACCACGGGCACTAGCGCGTAGGCCTCGACCCGCCAGTTGGCCAGTGCCAGCGTTTCAAGCAATCCGCTTCGCACCGCCGCGGCCAGCCGGGCTGCTTGCGCCGCACCCAGCTTCGTAGTCACCAGGCCGCATGCACCTAAGGGCAGCACCATCCGCACCAGCGTGTGCCCGGTCACGGCCATCATTTCCGGCAGCAAGAGCGGCTCGATCAGTTCCGGCTTGGGCATCCGCTCGAAGATGAAATAGGCCACCGTGCCGGCAATCAGCATGCAGCCCGTCAAGCTGAACGCCTGCGTGCCCAGTCCGCCGGCATCGACGAGCAGTTGCCGCGCAAGCAACCAGGGCCGGTGGAGCCCCGCGAGCCCCCACAGAAAAGCCAAGGGGCTCAGCGCCACGCTGCCCAAGCGATCGAGCGACTCGGTGGCCCGAAGAAGCCAATTGCGAGCCACGCGCGGTTGCTCGGCGATGGCTTCGAGCCGCAGCGCGCCCACAATTGTTGCGCTAGAAATGGCCGCATGGGAGCCGTTTGCATCGGGCTCAGTTACGCGGCCTTCATCGATCGAGCACTCCACGATTCGCACGCCATTCTCGACCGCCGCGCCGTTCTCGACCACCGCATTGTTGGCCAATGTGTCGCCGACAAACGCTTCCGGCTCGTGCGTGATGACCAACACTACGGTTTGCCGACTGCGGGCCAAATCGACGAGCGATCGCGCCATGGATTCGGCCGACACGCGATCGAGTCCGGCCGTGGGCTCGTCGGCGATGACGACCGCTGGCATGCCCCCCTCGGAGTTGCGCGGGAGCAGACCCCGAATCGCCGAGAGTCGAATCCGCTCGCCGCCCGAGGCGCTGGCCAACCGCTCGGGCAACGGATCGAGATGAAACCGCTGGGCCAGTCGCTCGATCTCAACCTCGGCCTGGTCGCCGTCCAGGTGCGCAAACAACGACAGGTTATCCGTCACCGACAGGCCATCAAGGAAACCGAGCCGCTCGGCCTGCGGCAGAAAACCGATGTGTTGCCGAATCGTAGGATCGTACTTGTCTGTTTTCCAGAGGATGTGACGATTGCCCGTGGCAACCGTCACTGCAACGTCGCCACGGCATTGGATCGCCGGCGCCGACAAGTCTCCGAAGCCCAACAGCGCGCGAGCGAACGACGACTTTCCGCTGCCCGAAGGTCCCACGACCAGGTACATGCACCCCGCCCGCAAGGTACACGGCGCGTCGAGCTTCAGCCTCCGCTGGCCCAGTCGCACTTCGAGCGCAGTCAGTTCAATCGCTGCAACGGCGTCGTCGCTGGATTGTGATTGTGCCATCATCCGCCGCACACTTGGCCGCGAGTCTTGAACCACAACGCAAGAGACAACGAAAGGGCATTCATGGTAGGTACGGCTCGAACACAATCTGCTCGGTCTGGCCTTTCGTGCCCGGAGCAAAGACCAAGAGCGGGGCATCGCTGATCTTTAACGAGCTGCGCAGTGCGTAGGCAAACAGGAGCCTGGGACCGCCTTCTTTGGTCAGCAATCGACGGGCCGCAAAGTCGTTGGCATATTCCTGAACGGCCTCGAGCACTTTGTCTTGGCCTGCCAGCCAGGCCGGTTCCACGGCCCGCTCGAACAGCAGGCCGGCCCAGCGCTCGCGGAAAGCGGCCTCGAACTCCGGTCGCCGCTGGGCGGCCACGCGTCCCAAGGCATCGATGACTTCTGACTTATGTTCCTTCCAAAACGCCATGGCCTCTTCTTCGAGCGCGTTCTGCAAAGCCAGGTTAGTTTCCTCAGACAGAAATGGGCGATTCACCTTGGTCGCCGTGCCCTCCTTGCCGAGGGCCTCCTTCCACCGCTCGGCGACGTCCTTTCCCTTGTTCTGCACGTTGCTCGTCGTCGTGCGCCAGATGCCGGCCGCCAGACCTTTGACCCCTACAATTTCCCATGACCGCATGGCCAGGCGATTGAGCAGCATTTCCTCCAGCGGCTTCAGCTCGTTGCCCACTTGCTCGATCGATTCCGCCAACAGGGCCTGATCCTGCTCATCCAAGGCGGTCGGCTCTTTCGAGACTTGCTTCACCAGTCGATCGATCAAGCCCGGCAAGACGTTCGTCCGGACGCTCGGCCAGATGGTATCACTGGCGAGCAGCGCTTCTTCGTTGGGCGTATTCGGGCTAATGAGCAGGCGCACGGCGTCGCGCAAATTAAGCGTTGCGGGCGCACCCTTAAGAATGCCGCCGGCGGTTGTCAGACCCGCGACTGGCGCCATCATGCGAATGCGAAGTCGAACTTGGTCGCGATCTCCGCCCTCGACGGCCACTACGCGGCCGATGACTTGCGCGATGCCGTCGTCGCGCTCCAGGTATACCAACGTCCCCTCGCGCGCATCGAGCTTCGCCGGCACGGCAACTTCAACCACTTGCTCGGCGCTAGTCCACATCTCGCGCGCCAGATCGTTCGCTCCGGCTCGAGCACGTTGTGCGGGAGGAGTTCTCGCCGAAACGACAGCGCTTGCCACCAGCGCAACCAGAATCGCCGCTCCGGCGACCAGCCGGGCATTGCGTTGCCAGTGATAAGAGCGATTCCACATAGCGACCAACTCTTTCAATATCGAACGCTGCAATCCGCGGCCAGGCTTGCGGCGCAAACTCCATGCCCACTGTATGTCGGCCCATTTGCGCGGAATCCGCAATCCCTCGAGTCCCTACCACAAGTATAGTGCCTTCCTGGAAATGGCGGTAGCGAACGGCTTTGCGCTACGGTTGCTGTCGCGGGACTCCACATCGCGGTCAGCACGTCTTTGTGGGCCAGCGAATCGCCAGGCCCAGCGCGGTAAGCCGGCAACGGTCCCAGGAAATCAGCATCTTTCAAGCACAATTCTTTGTATCATTGAGGGGGCGTTGGGGCATGCCGGCCGAACCGTGTGACAACATTCTGTGCGTATGTTCTTCAAACCCTCGATATGCGTGCTGCTCGCCGCAACGGCCTGCTATTCTCTGTGCATAGGCGATGCAACGGCCGAAGCGCCCGACGCCGCCAAGCATTTCGACGAGCAAATTGCGCCACTTCTGGCCCGTCGATGCCTCGAGTGCCATAACGCTTCGGATGCCAAGGGTGAGCTCGATCTGACGCGATCGGATACGGCGATCGAGGGCGGGAAGAGAATCGTCACCGGCAAGCCCGACGAAAGCCTTCTGTGGGAGCGCGTGAGTGGCGATGAGATGCCGCCCGAGAAGCCGCTGCCCACCGCCGAAAAGAAATTGCTTCGCGACTGGATCGCCGCTGGCGCCAAATGGGGCACGATTCCCATCGATCGGTTCCGCTATACGAGCGACGTCCGCGCGGGCTACGACTGGTGGGCGCTGCAACCGATAGTCCGTCCAGAGCCGCCTCCCGTTCGTCATGCCCAGTGGACGCGCAGTCCGATCGACGCTTTCGTGTTGTTTCGACTCGAATCGCTAGGGCTCGAGCCGTCGGGGGAGGCCGATCGTCGCATCCTTATTCGCCGCTTGACGTTCGACCTCACGGGACTTCCGCCGACGCCCGAGGAGGTTTCCGCGTTTGTCGCGGACGCGCAGCCGAGGGCCTACCAACGGCTTGTGGATCGGTTGCTTTCGTCGCCCCACTACGGCGAACACTGGGCCCGTCACTGGCTTGACCTGGCCCGCTTCGGCGAGAGCAATGGTTTTGAATTCGACGAACCGCGGGCCAACTCCTGGCCCTATCGCGACTGGGTGATCGACGCGTTCAATCGTGATCTCCCGTTCGATGAGTTTGCGCGACTTCAACTCGCTGGCGACGTAATCGCGCCAGAAGCCCCTGAGGCGATCAAGGCCACTGGGTTTCTCGTGGCAGGTGCGTTCGACACGGCGGGCCAGAATCAGCAGAGTACGGCCATGAAGGCCGTCGTCAGGCAGGACGAACTGGAAGACATCGTCGGCGTCGTGGGACAGACGTTTCTTGGCCTGACGATTCATTGCGCACGCTGTCACGATCATAAATTCGACCCCATCCGGCAGGTCGAATACTACCGGCTCACCGCGGCACTGGGAGGAGTAAGGCACGGCGAGCGCGATGTCGGCGCACCCGCTCAAAAGATAGCGCTCGTGCGTCGCGAGTCCGAGTTACGTAATCAAGTCGAGGAGATCAACCAACAGATTCGCGCGATCGACGAACCGGTCCGCGCGAGCATTTTGACCGAACGCAAGCTGCGAACGGCTTCCACCCCGCGACCGCCTATCCCGCTCGCGAGTTGGGAGTTTCGCGACGGTCTCGACGACCCAATTGGGAATCTACATGGCTCGCTCAGGGGAAAGGCGGAGCTTGGCGAGTTGGGGCTGCTGCTCGACGGGCGAACAGCTTACCTCGCGACCGTCCCGCTCAAGAAGCCGCTCCGAGCCAAGACCTTGGAAGCCTGGCTTTCGCTCGATAATCTCAGTCAGCGCGGGGGAGCCGTTATCGGTGTGCAGACTCTTGGCGGAGAAGCATTCGATGCGATCGTATTTGGCGAGCGCGATCCCGGCCAATGGATGGCAGGCAGCGACAACTACGCGCGCACGCGGACCTTTGCGGGACCCGTCGAAACGGAAACCGAGCAGCTTGTGCATGTGGCCATCGTGTACGGCGAAGACGGAACCGTCACTGGATATCGCAACGGTCGACCCTACGGCAAGCCATATCGAACCTCGCCGCCGGTGACCTTCCAAGCGGATCAGGCCCAGGTGCTCATCGGCCTACGACACGGCTCGGCTGGTGGAAACAGGCTGCTCAAAGGCGTGGTTGCGAGGGCGCAACTCTTCGACCGTGCGCTTTCAGCCGAGGAGATCGCCTTGTCGGCCGGCACGATTGCGGAGTTCGTCGCCAAGCCCGACATCGTCGCTCGACTCGCGCCGGATTCGCGGGCCGCGCGTAAGCGACTGGACGACGACTTACAGCGCGGTCGGACCGAGCTGGCCCATCCTCGCAGGTACGCTTGCCACGCCATCGCACCGCGCGAGCCCGGTCCCATGCACCTACTGGCTCGCGGCGACGCGCGCAATCCGTTGGCATTGGTCTCGGCCGGCGGAGTAGCTTCGCTAGTCCGCCCCAGCGCCGATTTTGGTTTGTCGCCCGAAGCGCCCGAAGCCGAACGTCGCTTGGCATTGGCACGGTGGATTGCCAGCTCCGAGAATCCGCTTTTCGCTCGCGTGATCGTCAATCGCGTGTGGCAGCATCATTTTGGCGCGGGTCTGGTCGATACGCCCAACGATTTTGGATTCAATGGCGGCCGGCCGAGCCATCCGCGGCTGCTCGACTGGCTGGCCGCCACGCTGATCGAGCAGCGCTGGAGCTTGAAACAACTGCACCGCACCATTCTGCTTTCGGCCACTTACCGACAGACGTCGCTGTCCAACGTCGCCGCGGCTAGGGTCGATGCCGACAACCGATTGCTGTGGCGCATGACGCCGCGACGGCTGCAAGCCGAAATGATGCGCGACGCCTTGCTAGCGGTCTCGGGTGAGTTGAATCCGGCGGTTGGTGGTCCTGGGTTCCGCGACTGCCAGGAAGTATTTCGGGCCGGTTCCTATTCCTACCTGCCGGCCGATCCGATTGGGCCCGAGTTCAATCGCCGCAGCATCTATCGAGTTTGGGCACGGGGCGGCCGTAGCGGACTGCTCGATGCTTTCGATTGTCCAGATCCGTCGACGACTTCGCCCAAGCGGGCGGTAACGACCACACCATTGCAAGCGCTTGCCTTGCTCAACAATTCGTTCGTGCTGCGCATGGCGGACGCCTTTGCCAAGCGAGTGGAACGCGAAGCCCGCCCAACGGCGGCGGAGCGAATCGCCCGTGCGTATCAATTGGCGGTCGGCCGAGATCCCGACGCCGGCGAATTGGATTTGGCTCAACGGATCGTCGACAAACATGGGCTGAGCGTTTTGACTCGAGCGATCTTCAACAGCAACGAGTTCCTGTACGTCGACTAACCATGCACGACGTGAAGCATCACACGACGGACGAAGCTCCGCTGCTCGATCGGCGCGACTTCTTCTCCTGGGTCAAGACTGGCTTGGGAGGCGCGGCGCTCACTAGCTTGCTTTTGAAGAGCGGAACAATCTCGGCCGCGCCGATGCCGGGCGAAGCTGCCGATACGGCGCCTCATCATCGGGGAAAGGCCAACCGCGTCATCCATATCTGCCTGTGCGGTGCGCTGAGCCAGGTGGATTCGTTCGACTACAAGCCCCTCCTGGCCTCCCGCCACGGCCAGCCCATGCCCAGCGACGAGAAGCCCGACGTCTTCTTCGGCAAGATCGGTCTGCTGCGCAAGCCTGACTGGGAATTCAGACGGCGCGGGCAAAGTGGTCTGTGGATCTCGGAGTTGTTCCCCTGCCTTGGCGAGATGGCCGATGAGCTGACCGTGATCAACTCCATGGTCGCGGAAACGTCGAACCACACTCCCGCCACGTTTCAGGAGAACACGGGCTTTCGGCTCAACGGCTTTCCCGTGCTCGGTTCCTGGCTGTCGCACGGTCTGGGATCCGAAACCGACGAGTTGCCGTCATTCGTGGTCATTCCCGACGCGCGCGGCCTGCCTGCCGGCGGCACGATCAACTGGAGCAACGGCTTCTTGCCGGCCCGGCATCAAGGCGTTGTTTTCCGCGGAAAGGGCGCGGCGATTGACGATCTTGCTCCGGCGCGCACGCTCACCCCTGAGCAGGAACTGGCGACGCGGGAGTTGCTCGCGGCCATGAACGAACGCCATCGTAGTACGCGCGCCGACGACGTTCTGGCCGCGCGCATCCGCAGCTACGAGCTCGCGGCAAAGATGCAATTGGCCGTGCCGCAGGCGACAAACCTCGATGGCGAAACGGCGGCCACCCGCGTGCTGTACGGGCTCGACCGGCCCGAGTCGACCGATTTCGGGCGAGGTTGCTTGCTGGCGCGGCGGCTTTTGGAGCGCGGCGTGCGGTTCGTGCAATTGTTCTCAGGGGGTTCTTTCGGAAATCCGCGCATCAATTGGGACGGTCACGAGAACATGATCGCCAACCACGGCCAGGAAGCGGCTCGCATCGATCGGCCCGTTGCCGGCTTGCTGCGCGATCTGCGCCAGCGCGGCATGCTCGACGACACGTTAGTGCTCTTCACCACGGAATTTGGGCGAACGCCCTTCACGCAATCGGCCGCCGACGTGGTGGGGCTGGGCCGCGATCACAACCAAAACGGATTCACGATCTGGATGGCGGGCGCGGGGCTGCGCCACGGCATGAATTTCGGCCGCACCGATGATTTCGGCTATCGCGCAATCGAAAGCCCAGTACCGTGGCACGATTTCCACGCCACGGTGCTGCACCTGCTCGGCATCGACCACGAGCGCCTGACGTTCTACCACAACGGCATCCGCCGCCGGCTCACGAACGTGCATGGCGAGGTGCTGGGGAAGCTATTAGCGTAGCCCCACCCAAACCGTGGCAGCGCACCGCAAGTAGGCCCGCGCCAAACCCTTGCCGATTGCGCGACTTCTTGCAAAAAATAGGCCGCGCCTTGTGGGCGCGGCCTATGAAATCGCCGACGCTTACTTAAAACCACCGGCCCGCAGTCATTCCGAACTAAGCAGACTTGCGGCGTACGGCGACGCCAACCGCGCACAGGCCCGCCAGCCCACTCCAGACAATCAGGGTGGCCGGTTCGGGTGCCGCGGCAACCTCGACTGTCATTTCGGTGCTGAGCAGCGGTGCACCGGTTACGTCGAATGCAGTGAGCGTAAATTCGTATTCACCCGGGGCGTTCGCGTCGAATCCAAGTGCGGCCAAGGTGGGCGCGAAACCCAAATTGGACGATCCCTGCAGCAATTGCACCGCGGGGCCAGGAGGGCTCGGCGGGACCAGCGAAAACAAATCAACACTGAAGAAGTCGCCTCCCAAATTCGCGGACTCCTGGACCGTCAGGATCAACGAACCAACCGTACCCGTGTAGCCGCGAGCGTCAAAGTGAACGTAGTAATTCCAGCTTCCCAAAGGAGGCGCCGGCGTGGGATCGCCGCCGCTGGTGGGGGAATAACCCGCCGTGGCGAAGTAAGTGGCATTACCACCGACGCCGTCATTCGAGAGGAAATCCGAGAAGAATCGCTCGCCAGCCCGCAACCCGACTTGCAACGAGCCATCGGTGCTTAACGAGAAGCCGCCATTGCCGATTCCGGAACCGCCGACAGGGAAAATCCCTGAGCCGGCCAGAGTGGACGACGAAAACTCGGTCGCGTTGCCAAAGCTCACCGCAGCCAAGGCGCTAGAAACGCACAGTGACAAAACCGTTGCGAGAGACAGCATCAGCGTGGAGATTCTCATTGGTTCTCTCTTTGATGGAGTACGAAGAAATAATTGCCCTACCAAACGTGTTGTCCGCGACTGCACGATTCCTGACGCGACGTCCCAGATATTTTTTACTGGAGGCCTAGTTGTTCTGGGGTCACGGAGATCTAAGATGTTTTAATGAAAGGGGATAAGTCGTATGCTCGCGGCGTCCATTCGAGCCACCTTGCATGGACCACGTGACACGGACTGCAGCCTGCGCTGCGTTGACCGCTATCATGGAAAAGCACGCCGGCCCCCAGAGTGGCTAGAGACGCTATTCAAGTCCGTTTAACCGCAAGGACAGTTCCAATGGCTGACGAGGATCGAACGGCAGGTCGAGCAGGCATTATCGGAGTGCCACGTGGCTCCACGGCCGGAGCGGACCACGACCGGGAAGTGCCCGAGATCGATCTGCTTAGTCCGCTGACGATTCGGGAAGTTACGCTCCGCAATCGGATCGTAATGTCTCCAATGTGTCAGTATATCGCCGAGGAAGGCCTGGCCAGCGACTGGCATCTGGTGCATCTGGGCAGCCGGGCCGCCGGTGGAGTCGCACTGGTCATCGTCGAAGCCACGGCAGTCACGCGCGATGGTCGAATCTCACCGGGAGACATGGGCATCTGGGGCGATCAGCACATCGAACCATTAGCACGCATCGCCAAGTTCGTACACTCTCAAGGCGCGGTTGCCGGAATTCAATTGACGCACGCGGGACGGAAAGGGAGTTGCGACCCTCCCTGGAAAGGCGGCACAAGCCTGAAGACGCCCGAGGTCGGGGGCTGGGCCGTTGTTGCCCCCAGTCCACTGCCGTTCAATGAGGGCGATCCGCTTCCCACGGCGCTCGACGAGTCCGGCATCGAAGAGATCGTGACGGCCTTCGAGGCCGGCGCACGTCGCGCGCTGGCGGCCGGCTTTCAACTCATCGAGATTCACGCGGCCCACGGATACCTGCTGCACGAGTTCCTCTCACCGCTGAGCAACCATCGCGACGATCATTGGGGCGGCAGCCTAGTGAATCGAACTCGGCTGGTGCTACGGATCGCAGAACAACTGCGCCGGCTGATGCCCGTGGGCTTGCCGCTTTTCGTGAGGATCTCAGCGACCGACTGGGTGGAAGGGGGTTGGGACATCGAGCAATCGATTTACCTTGCCTGTGAGTTGAAGAAGCTCGGCGTCGACCTGATTGACGTTTCTTCAGGGGCTCTGACTCCGAAGGCTCGCATCCCGGTCGGCAAGGGATACCAGGTGCCATTTGCGCGTCGAATCCGGAACGAGGCCGAAATCAAAACGGGGGCCGTGGGGTTGATTACCGAAGCGCGGCACGCGAACGAGATCATCACCGGTGGCGACGCCGATCTGGTGTTCATCGCCCGCGAATTGCTCAGAGAACCCTACTGGGCGCTGAAGGCGCAACATGAGTTGGGCGAAGAACCCTCGTGGCCCATTCCCTACGGGTATGCCGTGAAACGACGGACAAAGTGATCGGCAATTGAGCGCGGAGCGGATTACGGCCCCATCTCAAATCGCAGCACCCCGCCCAGCACGATCTCGCTGTGCCTGATCCACGTGCGATCGACGAACACGTCGTTCAGCCAGATTTTTTTTACGTAGGGATGATCGGGGGCGAAGTTGTCGGCGACAACGGTGAGCTTCTTCTTTCCCAGCATGATTTCGGCCCGTTTCCAAAGCGGACTGGCCAACTCGTACCGGTCCGAGCCGGCTACCGGATAGAGTCCCAGGGAACTCAACACATACCAGGCCGAAAGGGTTCCGCCATCGTCGTTTCCGTCCAGGCCGTTTTCCTTGTCGCCGTACTTCTTGTCGAGAATCCAGCGAACCCATTTCTGGGTCAAATCTGGACGGCCGGCCGCGTTGAAGAGATAGGCGGCGTAAATATCCGGTTGATTGCCTTGCCAATAGTAGCCATTGGGGATAACGCCCACCTTGGGTTCAGACTTGGCGAAGAATTCCTCCAACTCCTGCACAAAATACTCGCGGCTCTTGAAAAGCGAAATCAATCCCGCGGCGTCAAATGAAACGGCCCAGCGCCACTGCAAAGCGCTGCCCTCGACGTAGTCGTCGGTAAACCTCTTTCCGATGTCGAGATAAGTGAGCAGCAGTGGACGGATTTCCTGAAACTTCCCTCGCGAATCGCGCGGTTGAAAGTACTGCGTATCGGAATTCCAAAGATTGCGATAGTATTGGGCATGCTTGTCGAACAGCGCCGCGTCTTCATCATGCCCCAATGCCTTGGCCAGCCGCGCAGCGGAGTGATCCGCGTAGCAGTATTCTAGAGTCCTAGAGACGGCCTGCTCCATCAGATCCGAGGGGCAATACCCAAACTTCAAGTACTCCTCAATACCTTTGCGACCTGTAAAGCGCGAGCCCTGTGTCGTTGGCCCGAGCGCTGTCTTACGCATCGCCTGGTAAGCTGTTTCGACGTCGAAATCGCGGATGCCTTTGAGATACGTTTCCGCGACCACCATGTCCGCCGGAGTGCCGAACATCGAATTCGTGTAACCGTTCCCCGCGGGCCAGCGCGGTAGATAGCCTCCCTGCTTAGCGATTTCGACCAGGGAGACGACCATGTCGCGCTGCTCACCGGGAGCGATCATGGTATAGAGCGGATGCACCGTGCGAAATGTGTCCCAGAGCGACATATCGGTGTAGTACGTGAAACCCAAAGCCTTGTGTACTTGGCCGTCAAAACCCAAATACTCGCCGTTTACATCATTGAAGATCGTGGGCATCGCGAACGAGTGATAGAGCCCGGTATAGAAGATTGTCTGCTGCTTGTCAGTGCCGCCTTCGATCCTGATGAGCGAAAGCTTGTCTTCCCACTGTTGCTTCGCCCTGGCCAATATCTGGTCAAAGTCTTCTTGGCCGGCCTCCGCCTCCAGATTGGCCCGGGCGTTCTTGATGCTGACAAACGAAATGGCGACTTTCAGCTCGACCGCTGTTGATCCGGTCTCTTCTCGTTGCAGAGTCAAATCGACGCCCACGTCATCGCCGACGGCGGAATCTTGATTGGGCGTGTAGCTCTGCCCACTCCATGCGCCAAATGCCTTAAACGGGCGGTTGCAGCGCGCCACGAAATAGACTTTGCTGCCGCCGTAGCGACTGGAAAACGAGCCGAACGTCCGCACCGCCCCTTCGACTTCGCGCGAGGCGGCACGGACATGAACTTCACCCTCGGTGCTGCGACCTTTTCCCAAGACGCTGGTCACATGAATCTGCAGGTGAGGGGTCTGTCCGTCGGGAAATGCATAGCGGTGAACTCCGACCCGGCGAGTTGCGGTCAATTCGGCACGAATCCCGGGTTCGGGCAGCAGCACCGCGTAATAACCTGGAAATGCAACTTCCTTGTCGTGTGAGAATCGTGCGTTGAGTCCCAGGCGTTTGCCTTCCACGAAAAAGGGCGAGATGCTGGGCACGACGAGAAAATTTCCGCCATCGGTGGCGCCTGTGCCACTTAATCTTGTATGGCTGAATCCGAGGATCCGCTCATCGCCGTAGTAGTAGCCCGAGGTGTTCGTGGCCCTCCGGCCCGTTGACGATACGGTATCCGGGCTGAGCCGAACCATTCCGAAAGGAACCGCAGCGCCCGGAAAGTTGTTCCCGCACAGGTAGGAGATTCCACCCGAGCCGATGAAGGGATTGCCCCGCCGACCAAGCTCGCCCGGCTGGACGGATGTCGACAACTCAGGCGGTGCCCCATGAATCGCACACACAGGTCCCGCAAGGATGAATGCCGAGAGTAGGGCTGTGCGAATGCGAAGTGACAGATGGAGTAGCATCAATGGTTGTTGCCAGCAGTAAACTTGGGCCTCTGCACATCTGTTACACGGACGCATTCAGCTTAGAACCTCTAACTCAATCTTCCGTTGGCAGAACCTGTCCTCGTGATCGCAGGCGTCCGAGGCGTTAAGTTGGAGAGATCATCATGACCGTCATTCCCGCGCAGGCGGGAATCCAGTGAACCGCAAGACGGCCCTGCACCACAAGATTTACAACCACAGCGCACAAGTCTCTTTCTCCACCGCGCTGCCCCGAGTCCCTGGATTCCCGCCTGCGCGGGTATGACGTCCTAGTAGTACTTTTAGAGGTTCTTAACCCGCGGGCGTCGATTCCGCACCTGCATCGAGCGGTTTTGCAATGTCCATAGCCGCTTCGGCAATCACTTCCGCCGAGACGAAGCCTTCTTTTTGCTTTTCTTCGATGGCCGGGGTCGCCATGCGCAGCAAGGCCATTGACCGCTCGAGCACTTTGTACTCCGTTCCGCCCTTGGTCTCTGAAAGTTGGCCCGGGAACTGCGCCGTATCCATCAGCGGCTCCCAAAACGCATGCTCCACGGGCGCTGGCAACATGAACTTGATGCTTTCGTAATGTGCGTTGAGGAGCAAGAGAATCGTGCGGCCTTCGACGGGCTCTCCGTGGTCGTCGACTTCGCCGATTAGTTTTCCATCCAATCGAAGTCCCAGGCACTTGGCGAATCCCGACGTCCAAACGTCGTCCGCAATCTCCTTGCCGTCGGTGCCGATCCAGCCGACGTCCGTCGACGCCTCGTTGCCGCGGATCGATCGCCCTTGAAAGAATTTTTGGCGGCGAAACACGGGCTGCGTCTTGCGGACGGCGACCACGCCCCGCACGAAGTCCAGCATTTGCTGCTGTTCGTCGCTCAAATCCCACTGCAACCAGGTGAGCTCGTTGTCTTGGCAATAGCCGTTGTTGTTGCCCCGCTGCGATTTCCCCAACTCGTCGCCGGAAAGCAGCATGGGCACGCCTTGGCTGAGCAAAAGGGTGGCCAGCATATTTCGCTTTTGTCGTTCGCGCAGCGAGCGGATCGCCGCGTCCTCGGTCGGGCCTTCCGCGCCGCAATTCCAACTATCGTTGTCGTTCGTTCCGTCGCGGTTGTCTTCGCCGTTGGCTTCGTTGTGCTTCCCGTTGTAGCTCACCAGGTCGTGCAGGGTGAACCCGTCGTGGCACGTAACGAAGTTGACGCTGGAGTAAGGCCGGCGACCGCTCCAGGCATAAAGATCGGCCGAGCCGCAAATACGCGTCGCGAAGTCCGAGAGCGTGCCGCCGTCGCCCTTCCAAAACCGCCGAACTGTGTCTCGATACTTGCCGTTCCATTCCGACCATTGCGAGGGAAAATTGCCCACCTGGTAACCGCCGGAACCGAGGTCCCAGGGCTCGGCAATCAATTTGACCTGCGACAAGATTGGATCTTGGTGCAGAATGTCGAAGAAGGCCCCCAGCTTGTCGACCTCGAATAGCTCGCGGGCCAAGGCGCTGGCAAGATCAAAGCGGAAGCCGTCGACGTGCATCTCCGTGACCCAGTAGCGGAGACTGTCCATGATAAACTGCAGCACGCGCGGAGAACGCATGTTGAAGCCATTGCCGCAGCCGGTGAAGTCCATGTAGTACCGCGCATCTTCGGGCGAAAGGCGGTAGTACGAGGCATTGTCCACGCCGCGAAACGAGAGCGTCGGCCCCAGATGGCTCCCTTCGGCCGTGTGGTTGTAGACGACATCGAGCAGGACTTCGATGCCTGCGGAGTGCAGCCCCCGCACCATGGTCTTGAATTCCTTGACCGTATCCTCCGCGGTGTGCGCGGCGGAGTAGTTTTGATCGGGCGCGAAGAAGGCCAGCGTGCTGTAGCCCCAGTAGTTGACGAGCCCTTTGTCGACGAGATATCGATCGTCGCAACGTTGGTAGACTGGCAATAACTCCACGGCCGTAACGCCGAGACTCTTCAGATGATCGAGCGCCGCGGGCGAAGTGAGACCGGCGTACGTGCCGCGCATCTCCTCGGGCACGCCAGGGTGCAATTTGGTAAAGCCCTTCACGTGGACTTCATAGATGATCGTTTCATGCCAGTGGCGCTGCGGGGCGCGGTCGTCGCCCCAGGTGAACGCGGGATCGATGACCACGGCCAGCGGCGCCGCGTGCGCGTTGTCGCGATTGTCGAACGACAGATCCGCCCGGGGATCGCCAATTTTATAGCCCCACAATTCGTCGCACCACCGCAGTTTTCTACCGATGCCCTTGGCGTAGGGATCGAGGACGATCTTGTTGTGGTTGAAGCGATGTCCATGCGTTGGATCGTAGGGACCATCGACGCGGTAGCCATAGAGTTGGCCCGGTCGCGCATCGGGCAGGTAGCAATGCCAAACCAAATCGCGGCGCTCGACGACCGGTATTTGCACCGCCTCTTTGGCGTCGTCCGGCTTGTCGAACAGACACAAGTCGACCTTGGTCGCACATTCCGAGAACAACGCGAAGTTCACGCCGTTGCCGTCCCACGTCGCGCCCAAGGGATAAGGCTTTCCGGGCCACACGCGCATTATTTGATTCCAATCTAAAGGGTCGAATGTAGGGTTGGCGTAGGTCGACAACGCCCCTACGATTATCACGGATCGAAGCCCGAGACAACCTGCGAAATCGAGCGGCGATTCCAGCCGCTCGGTTGGGCTTGGCCGTCGGCCGCACGACGCGGGACGGGATGCGCCTTCAGCGCAGCTCTACGATAGAAGCGTTACGGCTGCTTTGCCGCGATCGGCGGAGTCCAAGTTAGTCCCTTTTTGTAGCGCGAAGCGCGCTCGACGACGGTCGCGTTCTTGCTCCGCTCCATCACTTTGTCCAACGCGCGATCGAACTCGGCCTTGTTGGGCTCGCGGAGCGCTCGATGGTGGGCCAGCTCGACGACGGTTTCGCACGCCTGCTGGGCGAACTTGGGCTCCTCCATGTACGGCGCCACGAACCTTAGCGTTTGCAAGCTGCGGATGGCCCGGGCGCGCGAGAGAACTAGTTTTCGTTCGTCCTCGCGGTCGCACATCGACATCACTTTCTTGAGCAGTGCCAACTTTTCATCGTCGGACCTCTTATCGGGCAAGGGGGCAACACGAATCAGTGCCCCCCGGGCCATGGCCCGATGGTCAGCGTGCTGGTCCTTTTCGGCCAGTTCGATAATTCGAGCGGAAACCGATGCATCGGGCCAGTTGCACAAGGCGCGAAAGCCGTTCTCATGGTGCGACACATCGGGATCGGCAATTGCCGCTTCAACCACCTTTAGCGCCGCGGAACCCCCCACGCGACCGAGCGTCGGCAGTAGGGCCGTTCGATCGGCGTCCGGCAGGCTCTCGATCGCCGCCAATAGAGGCGCGGCTCGATTATCGACGTCGGCCACGCGAACGCAGACGAACATCACGGATTTTTCCGCGGCTTCGCGTTCTCGGCCCTTCTCGGACTTGAGCACCCCCTGCAGCAAGCCCGGAATGTGCTCTAGCGCCGCCAACTGCCCCAGGGCCGTCATGGCTGCGGCCCGCACGTTGGGGTCGGCATCCACGGCCGCGGAAAGAAGGTCAGGAATTGCGGCCAATGCGCGGCGCGATGCGAGGACTTCGATCAGCGTCACACGCAGCGGCGCCGGCGATTGGTTCATTTCGGCGACGATTTGGGCCGTTACGTCCTCGCCACGGAGGCGAACCAGACTCTTCCGCGCGGCGGCCGACTCGGCTTTTGATTCCGACGAACCACGTGTCAGTAGGAGCTTGAAGTCGTCGGAACTTCCGAGCGAACCCAACGCCTCAATGGCCGCCACGCGCACCGTCTCGTCCTTGCTCGACGTAAGAAGGTCTATCACCGCCACTCGCGCGGCGTTGTCGCCACGGTCGGCCAGTGCGCCAAGCAGCGCGACTTGGGCGTCGGGCAGCGACTTGGGCAATTGGGCCGAAAACTTGAGTGTGGCGACTTGGCCCTTGGCCTCGGTGCGAACTTGTTCTAGACCCAGCGCGCGGACATCTTTGTCCTTGTCATTGAGGAGATTGAGGACCAGCTCGACGAGATCGTCGTCAGACTCCGCGGCGACCAGCGACGCGCAGGCGAACGTGAACGACACAGACACGGTAAGGGAAACAAGGGTGCGCAAAAGCATGGGCGCCTTCTCACCGTATTGTCCGTGAGCCACGCGGACTACGCTTTCTTGCCGGCGCAGGCCAACATGCCGCGCGTGGCCGCCAGTCGGACGTGCTTCGGCTGGCCGTCGCCGGCGAGCGATTTGTAAACTGCCAGCGCCTCGGCTTTCTTTCCCTCGGCCAGCAGGCCTTCGGCACACGATAAGCGGGCATCGGTGACCGCCTGCTTTGTCTGGGCAACCGAGGGTTTGGCTTCCGCCAGCGCCTTGGCGGCGTCCGACGTGCGAACGTCGCCCAGCGCATAGGCCGCCGCACAAGCGACCGTCGGATCACTGTCACCTAGCGAGGAGGCTAACACGGGCACACAAGCGGCCGCGTCGTCGCGCACCCCGATTGATCCGATGACACCCGCTTTCATCGCACCGCTGAGTGACGGAAGCGCGTCGCGCAGGGCATCACGTGCTTGTGGGGCGGGGATACGCTCCAGCGCAAAACGCGCCATGTGCGAGTGGTCCTTCTCGGGCAGCAAGGCCGCCAACGCAGGCACCGACGTCGCCGTTCCGATAAGCATCAGCTTGCGGCAGACAAAGTCCTTTGCGTCGCGAGAGACGGGCGTCGCCAGCACGGCAGCCAACCGCTTTTCTAGTTGATCGCAGGCCGCGCTGTTGCCGAGCGCGCTGTCACCGAGTGCCGCGACCACGGCATCGTCGATAGGGTTCAATGCGTTGCGATCCGTGCCCCAGTCGTAGGTCGTTAGCGTGTCAAACGCCTGATCCAACATGGTGATCTCCGCTGCTTAGATCGATTTTGAATTGATAAGTTTCAGGTAAATCGGGACTACAATTGCCACGGTTCACGGCGGGCACGATCGATCATGCGGTTGGCCGCTTCGTCGCCGGGGAACTCCTGCTTGACCGGATCCCACTTCAGCGACCGCTTCAATTCGTAGGCAATTATGCCCAGATGGCTTACCGCCACGGAGTTGACCGCCAGTTCAATGTCGCGGAAGGGTTTTTCGCGGGTCTTGACGCAATGGATAAAGTCTCCATAGAGGCCTCCCTCGCCCTTGTACGTCGGAACAGGTTTCGCAGGCCGCTTTTCGCCTGGAGTGCCTTCCACCTGCAAGTTGCCCGACTTAGGGCGGTTGTGATGCAGCAAGATTCCGTTGGCGTATCGATAAGTCAGGTGCTTGCCCTCTTTGTCATCGTTATAGATGACTTCGACGGGCTGCAGCTCGCGGACGTCCACGGCAAAGGTTGCCCCGCCAAAGTGGTGGGCGCCCCAGTCGGTCATGCCGCCGCCCGAGTAGTCAATGTACGACCGCCAACTTCCTCCCGCGGTTGAGAAGTTGCCGTCGCAGCGGGCTTTATTGTACGGCGCCCAGGCCGCAGGCCCGAGCCACATGTCCCAGTCCATGCCGGCGGGCGTCGCTTCGGCCGGCAGGTTGCACGGTTGCGACAGCGGCCCCACGTTGACGTTGATCCATTTGATTGTGCCCAGTTCGCCGCCCCAGCATTGGTCGACGGTTTTCTTGTAGTCTTCCAACACACGCTGACTGCCACCGGAAACCACGCGAGCGTATCGCCGAGCCGCGTCGACCATCAGCGGGCCTTCGCGCAGGGTGCGGGTCTCGGGTTTCTGGCAGTACACGTCTTTACCGTTGCGGCAGGCCTCGATCACCATGATCGAGTGCCAATGGTCGGGCGTGGCGATGTGTACAGCGTCAATGTCCGATCGCGCGAGCACCTCGCGGAAGTCGTTGTACAACTGGCAGTCGCTATTGTTGTAGTGCTTGTCCACGCGCTCCTTGGCCCCTTTGCGAAAGTTCTCCCGAACGTCGCAGGCAGCCACGTATTGAACGTCGGGCCGGCCGAAGAAGGCCTTCTGATCGCCGGTTCCCATGTTGCCGATGCCGATGCCGGCCATGACGATTCGGTCGCTTGCCGGAGGGCGTTTGTCGTCGCCCAAGGCGGCTGAGGTGATCACATACGGTGCGGCAACCGCCGCGCTCGCCGTCTTCAGAAACTCACGGCGTGTGGAGCTGTTCAAGCGACCCATGATGGTGACCTCGGGAGGTTGACGTGGGCGGGACGACCGAGCTATTGGGGGCGGGATCTCGTGTTCGTACTAGTCGATTCGTTCGCTCCTCAGCACGAGACACGGATGCAATTGGTCGTCACCGATCAAGTTTTTACGCGGTCTGAATGCCGACCAGACTTATTATGTATCATCCCTTTACCCCCGCTGTCTAGCAGAATCGCTCGCGAACTTTTCGGCGAGAACCACCCATGGTCCCACGACGGTGCAGGGCAGCACCAGATTGCGAACGCGGCGCGACTAACTAACGAGACTTGGTCGATTCCTGCACCAACGGCGCCGCGGCCGCAAGCTCCGTGCGCGGGGCGATTCCTCGTTCCATCACGGCAATGGCCTGGCGTAGATAGTCGTCGTCGTTGACGCTGTTTCCGAGCCGCTGCACGAAGTGCTCGCGGCCCTCGAGCCAGAAGTAGACCAGCCCCAGCACCATGATGCTCAGATGCTCGGGCGAGACATCGTCGCGAATCAGCTTCCGCTTCTGAGAAATCGCGATTCTCCGCCGCAGCATGTCCAAAACCGCCGGCTCCCCGGGCCAAACCTGGTTGTCCCCTTCGACGTGCGTTCGCGCCACCAGCCGCAGCATCATCGGGTTGCCGCCGATGTACTTCATGATCCGCCGCATCTCGGCACGGATATTCAGCGGCCGATTGGCCGCTTTGGCTGCGTTCGGGAAGCGGTGGGCATAGTCCTCGACCAGCCGCCGTTTGACCGCCGCGTAAAGGTCGCTTTTGCTGCCAAAATGGTGGTGAATCAGAGGGTGCGAAACGCCCGAGGCAGTCGAGATGTCGCGCATCGAGGTCGCCGAAAAGCCGTGCTCGGCAAACAGCCGTTCGGCAGCGCAAAGCACTGTCTTGCGGGTACTTTCCGCGTCGCGGACGCGTTCTTCAGGCATTCTTGACCCCTCTTGTGCGAACCTACCAGGCGGTAAATACATCTTACCGTAATTCCTGAGGTTTTTCTATTGAATAGCTCACTATTGCCCCAGTTTTCTCGACGGATATACTATTTACCATACGGTCAACTAAACGCAACGGATCGCTCGGCGAACGGAAACGGAAGAATCGATGTTATCGCGAAGATTTATCCATCTTATCGCCTCGGGGGGGGTGGCTTGGAACTCGGGATTGGCGCCCGTGCTGGTTCTGGGGGCAGCACTACTGCCGGGGTGCTCCCGCAAGAACGAGTTCATCGAGCCGCCGCCTCCGGAAGTCACCGTTGCGCTGCCCGTCGAGCGCGACATGACGGAGTACCTCGAAGCGACCGCCACGGCGCACCCCATTCTGGTCGTCGAGATCCGCGCCCGCGTGCGCGGCTTTCTGAAGGAATGCCTCGTCAACGAGGGCGCGGACGTCAAAGAAGGGCAATTGCTTCTGGTCATCGACGAAGAGCCCTTCCGCGTGCGGCTCGACCAGGCCAAGGCAAAACTAGCCGAAGCTCAAACGGCCTTAAAGAAATCCACGCAATCGCAAGCGCGCGAAATCGCTCGCGCACAGCTCGAATTGGACGAATCGCAACTGGAAGTCGCGACGACCGAAGAAGAACGGATGAAGCAACTCGTCGTCCGCGCCGTGTCGCAAGAAGAGTTGGATCGGGCCGTGGCCAATCGCAAAAAGAATGCGGCACAAGTCGCCTCGACCAAGGCCAACCTCACGCAAATTGGCGCCGACTACGACACCAATATCTCGGCCGCCGAAGCCAGCGTTTCGGCCGCCAAGACGGCCGTGCGCGAGGCCGAAATCGATCTCGGCTACTGCCGCATCGCATCGCCGCTGACGGGCCGCATCGGGCGCATCAATCAGGACGTGGGCAACCTCGTCGGCGACGGCCAGGCATCGCTCCTGGCAACGGTCGTCAAGTACGATCCGATTCACGTCTATACCACGATCAACGTCGACGATTTTTTGAAGTACCGCAGCGTGGCGACTGGCAGCGGCGCCCTAGCGGGCACTGGTGCCGCAACGCCCACCAACGCGACACCAGCCAAAAACGATGCCGAGCGGCAGGTTTCGGTCGAGTTGGCGCTCGCCAACGAATCGGGCTACCTCCATCATGGACAGATCGACTATCACGATCCAGTCGTCGACAAAGGGACGGGAACCATCGAGCTGCGAGGCGTTTTCCCCAATCCTCTCGGGGCGATTCTCCCCGGCATGTTTGCCCGGATACGAATTCCGATTGCCACCCGCGCGAAGGCCTTGCTGGTGCCCGAGCCGGCCTTGGGAATCGATCAATCGGGGCAGTTCCTACTAGTCGTGGGCAGCGACGATAAAGTCGATTATCGACCTGTCACAGTCGGCCAGGTCGATCGTGGCATGCGCGTCGTGGAAGGCAAGATTGGCCCCCAAGACCGCGTTATCGTGGAAGGCTTGTTGCGGGCCCGACCGGGGATGAAGGTCGTGCCCCAGCTCGAAGCGACCTCGAGCGAACAATCGTCCGTCGCCCGATCGCCCAACGCCCAATCGCCCAACGCCCAGACGGCCCGTTCCATGTCGAATTCGTCGGCGCCCAAGTAAAGTTCCACGCTCGATCACCCGCCAGTTGCAGTCCGCCGGATAGTCCGCCCTCATGCTCTCCCGATTCTTCATCGAGCGTCCGATCTTCGCCAACGTCATCGCCATTGTGACGATGATCGTCGGCGGCGTCGCGCTGTGGGGGCTGCCTGTCGAGCGTTATCCGAACATCACGCCGCCAACCATCTCCGTGATGGCGATGTATCCCGGGGCCGACGCCGAGACGCTCTCGGACACGGTCGCGACGCCCATCGAGCAGGAGATTAACGGCGTGGAAGACATGCTCTACATGTCGTCCTCGTGCTCGAGCAATGGCGCGTATCAATTGACAGTCACTTTTGAGGTGGGTACCGACTTAGACGAGGCACAGGTTCTGGTGCAGAACCGCGTCGCCATTGCGCTCGCCAAGCTGCCGGAGGAAGTACAACGTCAAGGAGTGACGACGAAGAAGCAATCCACGAACATCGTGCTCGCGGCGTCTTTGTTTTCGCCCGACGGGCGGTTCGACGATTTGTACTTGAGCAATTACGCCACTCTGCGCGTGAAGGATCAGCTCAGCCGCGTGAACGGCGTCGGCGACGTCACCGTGATCGGGAGCGGCAGCTATGGCATGCGAATTTGGATCGATCCGGAAAAATTGCGAGCCCGAAACCTGACGACCGAGGATGTCCTCAAAGCGATTCGCGAGCAGAATATCCAAGTCGCGGCGGGCCAGGTCGGCCAGTACCCCTCGCCCGATTGGCAGGGCTTTCAATACAACGTCACGACGCGCGGCCGCCTCGGCAAGCCCGAGGAGTTTGGCGACATCATCGTTAAGGTCGAAAACGGCGGCGGCGCCAAGTCCGAAGGAAATCAGGCCATCGCCCCACGTGTGACGCGCGTCAAAGACATTGCGCGGGTGGAGCTCGGCTCGCAAAACTACGAGCAATGGTGCGAGATCAGCGGCAAGCCGGCTGCGACGCTGGCGGTGTTCCAGTTGCCCGGCGCCAACGCGCTCAATGTCGCCAAAGATATTCGGGCGGCGATGGACGAGATCAAGACGACCTTTCCCGAGGGTCTCGATTACTTTATTCCCTTCGACACGACGAATTTTGTCGAGGAGTCGATTCACGAGGTCTACAAGACGCTCATCGAAGCGGGAGTTTTGGTGCTGATTGTCATTCTCGTCTTTCTGCAGGACTGGCGGGCGGTGCTCATCCCCGCGACCACCGTCCCCGTGACGATTATCGGGGCCTTTGCCGCCATGGCCGCGCTGGGCTTTTCCATCAACATGATGACCCTGTTCGGTCTCGTCTTGGCGATCGGCATCGTTGGACGACGCGCCATCGTGATCGTCGAGAACGCGATGCATCATATCGACCGCGGCGGATTGGACCCCAAGCGCGCAACCATCAAGGCCATGTCGGAAGTGCTGGGGCCGATTATCGGCATCACGCTGGTGCTGATGGCCGTGTTCCTTCCCACGATCTTTCTGGCCGGCATCACCGGCCAGCTCTACCGCCAGTTCGCGCTCACGATTGCCGCCACCGCCTTCATTAGCGCCATCAATGCCGTTACCCTCAAACCAGCGCAATGTGCGGTCTATTTGCGGCCAACCAAGAAGCGTAAGAATTTTTTCTACCGCTCCTTCAACGCGGCGTACAACCGTTGCGAAGCCGTCTATACGTCGATCGTGCAACGCCTCGTGCGGCACGCGATGGCCATGATGCTGGTCTTTGCCGGCTTGGCGGCCTTCACCGGCTGGTGGTTTACTCAGTTGCCCACGGGGTTCTTCCCCACGGAAGACCAAGGGTACGCCATGATCGGCATTCAATTGCCCGACGCCGCCTCGCAAGCCCGCACGCGGGCAGTGATCGGCAAGATCAACGCCATCCTCGCCGAGACGCCGGGCATCAAGTCTTGGTTTTTGCTCGGCGGAACGTCGATCGTGGATCGATCGGTCGCCTCGAACGGCGCCGCCATGTACATCTCGTTCACACCCTGGTCGGAGCGCACGGGCAAGCCGGGCCTTAGCCAAGAAGAGATCCTGGCCGACGTTCGGCAAAGGACCAGCTCCGTTCGCGAGGCGATGGTCTTCGCCTTCACACCGCCGGCAATTAACGGCTTGGGCGTATCCGGCGGGTTCCAGATGCAGCTCGAGGATCGAACGGGCGTCGGCCTGGTCGAGTTGCAGAAGGTCCTCACCGACGTGATTCAGACCAGCAACACCCAAAGTCGGTTGGCCGGAGTTCAAAGTACGTTCCGGGCCCAGGTGCCGCTGATTTACGTCGACGTCGACCGCGAAAAGGCCAAGAGCCTGGGAGTTTCGCTGGATACGATCTTCGGCACGTTGCAAACGGCCCTCGGCTCCGCCTATGTCAACGATTTCAATCGCTTCGGCCGCACGTTTCAGGTGCGCGTGCAAGCCGACCAGAAGTTCCGGCTCGAGCCGGAGGACATCGGCCGACTCGAAGTTCGCGACGCGGAAGGCAATATGCTGCCACTCGGCACGCTCGTCAAAGTTGAAAAGCGGCTCGGCCCACAGATCATTCCCCGCTACAACCTTTACCCCTCGGCCACGATCACGGGCGCCGCGGCGCCCGGTTCGAGTTCGGGCGAAGCCCTGCAGCTCATGGAGCGCGTGGCCGAACAAAAACTGCCTTCCTCAATGGGTTACGAGTGGACCGGCATGTCGTTTCAGGAAAAACGCGTCGGCTCGCAAGCGATCTTCGTCTTCGCGCTGGCCGTGCTGATGGTGTACCTGGTGCTGGCCGCGCAGTACGAAAGTTGGTTCCTGCCGGCCGCGGTGATTCTGGTGGTGCCTTTGGCGCTGTTGGGAACCGTGGCCATGGTCGCCGTGCGCGGCATGGACAACAACATCTACACGCAGATCGGCGTTGTGCTGATCATTGCGCTAGCGAGCAAGAACGCAATTCTGATCGTGGAATTCGCCCGCGAGCTGCGTGCCCAGGGCCGATCGATCCTCGACGCGGCGGTCGAGGCGTCACGTCTGCGGTTCCGGCCAATTTTGATGACGTCGTTCGCGTTCATTCTCGGGATTCTTCCCCTCGTGAACGCAACGGGCGCGGGCGCGGCCAGCCGGCAATCGCTCGGAACGGCCGTGTTTGGCGGCATGATCGCGGCCACCGTTCTTGCCGTCTTCTTTGTCCCGGTATTCTATGTGGTGATGCAGTGGCTGAGCGAATTGTGGCGCAAAGTGCCCACGCCGTCGGAGAAGGACGTTCGCATCGACTACGACGGTCACGGCGCCGACGTAGTCGCCGAAGAGCTTCAGCCGGCTGCTGGCGGCTGATCTCGATCGAGGCGCTCGCAACTTGCGAATCGCACGCTTACGCGAAGCACGCGAGCTTATTCACCACGAGCGTTCCTGCCTCCGATCGAAGGTGCGGGCACCGGCATTCCAGCGTCTATCGCCCCCAATAATTCGTGCAGGGCCGCCAGGCTAACGGGTTTCACCAGGTGATGGTCGAAACCGGCATCCAATGCTTGCTGGCGATCGCTGTCCTGACCGTATCCGGTGAGGGCCACGAGCACCACGTCGGCTAGCCCCTGGTCCTGCCGCAGCCGCCGCGCAAGCTCGTAGCCGTCCATGTGCGGCATGCCAATGTCCGTAATGATCACCTCGGGTCGGCGCGATCGCGCCAGATCGATGGCGGAAGCGGGATCCGACGTCGTATGCACTTGCTGCCCGATGGTTTCGAGCAGCTTGCCGAGCATGTAAGCGGAATCGCGCGCATCGTCGACGACTAAGATGCAGCGCGAGCGCAACGGGATTCGACCCGATTGTAATGCAGCCGCCGAGTCGGCGACTTGCGATGTGCTAGGAGCCAAGGGAAGGCGGACGATGAATTCGCTTCCCTGGCCGGCGCCCGGGCTTTTGACGTCGATCTGCCCGCCATGCATTTGAACCATGCTCTTGGCGAGCGTCAGCCCGATGCCCAAGCCGCCTTGTGCCCGGTTGAGCGTGCGATCTACCTGTGTGAACAGGTCGAAAATATGGGGCTGCATATCGGCCGAGATGCCCATCCCGGTGTCCCGGACCGAAACAACCGCGTGGTTGCCGTCGCGCTGCGCGGTGAGCCAGATCTGGCCGCTGGCCTCGGTGTACTTGGCCGCGTTGTTGAGCAGGTTGGCGATGACTTGGGTGAGCCGAACGGGGTCGGCCTCTAAGGTCATCGGCTCGGGCGAAATACCAATCGCCAATTGATGCCCGGCTGCCTCGATGAGCGGGCGACTCGTCTCGACGGCATTTTCCAAGATGGCGGCCAGTGAAACGGACTCCTTGCGCATCTCGACCTTGCCGCGAGTAATGCGCGAGACTTCGAGCAAGTCATCCACCAATCGGACCATGTGGCCGACCTGCCGCTCCATGATTTCGCGCACGCGCTGGTCCGCCGGGCTGAGATCGCCCGACATCCGCAGGATGTGCAACGAGTTGCTGATGGGGGCCAGCGGATTGCGCAATTCGTGGGCGAGCATCGCCAGGAACTCGTCCTTGCGCTGATCGGCGTCGCGAAGCTGATCGTAAAGCCGGGCGTTCTCGATAAAATCGACGGCCTGCCGAGCGCACAAGTCGATCAGTTGCGTCTCCTGGTCCGACGGGGAGTGCGTATCGCGGAAGTGCAACGAGAGGACGCCGACTATCTTGCCCGACCGCGTGATCAGCGGGGTGCTGTGGATCGCGCGGATACCCGCCCGGCAGGCTGCGTCGCGGTGGGGAGCGAAGGTCGGATCCGTTTCGACGTCCGCAACCACCACGCGTTTTCGGTCGCGGAAGCACGTGCTGCCGACCGCGGGGATCCTCGCGATCGATTCGAGCACTTCGTCAGAATAGCCCAGGCTGGCCTCGACCCGCAAACGGTTCTCGCTGGGCTCGCACAGCGACAACAGGCCTAAATCCGCGTCCTCGAGCGCCGCGGCCGTACGCAGCGTTTCCTCTAGAATCGATTGCAACGCGAGCGTCGTTGATAGCCGCTCGCTCATTTCGTGCAGCCGCCTTAGATCGCTAAGTTGCGTGGCCAACTGGTCGCGCAAGGCCGAGAGTGCCTCGGCGGAACGTTTGCGGTCGCTGATGTCAATCGCCACGCCGCAGACGCCGGTCGTTTCGCCTCCGGCGTCCAGCAAGGGAAATCTGACCGCAAGAAAATCGCGGTTTCCGGCCGCGCTGCCGACAAACTCTTCGTGCTCGATCGCGCGGCCCGTGGAGATCACTTCCGCATCGTGCTCGCGCAGCCGAGCCGCCACTTCGAGCGGTAGGAGGTCCGCGTCCGAGAGGCCAACGACCCCTTCAGGTCGACCCAATGCCTGGCATGCCAATGGATTGGCCAACGTGTATCGGCCTGCGAGGTCCTTGATGAAGATGGCCGCCGGCGAGTTATCTGAAAAGACGCGAAAGCGATCCTCGCTGGCACGCAGCGCCTTGGCGGCTTGCTTTTGCCCCGTCACATCGCGGGCGACCTTCGACGCGCCGACGATCCGGCCGGCGCTATCGCGAATGGGCGAAATCGTGAGCGAGATATCGATGCGCCGGCCTTGCTTGGACACACGCTGTGTTTCAAAATGCTCGATCCGCTCGCCGCGGCGCAACCGCGCAAGGATCGCTCCCTCTTCGTCAAGTCTATCCGGAGGGATAATGATCGTGATTGGCGACCCGATTGCTTCCTCCGCCGCGTAGCCGAAGAGCCGTTCAGCGCCGGCGTTCCAAGAGAGAATACGGCCGTCGAGCGATTTGCTGACAATGGCATCGTCGGAGGATTCGACAATCGCGGCCAATAGCGTTGTCGCCGCTTCCGCCTGCTTGCGGTCGCTGATGTCGACCAAGACGTTCATCGCTCCGAGCATTTTGCCCGAGTCGTCGTAGAGTGGGCTGGCGTGCGCGAGCACGGTCACTCGGCTGCCATCTTCCCGCTCGATGACGATTTCCTCACCGTTGTAGTCTTTGCCCTCACGAAGCGCTCGCGCCATCCAACACTCGTCGTGCGAAATGGGCGTACCATCGGGCGCGAACAATCGGAACGAACCGCAGAAGCGATCGGCCGAGTCATTCAGCTTCGGCGACCGCCCCCAGATCTGCACCGCGTGGCGATTGAAGTAGGTGATCAGCCCAGCGCAATCGCACGTATACGCGCCCGCGGGGAGCTTTTCGAGCAGGCGGGGGAACGGCAACTCGCGCTCGCGGCCCACGCGCTCGGCCCGATCGGCTGGGAAATCCAAGGGCTCGTCGTCCATGTTTGCTCCGCGCGGACCGGACATCCCGAGCAAAAGTCGGGAATCCAAAGGTGGGACTTCTCATTAAGTATACGAGAGTTTGTCGCGCGAGTCACATCGTTATTGTGCGACTAACCGTCTCTTGGCTGACCCCTGATCGTTCGGACTGGTAGGGCATCGACCATCGCCCCCGGTGGAGCGCGGACGTTTTAGAGTCATCCACTCCGAGTGTCTAGGCGGTGCGACTTTGGCATGCAACATGCTGCCCAATTGAGACATCAAATCATTCCCCGGCTTACCTTTTGGAGTGTCGAAGCACAGGAGATGGAAAGCTAACGGGAGGCGGGAAGCGTCTGCTGGCAGACGACCGCTCTTTTGGCATGGGCCGATGGCGTGGAGATGAAACCCTTCGGCTGCCGACATCAAACGATGAATGTAGGAAGCCGCCTCGTCGAGCCATGCGATTCTTTGACCCCGTCTTATTCACCCTGCCGTTTTAAAAGCGTGAAAAACATCGCGTGATTCGCGGGGTTTCATGGAGTGTGAGTGGCATTCCACGGACCCCCAGGAGATCACGCGATGGGTGAAGCACGAGCG
>Ga0163150_10001982_pt1 | contig 33011 bp, 33 predicted proteins | sample OliLakLV19P2IB_FD_148628 | JGI IMG/M metagenome (GOLD analysis project Ga0163150, IMG submission 148628) | Freshwater microbial mat bacterial communities from Lake Vanda, McMurdo Dry Valleys, Antarctica - Oligotrophic Lake LV.19.P2.IB | ecosystem: Environmental > Aquatic > Freshwater > Lake >...
GATCAATACGGTCGAGTACAGGGAGAAACTCGCGGTCGAGATCCGGCGGCTGCGTCCAAGAACCATCATCATCCCGTACTGGGAGGCGCGGCACCCAGACCATTTCCATGCCGGTTCGATTGCCTTCGATGCCACGTTTCTGGCCGGATTGCGCAAGCTCGATACCGACGTGCCTCCGCATCGCCCATACAAACTGATCTATTCGTCGATGTACGCCAATGTCACGCCGTCCTTCGTGGTCGACATCTCGCCGTGGTTTGAAAAGCGGATGGAGTCGCTGTTCTGCTACCGGTCCCAGTACGGGGCACAGGAGACGGCTTCGAGTCTGTTCCCCGACGCGGCGGAGATTCGCGAACGGCTGGCAGCAATCGCTCGCTTTTATGGCAATCTGATCGGTGTGAAGTACGGCGAACCGTTCGTAGTCAAAGAGACCATGCGCGTCGACGATGTAGTATCAATGCCCGTCCGCAGCTTCTAGGAGTGTGTCGGAGAGAAAAATCCCCTTACCTGGAATCAACAACTTACGAGCACTTTACGACTCGAAGATCTCTGTAAGTTGTTGATTCTACGTTGGCCTAGGCTTTCATTCCGACACACTCCTGGCAGAACCTGGGAAGGGGGGCAGCTCCCCAGAGCTGCGGCGGTCTCTCAAGACCGCCATGCCACACTAAATAGTAGGCTGCTCCAGAGTCCGCGGCAGTTGCTCGCGCGAAGTCAGCACGGGCGAACTGGAGAGCACTCCGTAGCGTTGCACCAGCTGATCCCATTCCACACTGAATGTACCGCCGCCGGCGCGATGCCGCTCCGCCCACTCATGGATCAAATCGAGGCAGGAATGATCGATATAGGCCAGCTTCTCGAGCCCGAGATGCACGTGAGCACCAGCCGGAATCTCGTCGAGCACCTCCGCCAGCTTCGGCATGCGGACAAACGTCGCGGCACCGGTGAGATCAAGGTACACCGCGTTGCCGTCCCGCAGATTCGCGATCTCCAGATGGCTGACCTTGTAAACCATCTTCAACATGGTGAGCACGATACCCGTGATCACGCCCGTCAGCAGATCCGTAGCGACGATCGTGACCACTGTGATCCCGTAAATCGCCACCGGAATCTTGCCGTACTGCTGCAGCTTCTTCAGGCTCTTCACGTCGATCAGCTTGTAGCCCGTGTAAACAAGGATCGCGCCCAGGCACGAGGTGGGAATCATGCGGAGCACGAAAGGCAGCAGCGCGACGAAGCCGAGCAGCCACACACCATGCAGCACCGCCGAAACCCGCGACGTCGCGCCAGCCTGCACATTGGCGGAGCTGCGCACGATTACACCGGTCATGGGCAGGGCGCCGAGGATACCGCAGATCGCATTACCAATGCCCTGAGCCGTAAGTTCCTTGTCGTAATCCGTTCGCACAATCGACTGCATCCGGTCGACCGCGTTTGCCGAAAGCAGCGTCTCCGCGCTGGCGATGAACGCCAGAGCAGCCGCCGAGAACCACACGGCAGGATCGCCGAACAGCTGCAGCGACGCCATCTGGGGCAGCCGTACAACGTCCAGCAGATTGGCCGGCACGTCGACGAACTTCACGTCCAGCTTCAGCACCGCCGCCGCCGCAGACGCAACCAGCACGCCGACCAGGGCGCCGGGGATCAGCTTCACAGGCCCGCGTTTCAGCTTCTCCCACGCAATCAACACAATGATGGTGGTCAGTCCGAGCACCGCCGCAAGCTCATGGCTGGAGCCGTCGATGGGAAGGATCCCGCCGAAGATCGCCGCAGGAATCGACAGCAGGTTCTCAATGCCCGAAGCGCGCGGCTTGTCGTCGAGCATTACGTGGAACTGACCCGCTAAGATCAGCACGCCGATGCCGGCGAGCATACCGTAGACCACTGCCGGGGACATGGCGCGGAACCAGGCTCCTACATGAATACGGCCGGCAATTATCTGAATAATACCGGAAATGATAAGAATGGGACCGAGCGATTCAATGCCGTGGTCGCGAACAATCTCAAACACGAGGACAGTCAGTCCGGCGGCCGGTCCGCTGACCTGGAGGGGAGCGCCGGAAAGCGCTCCCACAATAATTCCGCCGACCATACCGGTGATCAGACCGAGTGCGGGAGGCACCCCTGACGCAATCGAGATGCCCATGCAAAGGGGCAAAGCCACCAGAAACACCACGACGCTGGCCAGTATGTCTTTGGAATACCGATTCATCGTGCAACCTCCGCAAATCGGTGCACACGAGGCTTCGGGGTGGCGCTCTCCGGGTTGTACTCTTCAATCGGGACGAACTGGCCCACCTGCGCATCCCACGCTTCCACAACGCCACTCCGAATGTGATAGACCCATCCGTGAATGCAGAGGTTGCCAGTCGCGAGACTCGCCGCGACTGACGGGTGGGTCTTGAGATGATCCAGCTGAGCGACGACGTTCTCGCCAATCAGTGCGTGGAGTTTGGCTTCGTCGGTGAGATCGGGATAGGCCTGCTCCACAACGCGCCGCGCCATCTCCCCGTAAGCGAGCCAGCTCTTCACCGTCGGCATTGAATCCGTGGTTTCGGGATGCAGGACGCCCTTCATGGCGCCACAATCGGTGTGTCCGCACACAATAATGTGCCGGATTTTCAGGGCCACCACCGCATACTCAATGGTCGCGGAGACGCCTCCGTTCACCTCGCCATGGCTCGGAATCATATTGCCTGCGTTGCGGCAGATAAACAGCTCCCCAGGGCCGACCTGTGTGATCAGGTCCGGCACAACCCGGCTGTCCGCGCAGGTAATGAACAAGGCCCGTGGCGACTGCCGGTTCGCAAGTTGTTCAAAAAGCTCACGTTGAGGCGGGTACACATCCCGCTGAAATTTGGCCACACCTTCGAGAATGCGATCCATACCTGGACTCCAGTTGGTAAACACAGATCTAGTCCCGCGCGCAGACACACACGACGGGGACAGGGTTAGGAGCTCTGGCTGTAAGTGGGAAAGACCCGACTAGGAGGCGAGTGGAGGAGCGCGGCCGCGGGCAATGCGAAGCGACTGCCGGCCCGGAGTCGGTGTCCCGGGCAGCCAGACCATGCCGGCGAACCGCAGGGCGGCCGCAAGCTGAACTGGCGACTCAGGCAACAGCACAAGAGCAGCGTGTTCGCCACTGGTGTGGTCATCCGGACGGAGGTCAGGGGAGAAGTCGTGATCGTGGTCGTCGAGGCGAACCGTACGGCTCGCACGAGTGCGGTTCCCCGACTGCGTGCGACAGAACGCGTCTGGAGGAGACATCGCAAACGTGGCAACGGTCAGCAGAATTGCTGTTAGTGACCACCGTTGCTTCTTTGTGAACCCACGCATGACACGTCGACCAAAGCGACTTTACTATTCTAGCCAATCGAATCGAGAATCGCTATCCCGAATTTACCGTTAGATCACATCGGTTTTGTCAATGCGAGGGTGTAGCGGACGCAGGCTTCCAGCTCCTGCCGCTGCTTCTCCCCGCGGTTCTGCGGGGTCCACGGTGCGGAATCCGCCAGCGGCTTCCCGCGCTCGGCGAGCGCGAGGAATCGAGCCAGATCGGCCGCCGGCAGTTCGCGGTAGTAACGCATGGCGTCAGGCGTGAATACCGGCATGATGCGCGGGGTGGCCATCGGAAGGCTCTCAAACAGCACAGGCAAGCCCGGGCGCATGGCCACGAACTTCTTCACCCAGGAATCAATGTCGACATTTCCCTGCCCCATGGTCACCCAGCGCGCCGCGACTCCCTCCGGCACACGCCACACCGCCGTGTCCCGGACATGGCTGGTAAGCGCGTACGGGCCCAGCAGCTCCAGCGTGAGGTGCGGATCCTCCATCGTCACCAGTGGGTTTCCCGAATCGAGGCAGACGCCGAGGATGTCATGCCCGACCTCTTCGATCAGCGCTTTGATCTCGCGAGCCGTGAGGTCGGCATTATGGTTCTCAATGGCGAGGCGGATCCCCGAGTCGCGGATCTGCGAGCGCGTGTTCTTCAGCACCTGCTTCATGCTCGCGAGGTGCGTCGCGATCTCGGGCCGGTCCCTGAAGCTGCCTAGCACCACACGCATCGCCGAGGCACCGAGGATCTTCGCGATCTTCAGGCCACGGGCAATGTGGTCCTCAGCGGTACCGGACTTCTTGTCGAAGGATGCAGTGGTGGGGCTGATGGAACTGCCGGAGAACGACACCAGCGCGACGCCCTTGCTCGCGGCATAATCGCGAATCTTCTTCAGCTCATTCTTATCGATCGGCGCGCCGGCAGGGATCCCGAGCGTGCCCGCATTAAACTGAGCCGCCTCAATCCCAATGGCCTGGAAGTAGTCCAGGTATTGATAAGGCGTGAACTTGCTGGCACTGATACTGCCCAGTTCAACGCCGAGTTTCACCCGCTCCGGGGCCGCGGACACACTGGATGCAAGGGCAGCGCCCGCTGTAACCAGCCACTCTCTTCTGTTCCACACTACTTCAGTATGTGCGATTTGCGGGCTTAGTAGCGGCGCGTGGGGAACGTCGACGACATGTGGTCATGCCAGGTGAGCCGCTCTTCATCGAGCAGACCCCAGAGCAGGCCGATGCCAAGCGACAGCAGACTGACCATGCCACCGACCATGCGGCACAGGCGCGCCCAGCGGGTCGGACGGCGGCCGTCGAGGCTGATCAGGCGCAGGTTGGCGGCCTGCATGCCAGGCGTGTCGAAGCCAGCCACACACCAGGTGAGCCGGTACAGCAGCATCAGCATCCCTAGTGCCGCACCGAACCAGGGCAGCATCTTCATGCCAGGCGTCACGCCGCCGGCAGTCCAGTAGAAGCCAGCGAAGAACAGCGCGAACCCAGCCATGGGCACAACAAAATCGATTCCGGCCGCGACCATGCGGTCACTCGCCATGGCGACCTCAGCGTCGCAGCAGACGGCCGCTTCCACCGAAGTCGGGAGCGTGCGGGAGCCTTCGTGGGTCGTGTCGAACAGTGAGGGCTGAGCCGCCCGGGCTGCTTTGCGTCGCATAGATGGAGCCGGACTCATCGGAGCCTGCTTCGATGAAGGCTTCGACGTCATGGTCCTCGGCACTTCATTCAGCGGAAACAGCGGAGCCTGAACACCGGCCGCTGGAGTAGCGGAAGCCGTGGTACGCGGAGCGGGCCGGGCAGTGATGACGAGACGTGGACCTGGAGCGGCGGGTGCGGGAGCCGTCGCTTCGGCGGTTTCGTCGAGAGAGTGCAAAGCGGGTGCGGCGGAGGTAGTCTGAACGGGGAACGAGCGCCGGGGCGCATCGTCAGTGAGACGGCGTCCGCAACGGCCGCAGCGATGGTCTTCAGGACCGTTTTGCGATCGGCAGTAGGTACAAATCACGTCGTCGCCTCCTTTGGGCTTCGCTACTTGCGTGCAGCGCTTGCAGGCGCCGTTCGGAACGTGTTACGGTGCTCGATTGAGGAACCTCTTCGTCCCGCCGCATTTACGGCTTCGCCCATCCGTTGCGGTTTTACCCCAGACTCTTAATAACATTTCTGGCAATTATTGTCACGGCCTTTTTTTGATTGCCGCTATGTTGGGGACCGTGTGTTTACAGGCCCAAAATGTAGTACCGGTCAGGAAAGTCCGGCCCGATGCGCCTGCTGCCGATGAGGTTCGTATCGCGGCGGTCACGCAGGAATCCGTGGGCTCGGTGTTCAAACTGCGAGGCGCGGCGGAAATCGAAACCGTCGATATGTTGTTACGGGCCGATGAAATCGACTACGACGAAGAGAAGGACTATGCCGAAGCCCGCGGCAATGTGAAGTTCGATTACTTCATACACGGCGAGCACATGGAAGCGACTCGCGTGGAGTATCACCTGACCGAGCGCGTGGGCAAGTTCTACGACGTCAAAGGATCCACTCCGGCAAAGCTCGAAGCGCGTCCAGGCGTGCTCACAACCACCAGCCCATTCTCCTTTCAGGGCAAGTGGGCAGAGCGATTGCAGGACCGCTATATTCTGCACAACGGATTTATTACTAACTGTAAATTGCCCAGGCCATGGTGGGTCTTCACGGGCAGCGCCTTCGACATCATCCCAGGTAAACGGGCCATCACGAAGAGCTCCTTCTTCAAGCTCCGCGGCATTCCCATCTTCTACTCGCCGCGCTTCTACAAGTCACTCGAACGCGTGCCCAGAAAGAGCGGCTTTCTTACCCCGAGCCTCACCAACAGCAATCGCCGCGGCGTGACGCTGGGAGCCGGATATTACTGGGCCATCAACCGCAGCTACGACGCCATGTATCGCTCCCAGTGGTTCACGCAGCGAGGCTTCGCGCACAACGTCGACTTCCGAGGCAAGCCCACACAGACCACCGACTTCAACTACACGCTGTACGGCGTCAATGACAAGGGCAGACTCAACCAGGACGGCACGCGCAACAAGCCCGTCAGCGGCGTTCTGATGAAGCTCACCGGGCGGTCCGAACTCCCGCTCGGATTCCGCCTGCGCGGCGAGTTCAATTACCTTAGTTCATTTGAATTTCGCCAGGAATTCACGGAGTCATTCTTCGAAGCTATCTATTCGGAGGTGCATTCTCAGGGCGCCATCGGCAAATACTGGGGACCGTACGCGCTGAACATCGCCGCCTCGCGAATTGAGACGTTCCAGTGGCCGTCGCCCGAGTCGTTCCCCTATGCCGCGTCGGGCGACAACAAGCTGTCCCTGCGCAAGATGCCGTCCTTCGAGTTCAACAGCCGCGATCAGGAAATCGTGAAAGGTCCCGTGCCGGTGTACGTTTCCTGGGACGCCAACTACTCCTTCCTGCGACGCCGCGAACGGGCCTTTCAGACCCGCGACTTCGTAGGCCGCGGCGACGTGGAGCCTCGCATCCTGACATCGCTGCACTGGAAAGATTTCCATCTGGTGCCCTCCTTCTCTCTGCGCGAAACGCAATATAATTCGAGCCTCGACACAGACGGCCGGCTCACTGGTCAGAACTTCCTGCGCAGTTCCCGCGAGTTCTCGGCCGATCTGGTCTTCCCCACGCTGGCACGCATCTTCGAAAAGCCGCCGAAGCTGCTCGGCAAGCGCCTGAAACATGTGATCGAGCCGCGCGCGACATTCCGCTATGTGAACGGAATAGGCAGCGATTTCCAGCGCCTCATCCGGTTCGACGAAACGGAACTGGTCTCCGACACCCGCGAACTCACCGTCGGTGTGGCGAATCGTTTCTACTCAAAGGACGCCGCAGGCAATGTCACCGAAGTATTCTCCTGGGAACTGCAGCAGCGGCGCTATTTCGATCCAACGTTCGGCGGCGCAGTGGTCAGCGGAACGCGCAACGTGCTGCTGAGCACGGCGTCGCTGAGCGATTATGCCTTCCTCGACGTACCTCGAAACTACTCGCCCATCGTGTCGACCATGCGGGCTCAGGTCGGGAGCGTCGGTCTCGAATGGCGCTCGGATTACGACCCCGGCCGCGGACGCCTGGTCGCGACCAGCCTTTCGGCAAATGGTCGCATTTTGGCCGATTATTTCGTGTCTGTCGGCCACAATCAGGTGAATGAGGAACAGGTGGTGTCCACCGGAACGCGCCTCAGCGGTCTGTCGCCCAAAGCCAATCAGCTGTTCTCGATTCTCGGCTACGGCCAGGAGAATCGCCGCGGCGTCAATGCGGGCTTCCTGATGGTGTACGACTACACGCGCCAGGTGATGCTCTACAACCAGGCTCAGATGACGTACAACACGGACTGCTGCGGATGGAGTGTCCAGTTCCGCCGCTTCGGTTTCGGCAATCGAAACGAGAACCAGTTTCGAGTCGCATTTAACGTCGCCAACATCGGCTCCTTCGGCACCCTTCGACGCCAGGAACGCATGTTCTAAGAACGCTGTCCCCATTATTTGCCTCTTCCCGCTAACAGTTATGGAGGGATAAAATAAATGATCCTGAAGACTGTTGCCGTTTCATTCATTGCCGCGGCCGGTATGTTCGCCGCGAGCTATACGTACTACCACATACCCGCGAACCCGTATGAACGGGCGTCACTAAGTAACACTGGATACACCGCCAGCGGCTCCACCGGGCGAATCACCAACGGGGTAAACACCACGTATTACCCCAGCCTGTCAAGCAAGTACCTGTTCGGCGTGGCTGACAACGGGACCGTGGTGGGTGTCGATTTCAACACTGGTATCGGCTTCCAGGGAATGCCGGGAGACCTGCACAACGTGATTCCAGCCGGCGCGACTACCTCCCGTGTTAGCGGCATCAGCCCCGATGGCACGAATATCGCTGGCAACTACAACCAGGGCGGCAGCCAGCGCATGTTTATCGTCGACAACGGCGTCATGACCACGTTCGACTATTCAGGAGCTCACGCGCAGCAGTATCTCTGGGACGTGAATGACTCGGGATATTCCGTGGGCCTGACTGCCTGTTGTAGTGCAGGCCTGACGTTTCTGCGCTCTCCGGGCGGGTCGTATACAACGATCTCCGTCCCGGGCTTCGCCAACACGACTCTCGACCAGTCCGGCCTAAACAACTCGAACGTGGTCGTCGGATCCTTATATGACGGAACCGCGTCGCACGGTTACATCTGGCAGAACGGCAGCGCCACAGTATTTGACCGGCCAGGCGCGCTGGAGACACAATTGTTCGACATCAACGACTCCGGCGTGCTGCTGGGCTCCTGGCGCAACCAACTGGGTGAGGATCTGGCCTTCATCGCAGTGCCCGATGCCAGCGGGGTGCCCGAGCCCGCCACATTGTCGATGCTGGGCGCCGGAGTTGTATTGCTGGGCGTTGCGCGGCGCTACATTCGACCCTGACAAGGGCTGCGGTACCTTGACCTGTATGCGCCTTCGCCTCCTGCTCGCTGCCACGCTGGCGGTTCCATTCCTCATGCCAGCGGCCTCCGGGCCGGCAAAGGGCGCATTGATCGTGGTGGGCGGCGGGGAAGTGGGGACAGAGATCGCGCAACGTTTTATCGAGCTCGCCGGCGGTTCCGATGCGCCAATAGTGGTGATTCCAACCGCCGCCGAGACCGACTCCATCCCGAACCCAGTTCCAGCTTTTCTACGCAAGGCTGGAGCGACCAACATTACGGTGCTGCACACCCGCGATCCGAAACTCGCCGATACAGCCGAGTTCGTCGCGCCCCTGCGCAACGCGAAAGCCGTGTGGTTCAACGGCGGCCGTCAGTGGCGCCTTGTCGATGCCTACATGGGAACCCGCACGGAGCGCGAGATTCGCAACGTGCTGGAGCGCGGCGGCGTGATCGCCGGATCGTCGGCCGGGGCGACGATTCAGGGTTCGTACCTGGTGCGCGGCGCTCGCGAGGGCAACTCGCAGATGATGGCTCCCGGCTACGAGAAGGGCTTCGGCTATCTGCAGGGCGTCGCGGTCGATCAGCACCTCATCACACGCAAGCGCGAAAAGGACATGCTGCAGGTGATCGACAAGCACCCCGAACTCCTCGGCATCGGCCTCGACGAAGGCACCGCGATTGTAGTCCACGGCGACGTAGCCGAAGTGATCGGCGTAAGCAGGATGGCCGTGTACGACCCAAAGTACAAGCCTCAGACCGATGGGCCGCGGTACTACTGGCTGCAGAGCGGGGACCGGTTCAACCTGCGTACGCGAACGCGGGTCCAGTGAGGCCCCCGACTCGCGTGCCGATCAAAGGCGCCGAGTACTTCTTTTTCTCCTCGCCCCACCCGACGCCCGTGATGCGTTAAGGCTGCCTCGGCAGGGACGTGAAGTTGCCGGTGATGCTGCCACACCCCCCACCCATGATTGACTGCGGGATCAGTATCCGGCTGATAACGTTCGGCTGGTCAACCCACTGGGGCTCGACCACCGGGTACGCCATCAGATTCCAGTTCACGGCATCGCAGGCAGTCGACTGCATCCGCAGTGCTTCCTGCAACACCGACAGCTTCTGCCTCTGCGCTGTCGTCAGGATGCCCTGCACCGTCTGAACCGCACGAGCCTGCTCGGCACTCATCTCCCGACGGATCGCTTCCAGTTCGCGATACCGCAGACCAAGCGCCATGGGATCCAGATCGGGCTTCGCCGTTTCCGCCGCAATCTCCAGCTGCACCTGCGCCGAGCGCCGCTGCTTCTGTAACGAGAAATTCTGGAACCCCAGATTCGCCTGCACAATTTGCTGCTGCTGGGCGTCTGTGAGCTCCAGATAGCCGACCAGGCCGGGCGGAAGCCGGTTCAGTGTGAAGGCCTGCGCGGCGAGACTGCCGATCATCAACAGGGACAGAAGGACAAAACGCCTCATGTAGCCAAGAATACTAAAGTTCAGGTACAAAAACCGGGATGAACACGGAACTCCCCGAACCGCAGCCACCATTGGAACTGAAGGGGATCAGCACCGCGCCGAAGGTCGGGCTCACGCGATTCGCGGGAATCACGTTGCCGGGAGGGAGAGGCGCGGGAGCCATCAACCGGTGCGTCACCGCGTCGCAGGCAGTCGGCTGCATTCGCAGCACCTCCTGCAACGCCGCAAGCTTTGTCTTCTGTACAGCGGTCAGGAGAGCCTGGATCGTGTCCACCGTACGGACCTGCTCGGCGTCGATCTCGCGGCGAATTGCTTCCAGTTCGCGATACCGCAGGCCGAGGGCCATCGCATCGGGATTGGGCTCACGAATCTCCCGGTCGATCTCCACCTGCACGTGAGACGACCTTTCCTGCTTCACGCCGCGAAATCGTTCGAAACCGGCGTTGATCTGCACGATTTGCCGCCGTTGCGCGTCGGTGATCTCCAGGTACGTCACCAGCCGCTCCGGCAGAAAGTCGCCGACAAACTGCGCCATCAGCCCAGCCGCGGACAGCAGCAGCAACAACGAAGCTCGAATCATATCTACAAGGGTAGCTAATACCCGGGAGGCCCGGGAAATTCGCCGCGGCATTCTTCCAGCAGAACCGCGATTTCCAGCAATAATTCCTCGCTGTACGGCGCGCCAACCAGCTGAATTCCCACCGGCAGCCCCGATTCCGTCTTTCCAAACGGGATCGTCATTGCCGGAAGCCCAAACAGATTGGACGGAGTCGCGCAGGACACCATCTCCCGCAGATCGACCTTCCGCCCCTCCACGTCCCACTCCCGCTCACGAGGCAGGAACGCAGGCACGCTGCACACAGGCATCAACACCACCGGGGTCTTCTGCATCCGCCGCAGCAGTCGAACGCGCAGCTTGTCCCTCAGCGAGAGCTTTTCCACCACGTCCCGCCCTGAAATCACAAGGTCGCGCGGCACCTGATCCAACAGTTCCCTGCCCGTCCAGTGCGCATCGGTGCCCAGCGCGTCAATCAATTCGCGTGTAAATGGCGAATACAATTCCGTGAAAAAGAACCACCATAAGTCCGTCGCACAATGAAATCCTTCGAAATCGAACTCCTCCAGGGGAAACTGCAGGTCCGATTCCAGCATCTTTGCGGCTCTCCGCACCGCATCGCGGATCGCCGGATCCACAGGCGATCCACAAAACCCGTCCGCAACACCAATCCGCACATCCGTCAAATCGGGATTGCGAAGCGGCACCGGCGCTGAGAACGGGTCGGCCAGGTCGTACCCGGCCGAAGCGCGAAACAGCACACGACAATCCGCCGCACTCCGGGCCATCGGCCCAATCACCCCCAGCAACCCACCCGGATAGCCGATTTCCGGAAAATGCCCTGCCGCGCTGATGCGTCCCGGAGTCGGTTTTAATCCCGCGATTCCGCAGAAATGCGCCGGCACCCGAATCGACCCGCCGCCGTCGGACCCCAGCCCGCCAGCCGAGCAGTACGACGCAATCGCCGCCGCCTCACCGCCGCTCGACCCGCCTGCCGACCGCGACACATCCCACGGATTCGCCGTCCAGCCCGTAATCGCGTTGTCGGTCTCGTAATTGAGCAGAAACTCCGGGCAATTTGTCTTGCCCAGAATAATCGCGCCCGCGATTCGCAGCTTCTCCACCACCGTGGCGTCGCGCTCCGCCCGGTGCCGCAGCCGCAGCTTGCTGCCGCAAAGCGTGGGATAGCTGCGAACGTCGATGCTGTCCTTGATCGTCAGCGGGATGCCATGGAGCGGCCCGGCATTGGGCTCCCAGCCACACCGGCGGGCTTCCGCTCTCGCCTCCGAAGGGAACCGCATCACGAATGCGTGCAGTTGCGGGTCAACGCGCTCAATCTGATCGAGGTGGGCCTCCACCAGTTCTTCTGCTGAGATCTTTCTGGTGCGGATCATCTCAGACATCTGAACGAGGGACAGGTGGTTCAACTGCACAATTCCGAATGTACCCCACCACGGTAAATAGCCGTGGTGTTGCCTGGGTGGTGTTGCCTGCGTGGTGTTGGCCTACAATGGGTTCGTGCAGCCATTGCCGTTCGCTGAGGCACGAGAGACCGTGCTGCGAATTGTTCGAGACGCTGGCCCCGCTCCGGAGATCGAAACCGTGCCGCTGCAGGAAGCAGCGGGGCGTGTGCTCGCCCGCCACATTGCGGCGGACCGGCAGTACCCCCCATTGCCCCGCTCGATCCGCGACGGCTACGCAGTCCGTGCGGCCGACTTCCCTGGAGTTGTGCGCGTGGTCGGCGAAGTCGCCGCCGGACAGGCGTTCCCACGCGCGCTGCTGGCCGGAGAAGCCGTCGAGATCATGACCGGCGCACCCGTGCCTGAAGGTGCCGATGCCGTCATGATGATAGAGCACGTCCTCGTGGTGAGCGACACCGTCACCACGGACAAGCTGGTGAAAACCGGCGACTTCATCGTGCCCGCTGGCAGTGAGTGCGACGCCGGATCGACCGCCGTGACCGCGGGTACGCGTCTCGACTTCGGCCACATCGCCGCGCTCGCCAGTGTCGGCGCCGCGGAAGTTCCGGTGTATCGACGCCCGGTAGTGGCGGCCATCGCGACGGGCGATGAGCTGCTGCCCGTCGACGCATCCCCGCTCCCGCACCAGATTCGCAACTCCAACTCGCACACGCTGGCGGCGCAGATCGCGCGAGCCGGAGCCGTGCCGCTCATCATGCCCGTCGCACCGGACGAATACGAACGCACTCGCGAGCTGATCGAGCAGGCTCTCCAAACGGCCGACCTGCTGCTGCTCTCCGGCGGCGTCTCGGCCGGTAAGTACGACCTTGTGGAGAAAGTCCTGGCGGACCTCGGCGCCGAGTTCTTCTTCGACCGCGTGAACATTCAGCCCGGTCAGCCGCTTGTTTTCGGCCGAGTCCGCGACCGCTTTTTCTTTGGCCTGCCCGGCAATCCCGCCTCCACCATGGTCACATTCGAACTGTTCGCCCGCGCCGCCATCGACCTGTTGTCCGGCTGCGAGACCGCGGCGCTCCCCATCTACCGGGCCGTCCTGACCACCGATTTCCGACACAAAACCGGCCTGACCCGATTCCTCCCGGCGCGCGTCGACCATGGATTTCTTACGCCCCTGAGCTGGCAGGGCTCGGGCGACGTGTTCGCGCTGGCCCGTTCCAACGCGTTCCTCGTCGCGCGCGAAGACCGTGAATTCTGGGCGACAGGCGAACTGATGGAGGTACTGCCGCGATGAGCGCGGACCGGCTGTCTCACTTCGACGATGCTGGCGAAGCTCGCATGGTGGATGTCTCCGGAAAGAGCGCTACGCGCCGCACGGCCCGTGCCCACGCGTTCGTGCGAATGTCGGCGAAGGTGCTGGAACAGCTTGCCTCCAACCCCAAGGGCAACCCGCTGGAAGTGGCCCGCATCGCCGGAATCATGGCCGCGAAACGTACCGCCGACCTGATCCCGATGTGCCATCCGCTGCCGCTTTCCATCGCGGATGTCGACGTGCAAGTGGAATCGGGCGGCGTGCGCATTCACGCCATGGCGGCCACATCGGGCCAGACCGGCGTGGAGATGGAAGCCCTCACGGCAGCTTCCGTGGCGGCTCTCACGGTCTACGACATGACAAAGGCGCTGGACAAGGGAATCGAGATTCAGGATTTGTACTTGCTGGAAAAAACAGGTGGAAAGAGCGGTGACTGGAGGCGGCCCGCATGACGCAGCCCGACAGGGAACACGCGGCCGTCATCACGGTCAGCGATTCGGTTTCGGCCGGTCTGCGCGTCGACATGTCCGGCCCTGCCGTGGCTCTCCGGCTCGGCCAGATGGGCTGGTCGGCCGACGTGCTGGTGGTGCCCGACGAAGTGGCGGCCATCAGCCAGGAAATCGCGCGGCTCGCCGACTCGGAAAAGTACGCCGTCGTGCTGACTACCGGAGGTACCGGAGTCGCCGTGCGCGACGTCACGCCGGAGGCGACCCGCGCCGTGCTCGACCGCGAAATACCAGGAATTGGCGAGCAGATGCGCGCCGAGGGCCTGCGGTTCACACCCCGCTCGATATTGTCGCGAGGCATTGCGGGAACGCGTGGACGAACCCTGGTGGTGAACCTCCCAGGATCGCCTACAGGTGCCTTGCAGTCACTCGATTGCATCGTGGAACTGATTCCGCACATCGTAGATTTGCTGAATGGCAAAACCGAACACGAACCCGCCGGAGAAACGGCGGATACCATGAGGACGTCCTAAAAGTGATGCGACGCAAACCAGTTACGCTCGCCCTTGCCTCCATCGGCGCTGTTGCCGTGGTGGTGGCGGGCCTGTATGCGCAGGAAGATGTCGGGACCATTGTCCGGACGCAGACGACAAACGTGCTGGCGCCCACCACCGTGGTCGACAGGGACGGCACGTATGTGCAGGGCCTGAAATCAACCGACTTCCGGCTGTATGACAACGACAAACTACAGGACATCAAGGTCGACGAGACGTTTGCTCCCATCTCACTCGTAGTCGCCGTGCAGGCGGACTATAAGGTCGATTCGGTGCTGCCGCGCATTCGCAAGCTCGGCTCCATGCTGACCAGCCTGGTGGCCGGGGAGTCGGGCGAGATCGCGGTGATCGGCTTCGATCACAACATCAAAGACCTTACCAACGGTTTCACTACCGACGGCGACAAAGTGAACGAAGCCATTAACAAACTGCGCGCCGGGAGCATGAACAGCGCTCTTACCGACGCTGTGGTCACTGCGACCCGCATGCTTCGCAACCGGCCGAGAGATCGTCGCAAAGTACTGCTGCTCATCGCCGAATCGGTGGACAAGGGCAGTACGATGAAGACCCGTGATGCGGTGACGAGCCTCGAGATGGCCAACGTCATCGTGTACTCGCTCAACGTGTCACGGCTGTACACCGCGCTCACCACCAGACCCGCGTATCCCCGGCCCGACCCCATCCCTCCAGGAGGCAGGCACGTGCCCGGTGGCGGTGCCAACACGCCCACAGAAAACGCCCGCAACATGGGCTCGCAGGGCTATGGAGCCGATTTCGCACCGCTGCTGAAAGAGGTGTACATCACGGGCAAGAATATCTTCATCAAAGATCCCGTCGATTTGTACACCAAATATTCCGGCGGCAAGGAATATCCATTCATCAGCCAGAGCGATTTGGAACGCGCGGTGCAGAAGGTGGCCAGCGAGTTGCACAATCAGTACCTGATTACGTACAATCCGAACGATAAATCAGAGGGCGGCTATCACAGGATTCGCGTCGAAGTAGCGCGGCCAGGGCTTAGTGTCACAACTCGCCCCGGTTACTGGATGGCAACCGTTCCGTAAGAACTAACGGCGAGAAACGCCGATTTACTGTACCTGAGCACCAGAACAAACGAGAATAGAGGTCTGGCCGGAACTCCGGACGGATCGCTATTTTTATGTCCACCGCAACGCCTCACGACGTGTCCTCAATCAGCTCCCGGCCCGCACCTAAGCCGCGCGCGAAGAAACTGTCCGTAGCATTGCTGGCTCCGGACGGTGTGGCATTACGAAATTTCGTCGTCAACAATTATGTGACCCGGCACTTTGCCGACGTAACCATATTTCACAACTGTCCCGCTGATGTGCCCCAGCCGCTCCAGCGCAACGTGCACAGCGGCGCGACGTGGCAGCGGATGCCGCCGATGCGCGAGCAGCCCCTGTCCTTCACGCTCCGCCAGACGCTGACGTTTGCCCACCTCTACTGGGGCGACACGTCCTCCATGCGCTTCACCCGGACGCGACCCATGGGAGGCTCCTGGAAGACCCGGGCCGCTAATCACGCAGGGCGGATCGTCGGTCGCATCATGGCGCACCAGCCCGGCATCCAGATGCTGGAACGAGCCTATTTCCGATCCGTCGAAGGATTCCCGGAAGTCGAGCATTATCGGAAGCTGTTTCAGGCCAACCGTCCCGACGTGGTCCTGAGTGGAAGTCACCGGGCCCCGGCCGTCCTGGCCCCCGTGCTCGCCGCAAAGTCTCTGGGAATCCCCGTCGTCACCTTCGTCGCCAGCTGGGACAACCTCACCAGCAAGTCCCGAGTCGCCGCGCCCTTCGACCACTACCTGGTGTGGAGCGATCTCATGCGCCGCGAACTGCTGCAGTTCTACCCGCATGTGCGCCCCGATCAGGCCACCATTGTCGGCACACCGCAGTTCGACTGTTACGCCGACCCCGACATTCTGCTGCCGCGCGCCGAATTCTTCCGGCGCTGGGACCTCGATTTATCCCGGCCCCTGATCTGCTTTTCCGGCGGCGACGCTGGAAATTGTCCGCAGGATCCGGAACATATCGAAATCATCATGACTTTCATCCGAAATGGCCGGATTAAAGGAAATCCGCAGATGGTGGTCCGGCCCATGCCAGTCGATGACGGCAGGCGCTACGAGGGTGTTCGCAGGCAGTTCCCCGAGCTCAGGTTCTGCCAGCCCGCGTGGGATCACCTCGATCCGGGCGACTGGTCCCGCTGCGTTCCCCGCCCTGAAGACGTGCAATTCCTCGCCAATATCACGCAACACGCCGACCTGAACGTGAACAACGGGTCCACCATGACGCTGGATTACAGCCTGCATGACCGGCCCGTGGTGAACCTTTGCTTCGACGTCGGCGAGGTACTGCCGGGCCGCCTCCCGCTCTTCGACTATTACAACTGGGATCACTACCGCCCCATCCTCAAATTCAAATCGGCGCGCTTCTCCCACTCCGCGGATCAGCTGGCCGACAACATCAACTTCGTCCTCGACCACCCGGAAGCCGATCGCGAAGGCCGCCAGAAGCTGGTGGACCTGCAGGTGGGACATCCGCCTGGATCCGCCGGCCCACTCATTGCCGAAGCCCTGCAGAAAGTCATCGCAAACGCGTGAGCTCCCCGGAAATCGGGTGGTGGCCCGCGCACCGCGCCGACGAACTGATGGCCTTCATTGACCAGCACTGGAAACGCGGCCACATTCTGTCACGTGACCGCGAACTACTCTGCTGGCAACACCGCATCCCCGGCGATCCGCAGCATCTTTCTGTTCTTACCGGTTCGCGCGACGGTCACATCACGGGCGTGCTCGGCGTTATCCGGGCCGACGCCCATCTTCATGGCCGGCGAGTCACGGGAGCGTGGCTCGCACTTTGGTATGTCGACCCCACAGCGGGCGAGGGGCCGCTCGGCCTGCGCCTGATGAAGACTGCCTTCGATCAGGGCTTCGGCTTCATCGGCTGCACCGGCATGAACGACACCGCGCTGCGCCTCTTCCGTGCGTTCAAATTTAAGGTAATCGACTCCATGCCCCGATGGATCCTGCCCGAAGGCACGATGCCCGCTGCAATGCCGGCGGACGGCCTTGAGATCGCGGAGTGGCAGTCCGACTGGACCGCGCGAAACGCAGGAGAAATCGGTGTCTGGCGCGACGCGGACTACATCGACTGGCGTTACGTGCAGCACCCAAGGTTCCAGTACCGCATCCGCGTCGCCCGTGACGGCAGCGTCCCATGCGGCCTCAGCGTGTCGCGCCTGGAGCACGTGAAAGACAGCACCGAAACCGTGCTCCGCGTGGTCGAGCTGACAGGCACACCGAAAGCCATGCGCGCCCTCGGAGCCGACCTGACCCACGCCGCGCATCGGCACAACGTGCGATTCGCCGATTTCTACTGCACGCGTCTCGAATGCGGCGCAGCGCTGGAACACTCGGGCTTCACCCGCCAGAATGCAGACAGCTATCCGTCGCTGTTCCAGCCTCTCGACCCGAAGCCTCGGCCTTTAAATCTCGCCATATGGACCGCTGAGCCGGCCGTCATCGACGAACAGGTCTACTTCACGCGCAGTGACGGCGACCAGGATCGCCCGAGCTGAACCACGTACTCCGCGGCACCCCGGCAAACAGGGCCTCCGGCGTCCACTGCTCCAGCTTGCCCGAAGGCATGTAGTTGCAGTCGAACCGCGCCAGCAGCAGCGGCGAGCCGCTTATATGCGCCTCGTCATTGCCAGCCGATTCCACCGTAAACCCGCATTCATAACCCGCATCCTCCGCGGCCCGCGCCACATCGTGCGTCACCGCCTCGCGCGACCCGTAAGGATAAGCGACAGACAGCGGGCGCACGCCGCTCCATTCCCGCAGCAGTTCCGCCGAGCGCCGCAGCGACTCCGCGGCCGCAGCCTGCCCGATCAGCGCGAGCGGCAGATGGTCATGTCCATGCGACCCGATGGCGCCGTGCGCCGCCAGTTCCCGAATCTGGTCCCGCGTCAGATACAACTCGCGGCTCATCGCGGCCTCTTCGCCAGTGAACGTTGCGTCGAAGCAAAGATCCACAAGCCGCTCCCGGTCACTGAGAGACAGCGCAAAATTGAGGAGGTATTTCAGCTGCGCACCAGCCGGTGAATCGAACGGATACTGCCGTCCCATGTTCTTCGCGTCCAGCTCCTGCGGCAGTGTCATGTCCGCGCCCGCAGCAGTCTCCCGAACCAGAGCCCACAACGAATCGGGTGCCACCATGCTGCGCAGCAGATGGATCTTGTGCACCGTGCAAACCATGGCTTCGTCGATGGGACGCGTACTGGCAAAAATCACGCCGGGTATGTGGAGCCGCTCCAGAGCCGACCACCCGTGCTCATACTGCTCGCGCAGCCCGTCATCGAACGTGACCAGAATGCTTCGGGACGGCAGCGTCGCTTCCCCGCGCACCGCGCGCAAGATGTCGGCGAGGCTGACGAACTCGCCAGCACGCCCCAGCAATTCCAGCTGCCGGACAAATGCGTCGGCCGTTACGCCGAAAATCCCCGGATGAGGACTGTCGAAGGTACGTCGAACATAATGATAATTAACAACGACCAGCACGCTTTTGAACGTAGCGAAAAGCCCAGCATTTACGCAAACATGTAGCTAGTGCTCACGGTTATACCGGGACCCCTGCGCCCTTCTGCGGTGTGGCCCGAATCGCACGTTCAAACGCCCAGGACCGAATGTGGTTGATCTGCTCGCGCATGGTCCGGCTCAAAGGCACGCTCTTTGCCGAAAGCGTCAGCAAATCCTGCGGGGTCATCGGAACGCCGGCCAGCTTCGACTTCGTGATCGCGCTCACCACCACCTGCTCGATTTCCGCGCCCGTCCAGCCGACGGTAAAACTCATCAGATCGGGAATGCCGAGCGACTCCGGATCATACCCGCGCCGCTGCAGGTGAATGCGGAAAATTTCGGTGCGCTCCTCTTCGGTCGGCAGGTCGACAAAGAACACCTCGTCGAAGCGGCCCTTACGGATCATTTCAGCCGGCAGCAAATCAATTCGATTCGCAGTGGCCGCCACAAATAATCCCGGCACTTTTTCCTGCATCCAGGTAAGAAAGAACGCAAAAATTCGACCCTGTTCCCCGGCTGATTCCGTGGAACTCACGGCCATTTCGATTTCGTCGAACCACAGCACCGCGGGCGCCAGGTCCTCCATCTGCCGGCAGGCGTCGGCAAAAGCGACCTCGGGCTTGCCATGCCGCCCGGAGAACACCTCGATCATGTCCATCCGGTACAGCGGCAGCTCAAAGTGCGACGATATCGCCTTCACGCAGAGACTCTTACCGCAGCCTGGGATGCCCATCATCAACAGGCCCTTAGGCACGATTTCCTTGCTCAGCGACTCCCGCAAATCGAACAGCTTCCGGCGTTCCAGCAGCCATCGCTTCAGATTCTGCAGTCCGCCGATGGCGTCCATGTTGGTGGGCGTCGACACGAACTCCAGCATTCCGCCGCGACTCACCAGCAGCCGCTTCTCCTCCAGCAGCATCGACCGCGAGTCGCGCGTCAGAGTGGCGTTGCCGGCCAGCGCGCGGTGAATCGTGTACCGCGTCTCCTCCAGCGTCAGCCCGAGCAGCGCAGGTGCCAGATCCGCCATCAGCGCCTCATCCGGCGGCGACGCCAGCGCGCGCGTCTCATCTCGCAGAAAGTCCGTCAGCTCCGTAATGTCGGGCGTGCGCAGATCCACTTCGATGACCGTGCGGTGCAGGTCCTCCGGGATATCGCGAACCGGCGACGTGATCACCAGAAACTGCCCCCGCGTCCTGCAGGTCTGCCCCAGCTCCCGCAGATGCCGGCGCACCATCGCCGACGCCCGAAGCGGCTCGTGAAAGTCCCGCAGATGCCAGATGCCGGGCTCCGCCGAACCGGCAATCGCCTGCAGCGCAGCCGCGGGATCCGCGGTGTCCACACCGGCCGGATACGAGAGCCCGCGAGTCATGCTCCACGAATGCACCGGCAATGCTTTGGCAGCGCCGAGGGAAGAAGCCAGTTCGACCAGAATCCGCCCGACGCGCTCCTCTTCCGGAGTGCGAACGTAGATGAGGGGACGGCCGGAAAGCAGAATGCCCCGCAAAGTCTGGGCGGCCCGGCTAAGTGACGGTTGGTTCAAGTGTTACAGACGGCCCCCGCCCGCGAAAAGTCGTCCATCACCTGCCCGGCGATCTCGAAACTGCGCAGCCGGTCGGCGTGATCGTACAGGTCCGAGGTGAAGATAAACTCGTCCGCCCCGGTCGATTCCGCCAGAGCCGCCAGCTTCCGCTCCACCGTCGTACGGCTCCCGACCGCGGCCACTTCCATTCGCGTTTCCACCAGGAATCGCTCCCCGCTGGTCCAGTCGATCCGGTCAGCAGCCACAGGCGGCGGCACGAATATCGGCCTGCGCCGAATCAGATTCAAATGCCGCTGCAGCGCGGAAGTCGCAAGGTACTCGGCAGCCGAGTCCGTCTGCGCCGCCACTACCGGCACCCCGACCATCACATACGGTGCATCCAGATACTCCGATGGCTTGAAGAGCGACCGGTACGCCTCAATGGCCTCATGCAGCAGCGCTGGCGCAAAGTGCGACGCAAACGCGAACGGCAGCCCGAGACTCGCCGCCAGCTGCGCGCTGTACGTGCTCGAACCCAGCAGCCACACCGGAACGCGCGTGCCTTCGCCAGGAAACGCAACCAGCCGCTGACCCGGTCCCGCCGGACCGAGAAGCGCCATCAACTGTCCCACCTGTTTCGGAAAATCCTCTTCGGCCGTGTTGTACCGCATCGCCTGAGCGGCCACGCCGTCCGACCCCGGTGCTCGCCCGACGCCCAGATCGATGCGCCCAGGATACAGGGTCGCCAGCGTGCCGAAATGCTCCGCAATCACCAGCGCCGCGTGATTCGGCAGCATGATGCCACCCGAGCCAACACGGATCGTCGACGTCTTCCCCGCCACGTGCCCGATCAGAACACTGGTGGCCGCGCTGGCGATCCCAGGCATGTTGTGATGTTCGGCCAGCCAGAACCGCGTATAACCCCAGCCCTCAGCATGCTGCGCCAGGTCGACGGTATTGTGGAATGCCTCGGAAACCGTGCCGCCTTCGCGAACCGGCGCCAGATCGAGGACGGAATAACGAATGCTCCGCATACCCGGTATCAGGCTGCGGGCGCGGGGCTCGGCGAGCCTGGCCCGAGCCTCCGCCGCAGGCCCGCGATCATGCCCGCAATGCCTTCCCACTTCCGGATGATCAGCTCCGCCAGGTTCAGCAGAACGGCCAGCGCAAGCAGTCCCGGCCATAGCCGCAGCGTCCCGGGAATCGACCGCCCCGCCGCGTCGAACACCTGCGCCGGAGTCGGATTAAACCGTCCGCCCGTGTACTGCGAGATGCGCCGCAACAGCCCGGCATTCGAGCCGTACTGCGTCATCTCTTCTTCATCGCGATACAGGCCCGTCTCGGGGAACACCAGCGAGTCTTCGAGCGGACGTATGCGGAACAGCCCGCGACGCCCGCCAATCTGTGTTTCGCCGCGATACAGTCCTTCCGACACCTTCTTCACCGCGACCGTCTGACGGAAGTCGCCCGGCCCGAGCACGAAGATGTCTGGAATCCGGGCCGGCACGGCGACGCGGGAAGCCAGCTTGTACTCCACCGTGATGTTCCCGCTGGCGTTGTCATACGCGACCCGCGCCTCGCCCGATTGTGAGTGCGGCAGCAGATCCCGGAACAGGTTGATCCAGAACTTGTCGAAGCCTTCCCAGCCGACCCACTTTTCCGCCCACCGGGCCTTGGCGTCGGAAGTGAACACGCCGGAACGGCCCAACCCAAACTGCCACACCGCCAGCAGCGGATCGTTCGGATCGATCTTCAGAATCGTGTCCGCGCCGGGCTTGGATATGAACTTCACGTAGCCGCGAAGTGGCGGGGCGCTCTCCATGCCGACGCCGTCGAGAATCGCCGACTGATGCGTGATCACTGGCGTAATCGGCTTTTCAATTGCGGTCGACCCGGTGTGCTCCATCACGTCTTTCAGGAGGATCTGTTCCAGCCCCGAAGGATCTGTCAGGAAGTACGACCGGCCCTTTGCACTGATTGCGATCTTCTCCAGATACGCCCGGTTCACGTCCTGCCCCAGGCCGACCGTAGAGATCGTCACCCTGCGCTGCTGCGCATCGCGAGCCAGCGTGAGGCTGTCGCCTTCTTCGGAAATACCGTCGGTCAGCAGCACCACGTGGCGATACGTCGCCTGGTGCTGCGTCGAAATCTTACGGTACGCCTCAGCCAGCGCCGGCGCGATCTGCGTACCGCCGTCAGGCGTGATCCCGGCCACCATGCGCTTGATCGTGCTGCGATCTTCGGCTCGACGAATCGGCACCGCCCACTGGAACGAGTTGTCGAAGATCAGCACGCCCACGTAGTCGACGGGCCGCAGATTCTCGATCACACCAATAGCAGCCAGCCGCGCCAGTTCCATCTTGCGCCCTTCCATCGACGATGATTTGTCGACGATCAGCACCACGCAGGTTCCTTCGGGCGACTTCGGGGGAGCAATCTTGGCCGGGAGCGTGCGATCCAGCGCGTCCTCGGGCTTCTTTTCCTTCTCCTCGCGATATACGTTGCGCTCGCCGCCGATCACGAGGAACCCGCCGCCGTCACGTACATACTGCTCCAGTTGCTCTTTCCTGGGCAGCGGCAGCGCGTCGATATCCCAGTTGTTGAACACCACCAGCTGGTAGTCGGCGAGCCGTGGCGTAATCGCGTCCTGAGACCGGTCGATGACAAACTGCGCCGCGGTCAACGTGTCGAGAAGGTGTTTTTCCGTGCCCTCGGGATCGTTCGAAAGATACAAAACGCGAGGCTTGCGCAGCGTCAGAGCCTGCTCAAAGCGCACTTCCCCGCCCTGCGGACTGCGAACGGTGCCAGACAGCTCCACCGCGCCATAGGTATTGATGGCGGTATGAAGCCGAACATAGTTGCTGCCCTGCTCCAGGTTCACGTTTTGCGTCCCCAGCTTGCGGCCTTCCGCAGCCAGTTCCACCGACGCCGTCACCTTCTTCGGCGACGTGATCACCAGATCGATAGGGAACTTCTCGCCCGAGAACGCAATCGACGGCAGCGTGACCGTGTCGATGTGCAGTTGCGGCTCCACCGGACCAGGCAGTGCGAAAGAGTCCACCGGAATTCTCAGATCCCGCGCCAGCCAGGCCGCCCGGGCCACACTGCCCTCATTCTCATTGCCGTCGGAAATCAGAACGACGCGAGGCACCAGGCCGCCGGGCATGCTCGCCACTCCGTCCCGGATGGCAGCCTCAATGTCGGTAGCGCGACCAGCCTCGCCAGCGGTCCTCCGAATCGACCAGCCGCCCTTCTGCTCGTCGAGCGCAAGCGGCCGAGTGCCGCGGGCAAATGGCACCACGCGCATCCAGTTCCGCCCGCGAGCCTTGTCCAGCTTATTCAGCAGATCCGAAGCCTGGCTCAAGTCGTTCGAAGACAGGCCCGCCGACGTGTCCACCAGCACCACGGTGGACACCTTGTTCTCAGCCACGCTGGTCTCCGGCTCCGCCAGCGCGAGCACTACCGCGGCCAGCATCAGCGCCTTGAGGATCAGGTTGAGACGCCGGGGCGCGCGGCTCCATTGCCACCACACCAGCGCAGCCGGGACCAGCAGGAACAGTAGAACCCACAAGCGGGCGAATATCACGAAGCCTGCCTCCACTCAGCGTTGCCGGACGGCTGTGTCGCCGACCCTGCCACCGGACCCTGCGCCAGACGATTCCGTCCAAAAAACAGCCATTCCGCCAGCAATCCGAGCGCGCCCAGCACGGCCAGAATCTGCCACAGATCGCGCGAGACGGCCTCGGCGAACCCGCCCGGCAGACCACGGCGAACCGCCTGCGGCACCGTCCAGTCGGCATCGGCAACCTCGGGAAGCGACAGCGAATACACCTGCTCCCGATTGCCCTGCAGCACACGAACCACGCCGGGAGAACCCGAGAAGAATCGAATCTGATTGTTGGCGATCGTGAACGGCAGCTCGTTCTTGTCAACCAGCACCCGGATCGACTTCGGATCGGCAGCCGCGCCCGGTTCCAGAGCTGCGTTCACCGTGCCGACGCTGCTCCCGTGTACTTCCGCCAGTCGAAACGCGTTCGGCTCCACCCACCGGAGCACGTTGGCGAGCAGCAGCGGCGTCGCAAGGTCGAACCGCAGATCGCCGCGCATCGGGCTGAACCCAAGAGCGACGGCATGCGTTTCCGGCCGCACCAGCGCGATCGGACCGCCACCCTCCACATCGGCCAGCACAATATCCTGCTTGCCCGGTACCAGCACACGGCCCGAGGACACGCGCTGATCCCGAGCGCGAATGCCAGACGTAATCTCATGCCCGGCGCGCCAGTTCACCCGCTTCGTTTCGGCGAATGTCGACTTCGTTCGGAACGGCGAGCCCTCAGGCGGCTCAATGTAGATGGCCGCGACTTTCGGCTCCGGAGTCGGATTGAATCGATCCGCGATCACCACCTGCACGTCTTCCCGCGGCCTGTATTCCGACGGCGGATAGTACACCGCTCTCACCTGCGGGTGCGCCGCCAGCGCGGGCCGAATCGCATCCGGCTGATCGGTGTAGACAGCCACATTCACGTATTTGAACTCCGGCAGTTCCAGAATCGCGCGGTTATCGTCGGCCAGCGCGTCGCGCAGCGACAGCCGCGCCTCGATCCACCCCGCCGCCTTCGTCGCGAAATGGAAGGTCTGCGTCTCCGTGATCCCGGGTCGCACATCGAGCACGTTACCACCCACCGGAGCCCCGCCAAACTGCAGCGTCACCGGCACGCGCCGTGGCGCCGACCCGTAGTTGTGAACGGCAACGAAGATGTCCCACATCTCGGGGTTCTTCTCCGACCGCCGTGCGCCGACCCTCGACAGGCCGATGTTCTCCCGCGGCCCTTCCACCGCCAGAATGCGCAGGTTCACCGGAGTGCGGACTGGCCGGCCCGCCGCCGAAACCCGCGCCGCGCCCGCGTATACAATCTCGCCATACTTGCTGCTGTGCAGTTTGCGTATCTGCTCGGCGAACAGGAAGGCCTGATCCAGATTCAGTGCCGAGGCCCCGGTTCGCGTTTCGTCGATGGCCCGTTCCAGCAGCTGATGGTCGGATTCCATCGCGGTGGCGGGAGCGGGCAGGCTGTCCACCCGAACCACCATCACTCGGTCCGATGCCGGCAGCGACCGGAGGAACGCTTTGGACCTGGCTTTCGCCTCGTCCAGCAGAGTGCGGTTATTGCCGCCCGCAGCCTGCACACCCATCCAGGACGACGCGTCCAGCAGCAACACATGATCGCGCTGCGCCGTCTCGCGTTCACCCAGCTTCAGCTGCGAAATTGCCAGCAGCAACAGGGCCAGGCAGAGCAACTGCAGCACCAGCGACCACGGCTGTTGAATGCGCCTGCGCCTCGACGACGGCACCGGCTGCATCGCGTGCACCCAGAACTTGAGGGTGGGAACCACCTGGCGGCGGCGAGCCCGGCTCAGCAAATACAGCGTCACCACAACGCCGCTCACCGCTGCGAACAGCGTGAGGAACTCGGGCAGACTGAGGTTCAGAAGAAACATTTACTGGACCCCCCCGATGCGCATCAGCGAATCGAAGATCGCTTCCTGAATGGAAGTGTTGGTGGATAATCCGACGTACCGGCCGCCACTTCGGTTTGCGACATTTTGCAGCCGCTTTGCATACTCATCGAATGCTTCGGTGTACCTGCGGCGCGAATCGTTGTCGACGGCGAGCTCGACATGCGCGCCAGTTTCCGAATCGATCAGGTCCAGCTCCCCATCCCAGGGTGGCTCGCGATCCTCCGGGTTCCAGAGTTGGATCAGGCTGATCTCATGCCCGTAGTCGGCCAGAAACTGCAGTGGCCGCTCCACGTCGCCCTCGTCGAGGAAATCGGACAAGACAACTGTCAGGCCACGCTGCGGATAATTCGCCGCAAAAGCCCGGGACACCGCCATGTAATCGGTTCGCCCACCGTGCTTCAAACCGGACAGGAAATTCGCCGCCGGAAGGAAGCGGTGACGGCCGCCGCTGCAGAGGAACGACTCGTCCAGCTTCTCGCGAAACGGCTGAATGCAGATGGTGTCCAGCCGCACCAGGCCGACGTAGCAGAGCGCTCCGGCAAGGCGGCACGCGTACTCGAACTTGCCTTCCATTGATGCACTGCAGTCGATCAGCAGCCGCACCGGGATTCGCGGCTCCACCTGGAACATCTTGAGGAACATCTTTTCGAGGCGCATATAGGCGCGCCAGTTGACCGCCCGCAGATCGTCGCCCTGATGAAAATGACGGTGGTCGAGGAACTCCTGGCCCAGCCCTGAAAATCGGGACGGAATGCGCCCGCCCACGAGTCCGGGGAACGATTTCTGCCAGTGCAGAGTGAGCCGTTCGAGCCGGTGGAGAAAATCCTGATCGAGAAGCGGTGCCTGCTGCTGCTGCGTCATTCCGGTTCCGTAACTGGCGGTGTGATCAGGCTGCGACGGCTGACGACACCGAGCCGATGATTTTGGTCAGAATGGTATCCGGCGTCTGACCGTCGGCATGCGCGTCGAAGTTCATAATCACGCGATGCCGCAGAACGGCCGGAGCCACATGCCGGACGTCCTCCATGCTGAGGTTCAGCCGACCGCGCATTAAAGCGAGCACCCGGCCACATTCCACCAGTGCCTGAGCGCCGCGCGGCGAGCTCCCATAACGGATGTATCGGTTGGCAAGATCGTGCGCGGCATTGGAGCCCGGCTGAGTCGCCATCACCAGATCCACCGCGTAATCCTTCACGTGCTGAGCCACCAGAACCTGGCGGCAACAGCCGCGCAGGCCAAGGATTCCCTCTACGTCGATCACCTGATCGACCTGCGTTTCCTCGCGCTGAATGGTCCGTTCCACAACCGTCGCCAGCTCCCCGCGACTCGGGTAGTTAACGATGATCTTCATCTGGAAACGGTCCAGCTGTGCTTCCGGAAGTGGATACGTGCCTTCCATTTCGATCGGGTTCTGCGTCGCCATGACGAGGAATGGGAGCTCGAGATGGTGGGTGGTGGTGCCGCTGGTGACCGTGCGTTCCTGCATCGCTTCGAGCAGCGCCGACTGCGTCTTAGGCGTCGCGCGGTTGATTTCGTCGGCCAGCACGAGGTTCGCGAAAATCGGGCCGGGCTGGAACTGGAGCGCCTTGTGACCACGGTCGTCCGTTTCCATTACCATGCTGCCCACAATGTCGGCGGGCATCAGGTCGGGCGTGAACTGAATGCGCGAGTAGCGCAGGTGCATGACACGCGCCAGCGTGCGAAGCAAGGTTGTTTTGCCGAGGCCCGGAACGCCTTCGAGCAGCACATGGCCCCCGGCGAGCAAACAAATGAGGACGCCGTCCACGACATCCTGCTGGCCGACGATGATTTTTCCGATCTCGGAACGGACTCGATCCAGTTTGGAAACAGCGAGTTGCAGGTCGGCTTCAGTCACGTAACGTATGGTAGCGCACCGGTATGTCAGGCTTTCTTCGGTAATGGAATGGCGGAGCCGAGGTTAATGGAGCCACCACCCTCGCTCACATAGTTGCGGTTCCATGACGGGATCTCAACAACCACGTCTCCGGTCACCACCGCCTGACATCCCAGGCGCGAGTGGAGCGTCAGACCCGGCGCCATGTCGAGCCGGTCGATCTCGTCGTCTTCCATCTCCGTCAGCTTGCCGTCCGTACCGTCTTTGACGATGACGTGGCAGGTGGTGCAGGCGCACGACCCGCCACAGGCATGTTCGATATGAAGGCCGAAATGCTCGGCGATATCGAGGAGGGATTCGGGCTTGCCGTGTTCTCCGTAAGGTAGCTGCCCAGACTCAAACTCCACTGTCCGGCCCTCTGGCAGGAACGTAACTTTTGGCACGTGGATCATTGTAGCGCATTCAGGACTATTCTGGTCGGATATGCAATGTCTACTTGTCGATAGAGATTGCCGTGATATCCTGTCAGAGATGGATTCCAACAGCCGCAGCATTGCCAAAGCAGTCAGCTACAGGCTCCTGGGTTCTTTGTCCACGGCGGTTATCGTGTTTCTTTTCAGCGGCAACATGAAGGTTTCGGCCGGAGTGGGCGCGCTCGACATGATCACCAAACTCGCCCTTTATTACTTCCACGAGCGCCTGTGGAACCATATCCCATTCGGTCGCGCCAAGCAACCACCCCCTCAGCCCGACTACGAAATCTAAGGTCGGTCAGCTACCGCTTTTGCTGTCAGGCTCGAGGCCGTCGAGCAGTTGCGCCAGTTGCGAAGTGCGGGAATTGACCGCCGAGCGGAGTTCGCGCAGCTCACCTTCGAGCACGTGCACTCGGTCCTGCAGGTGCAGGCACGCGAGGATCGCAATGCGGAAGGAGTCCATATTGCCGGATTTCGCAATGGTCGACATCAGCTCGTCGACTTCGTTGGCGGCGCGCAGAATCTCGTCCGGATCGCCGGGCACACGGAGCGTGAACGACTGATTAAAGATGTTCAGGCGGACGGGTTGTTTTTCAGACCCATCCATGGCCTTTAAACGGAAAGGTTGTCGAGCTGTCCAAGCAGCTTCTCAATGCGCGACTTGACTTCCTTGCGATCTGAGCGGAGCGAGTCGAGTTCCTCGACCAGCCTGGCGTTTTCAGACCGCAATTCGGCCATTGCCTCCACCGCGCTGTCGCGGTCGGCGGCATAAGACTGTGCCAGCGATTCAGCCGAGTCCTTCTCCTGACGGAGCAGGCTTACAAGCTGAACAGCCCGGAGGATTCTCTCCTCCAGGCTGGACAGCGCATCGGATTCGATACGGGGGGTTTCTGCGGATGCCATCAATTACAGCTTACTGGACTTGTTGCGGCGCGGCGGCGCGAGCCATGTCGACCAGAGCGCGGAACCCGGGTGCGTCAGCCACGGCGATCTCTGCCAGCATCTTGCGATTCAGATCTATGCCGGCTTTGCGGAGACCGTCGATGAAGCGGCTGTAGGAGATGCCCGAGATCCGGCAGGCGGCATTGATGCGCACGACCCAGAGGGAACGGAAGTTGCGCTTCTTGTGTTTGCGTCCGATGTAGCCATGGCGCAGGGAGCGTTCGACGGCTTCCTGAGCGGCACGGTACAGCTTGCTCTTGTTGAGAAAAAAGCCCTGCGCCAGGATTAGGGTTTTTTTACGACTGGCGCGGCGTTTAGAACCACGTTTTACTCTCGGCACGTTTTCTCCTTGTTATCTTTTGGAGGCGGAACGGGCACGTGCCCCGCGCACCGTCCGCACTCCGAACTGCTTGTCAGAAACTTTAGTAGGGAAGCATTATGTGCAGCTTCGCCTGATCGGTCTTGTCCGCCACCACGCTCTGGTGCAGCTTGCGTTTGCGCGAGCGCGCCTTGCTGGTCAGGATATGACGCGCAAAAGCATGATTACGAACAATCTTACCGGTGCCCGTCTTCTTAAAGCGCTTGGACGCACCTTTGTGTGTTTTCAGCTTCGGCATTTACAGCAACACTTCCGAGGGGGATTTACAACCTCACCATTATAACAGAGATAGCCAGGTGAGGGGCTGTCTGGTCGGAAGGCTCCAGCAGTTAGATTACCATACTGGTCTGGCGGACTTCTCAGTTTGCAGGGAAAGTGACTCAGCGACTAGTGGCGGACGTGGGCGTCCGCCGCAGGCCTGGGGGCCTGCCCCCCAATGTCGAGTTCTCTCGACAGGCTCTTATGCCCCCAATGTCGAGTTCTCTCGACGGGCTGTTAGGCCCAGGCCCAGCCTTTGCGGATGGTGGGTTTGAGGTACTGGTTCGCCTCATTGTTGTTGGTGAAGCGCATCTTTGCGTTGTCCCATTCGAGTTTGCCTTCGAACTTCATGGCGATGACGCCGAGGAGCATCCAGGAGACGAAGGGCGCGGCGACGCTGAAGCTGGAGCAGGCCGGGTCCCCACCTTTGGCGGCTCGGATGAAATCGCGGTAGTGGCCGGGCGAGCGGGTGAGGAGGGGCGGCGGCATCTTGTAGTCCTTGTTGCCGACGATGCGGGTTCGCTCGCCGTAGCAACCGGTGGTCATGATGCCCTTTTCGCCGAGGAATACGCTGCCGTTGATGTCGGCGTCGCCGAGGAGTTCGCCGGCGGGCACGCCCTTGATCTCAGGCTGAGCGCTGAGACCGTCGTGCCAGTAGATGGAGACGGGCGGCATGGGGCCGCGGGCCGGGAAGTCGAAGCGGATGATGGTGCTCTCGGGGAAGGTGTACTTGCTTTTGCCCTCGATTTTGACGCACTCGACGCTGGTTGGCGCGGTGAGGCGGAGCGCCATGTTGGGCGTTCCGAGGATGTGGCAGGCCATGTCGCCGATGGCTCCGCAGCCGAAGTCGGGGAAGCCGCGCCAGATGCGGGGCGCGTAGTCAGGGCTGTAGGGGCGCATTTGCGCGACGCCGAGCCAGACGTCCCAGTCCATGGTGTCGGGAACGGGCGCTTCTTTAGGCACGACGCTGGGGCCTTGCGGCCAGTATTTGATGGGCCGGTTGGTCCAGGCGTGCACTTCGGTGACGTTTCCGATGTCGCCGCTCCAGAGGATTTCGCTGGCCTGGCGGGCTCCTTCGTTCGAGTAGCCCTGGTTGCCCATCTGGGTTGCGACGCCGTATCTGGCGGCGGCCTTCATTAGTTCCTGCGCTTCCCATACGGTTCGGGTGAGGGGCTTCTGACAATAGACGTGCTTGCCGCGCTGCATGGCCCACATGGACGCTGTGGCGTGCATGTGATCGGGAATGGAGACGGTGACCGCATCGATGTTTTTCGATTCTTTGTCGAACATCTTGCGGAAATCCCGATACTTCGGGACGTCGGGATATTCCTTGAAGGCGCGCGCGCCGCGGACGTCGTCGACGTCGCAGAGGGCGACCAGATTTTCCGTAGGCGCGATGCCTCTGATGTCGGTGTAGCCCTTGCCACCAGAGCCGATGGCGGCGTAGTTCAGCTTTTCATTGGGCGACTTGTAGCCGAGGTGTTTGAGCGAGGCTACGCTGCCGAATCCAGCTGTGGGCACGGCTCCGGCGAGCAATGAACCGATGAAGAAATGGCGGCGCGACACAGTATTTTCTGGCACGGTTCTATGCTATCACCGGCATTTCTATACGCGCGGCCATGCGCCATGCGGTGGCGTTGTCTTCGTAGTAGCCGTGGACGGTTCGGGTACGGGTGAAGCCGTGGCGGTGGTAGAAGGCTATTGCTTCTTTGTTATCGCGGCGGACCATGAGTGACAGGGTGTGGACGCCCTGGCGTCGAAGCCTGTTAATGGCGGCGCGGAGAAGACGTGTTCCCACACCGTGGCGGCGGTAGCGGCGGCGGACGGCGATGCTGTCGAGGTCGGCGAAGCCGGTGCGGGTCGGCCTCGCTACGCAGTATCCGGCGACTCTGGCGCCGATTTCGGCGATGAGGAACAGCTTTGGGCATGTGTCGGCGTACCACTGGAGCAGGCGCCGGTCCCATGCGTCGACGGTGAAGGCCTGTGCCTCAATGCGGAGCAGGCTGGGCATGTCCTCCGGCTGGTATGGGCGGATTCGGACGCTCATGCGGCTCGGGCGGCTGGCCGGGGGCGGCTGGTGTCCGGTTCGTTTTGTACGGCTGTTGTTTCGGGCTCGGCGGCTGGTTCCGCTTCGATTGCTGCTGCTTCGTTTGCTGCGTCCTGCTCGATGACTTCGAGGGTGCAGGGGTGGACCCGTTCGCCGCTGGCTTCGATGCTTAGGCGGAACTCGGTGATGGCCTGTAGTTCGAGGCTCGACTTTTCGTAGTGGCGGTGGAGACGGGTCTCATGGCGGTGGATCTGCTTCATGGTCTGGCTTTCGGCAACGGCGAGCCATGCGTCGGCGTGCAAGGCTTCGGGCGTGCGCTGGTTGGCCGGGTCGGCGAGGCTTTGGTTCATGCGGTCCATTTCGCGGTCGATGAGAGCTTTCTCTATGATCGCGAGCCGGCGGAGACGCCAGCGGGCGGCGGCCATTTCGAAGACCAGGTCGAGTTCACGGACGGTTTTGGCTCCGGTGTCGATCTCGATGTTTTTGCGGAGGATGTCGAAGGCTCGGGGATCCTCTCCTGGGGCTACGATTTCGGCGGCGGTCAGGCCGTGCTTGATGGCGTTGCGGGATGACACCGCTTTTCCGGCTGTTGTTATGGGGCCTTTGGAGAGGGCTCCGTTGGTGTGGGCGGCTTCGGTTCGAGTCATTTTGTCTCGTTTCTCCTCGGCATGCAGTTTCGCATGGGGGTGGTGGTGATTCGGGGTGGTCTGGGGTGAATTTGTTGATTCTACAGGTAGATATAGTTGCTTATTTTGTGCAATGGGCTTTGGCGGGTCTGGGGACCCGCCGCAGGCCTGGGGGCCTGCCCCCCTTTTTTTTGGAGAAGGTTGGGGCGGTGGGGGCACTTTTTGTTTGTGATTACCCGGCGGCGGCTTCCTCATCTTAGTGCTCCTGGTGT
>Ga0163150_10001989_pt1 | contig 32948 bp, 30 predicted proteins | sample OliLakLV19P2IB_FD_148628 | JGI IMG/M metagenome (GOLD analysis project Ga0163150, IMG submission 148628) | Freshwater microbial mat bacterial communities from Lake Vanda, McMurdo Dry Valleys, Antarctica - Oligotrophic Lake LV.19.P2.IB | ecosystem: Environmental > Aquatic > Freshwater > Lake >...
GGGTTGGGGCTGGGGGTCCTGATTCGTTTCGATTCCCGTCGGAATGACGGAAGATTTCTTCTCGATACCAAGTTGACGCAGAACTGTATCGGGCTGCGGATGAAAGAACACTATTTGTGATGCTGCACGCAGGATCATCCACCCGAGTGTCCACGCATAGATGGCAGAACAGACCTGCGCAACCTTTCCCCGTGGCCACCACGTGATGCCAACGAGCGCATCAGTGATCAAAAGTACCTTGTGCCCAGCAAGACGAAGTCGGAGTAGTGCGATCGAACTCCAGAACAACACTTTATTAACGACAATGACATCGGGTTTCAGTTCTCGAGCGAGGCGTATTGCAACAGACGAAAACCCAAACGCGATACCGTAGTTCCACGGGTCTGGAAGAAAGATGTCCTTCACTCGATGCACGGTCAACGTGGGTGAAAGAACTTCCGTCTTGCCATGCTTTTTAATGTCACCCATACAAAGTACTGCAATCCGATATCCTTTTCGCTGCCAAAGTTCCGCAAGTTTGACTGTACTCACCATCCATCGGTGGTCTTCCTTCCAGTACGGTGAGAGGAGGAGAATGGTTTTCATAGAGTACAAAAGTTGTGGCGGATCCCGTACTTGCTGCGGGGTGGAGCCAGTCCAATCAGGGAAGGGATAGCCCACGAAAGGGAAACCGTAGGTTTCTCTTTCGTGCAGAAGCGGTAGTCTTCCTTCCAGTACGGTGAGAGGAGGAGAATGGTTTTCATAGAATAGAAGCCTCAGAGAGGCACTCTACACTGACCACCGATTACTGACCACCGATTACTTTTTCCCGTCTTTCAACGCCTCGTCTCGTACAACCTTCGTCAGTCTTTGCTCTAGCTCTTCAATTCGCATAATCATGTAGAAGACAACGAAGAAGAGGATGCCGATGGCTGTAATCGTCGCTGCGTTCTCGTTTTTCTTAATGCCTGTAATAGAACTTAAAAATTGCAGGCTGCTTGGTGAAAATGCGATATACGCAATCGCAGACCAAAAGAGTGTCCAAAGGATGGCTTCCCAAATCGTTTTCTTCTGACGAAACATGAGACTCCACGCATAGAGAATCATCAGAAGTGAGAAGAGTGGGACAACGACCTGATAGGGAGTAATTTCGATTGGCATTAGCGGAGAAAGGTACGAAGCAGTATTTTTGCGGCAGTTTTGAGTCCATTGGCGAACGATTGCCCCTTGGCGAGTGTGTACTCAGAATACACCACTTTAGAAGGAATGGAGACAATCTTCCACTTGTGACGTGCAGCTTCCCCAATAATTTCAGTACAGAACTCGAATCCGGACATTTTAAGCTCGACTTCTTTGAGGGCCTTTGGACCGAAGACTTTGAACCCACACTGTGTGTCTTCTAGATAGATTCCAGTCACAAGAAATGTCACACCATTCCCAAGGGCATTTGCGATACGACGGATAAAAGGAATGGTACTTTTGGATCCAAATCGATTCGCAATCACGAGATCTGCTCCCTTTTGAATCTCTGCAACCAGACGAGGAATATCCGATGCGGCATGCTGACCATCTGCATCGATAGTCACGACCGCATCAAACCCACACTCTCGTGCTGCAGTCAGCCCTGTCATGGTTGCAGCTCCTGCGCCACAATTTAGTGGATGCCGAAAAACTTCTGCGCCTGCAGTACGCGCAGCATCACCAGTCTCATCAGTAGAACCATCGTCGATAACAAAAACGGTATCGACATAAGGCAGTACGTCTTGGATCACCTGAGCAAGCCGCTTCGCCTCGTTGTACGCAGGAATGACAGCAGCTGTGCGCATACGCTTACGGGAGGAGGATATACGCAATGCCATTTCCAGGGTCGTTCACTGGGATATTCAGTCCCAATGTAGGATCATTGACGAAACTCACAAACGCTTCAACTTTTTTATGGAGTGGTCCATTCTCATCTTTTTCAATGGTATGCGTATTCGTATCAAATACGATGCCATTGAAACCAAGTGCCTGCAGTCGTTTCAGTGTCAGTGCATGATCTCGTTCTTGATTGATACAGTTAAAGAACTGCATCTGATGATCTGCAAGAGGGAAGATTTCGCGATTTTTCGGAATAAAGTACGAAATGAATGTACCGATTCTGTACGTATACGGTCGATCGGGTGTCGCAATCTTGCGACTCAACATGCTTTCGCGAATATTATCGTAGTCTGGGATCGTTATTTCTCTGAGAGCCGTATCGTTAATTTTTCCCAAGGAATATTCGAAGAGATTCTTCTGAGAATCAAATTGCCACATGCGATTCGCAACACAGATGATCAGGCTCATCGCAACCAAGAATCCAAAAAGCCACTTGGTTTGACGATCTGGTACATAGAGTACGAGTGCTTCCAGAGCGAGTACAAATCCTAGAAACATTCCAATGCCGTACCACATCACCCCATTCGCAACGAACGCCCACTGAACAAAAAACACACACGTTCCTGCGAAGAGATAGCGTAACCATCGAGCCTCTTTTGACCAAAAGAATGGGAGGAGGAGGAGGAGTGGAAAGAGGAGTAACGCAGGCATCAGTGTCACGTAATAACCAAATCCATCAGCGTTCATGACTTGGCGCCAAGGCAGAGTGAGGTAATGAGTAAAGCCCGTACCAAAGCCCCAGTATCGATCAAGCTCCTCTACTTTCGATGACCCAAGACAAGCAGGGTTAGTAGGATCTGGTATCAGCTCAGTTGGAAGTTTTCGTAGCGGGTTCAGAGGAGAAACATCGGAAGTAACTTCCGCTCGATATGTCACTATTGGTGCAGTACGATCCTGCCCTTTTAAGATGGAACCAATATTAATGTGATCTGAGATCAATGCGTTATGCACCATCCAAAGAATGCTGGAGAGGAGCACGCCAAGGAGAAGGTATCCAAGAGAATATAGTAGTGTTTTGAGTCCGCTTCGATGATTTCTGTATGCAAGAACAAAACAACTTCCACCAAGAAGGATCATGAGAACCGCGAACGATGTGCGACCGAGAGGTAGTGGAAGTTCAGCTCGTTGTAAGACCGCAAGAATATCGAGCGCTCCAAACATTTGCAGAATGGCAAACCCTATAAATGATGCTCCAGCAAAACTCCATCGGCCCATATACCAACCACAGAGTACAGAAAAGATGAGGAGCCCTCCTAACACCGCTGTTGCCTTTACAGCAAAACTAAAACCAATCAGTAAGCCTACCGTAATGAAAAGTGACCGTTTTTGAGCTTCATTTGGAGTAAACTTTTCATGCGGAACGAGCGCATAGAGTAATGTAAAAATCGCGAGCGCAGTCGTAAAGAACGACGCATTGTCGATCTTCATATCTGCAAACGAGAAATGGCCGACCATCGGCAAAAAGTAATACATCATCGCAGAAAGCACGCCTGCTCGTGAACCTAAGAAGGTACGTGCAATGACGAAGACTGAAAAAGTAGCGATGAGCCCTGCAGCCCAGTTAATCTGCATCGCGAACGTCGCGCCAGCCGTACTGTCATACCCAAAGAGTAAAAACCCGAGAGAAGTAATGTACTCCCACTGAAACTGCGCCATGGAAGGAATGAATGCTCCGTAACTGGAAAGAAGACGCGGACGATTGAGATAACTACCAAGATCGTCCCAACCAATAGGAAATGGACGAACGACGTTGAGAAAATTGAGTGCTAAGTAAGAAACAAGGAGCCACGCAAGAAGAATGGCTGGGCGTCGAAGAGAAGCATGAATCTCGATCTGAGGATGCAGACTTTGTATGACCCACCAACGTGTGTGGTGGAATCCAAGCGCATGAATACCAAGAAGTAAGCACCATGCAACCCACGCATGCAATATTCCAATCACTGCCAATATCCATAGAACTGCGACCAGCCCGAGTGATCCGAGTCCAAGTGACAGCGCAGTCATCGGAAGTAGTGGTAATGCCTGGAGCTGCAACCCACGAACCAAAATAAAACGCCCAAGTGTCAGAAGTGTTAAGAGTAAGAACGCGACAAGAATAAACTGCAGTCCAACGCGAGCGAATAGACTTCCTTGAATACAAAGAATGCTGAGATCAAAAAGTCGTGCTCCACCCTGTGTCTGAAGACCTGTATCACTGAGGCAGCCTGCATCGAATAGGTCATCAAAATTCTTTGTGAGTTCTGCCATCGCCTCTGGTCCAGAGCCAGGATAGAGGCTTGCTTTCGGTTCATAGAAACGTCGAAATGGCTGTAAGACTCGATTTCCGCGCTCATCTGTAATCAGAGCATTATCGGGAGTGTTGAGGTTATAGAGTGATCCAAACGAAAATGTGGTACCGATTAACCACACTGCAGCAGCAAAGAGAAGAACGATGGTCAGTGGTCGAATACGAGCGGAGAAAGTAAATTCACCAGTTTTATACGCATTCCATCCAAGGAGTCCTACAAAAAAGAGAAGTGAAACAACGATGTATCCATACAAGGGACTCAGCATCTTGATGGTCTGCATGATCATCGGAAAAAATGCAGATGTGCCACGACAGAGGAGTTCAGTCGTCGTACCTCCTCCTCCGCATGTCGCAGAGAGTGCATTGACCATGTCGTTCGTCCAATACACCAGCTGGTGAATGGGTGATCCTATGTAGATCAGAAGTGAGGAAATCCCCCAGAGGAGTCCTACCACAAAAAGTGAAAACGTGAGAATAAGGCGTGTGCGTTCTATCATAGTAGAAGGAGTGTACAGGAAAAGTTGAGCCAAATCAGGGAATATTTCCTCTCCTGCATCTATCGACGCTGTATACTCTATACTCAATGTTTGATGTCTCGGTCCTTCGTCGGCAGTTTCCAGCGCTTTCTAATGATCTCGTGTACCTAGACAGTGCAGCGACAACGCAAAAACCCAATGTGGTACTGCAGTCGATGGACGCATGGTACAGACAGGGGGCTGCGAGTCCAAATCGTGGTGTGTATCCACTCGCGACGACTGCTACTGAGCAGTATGAACACGCTCGATCCACCATCGCCAAGTTTCTGAACGCTGCACCCCATGAAATTATTTTTACGAAAGGAACAACTGAGTCCATCAATCTTGTGGCACGAAGTTTTGGAGAAATGCTGCAATCTGGAGACCGTATCGCACTCACAGTGATGGAGCATCACAGTAATATTGTTCCGTGGCAGCAACTTTCGAAAAGAAGTGGGGGCGGTATTGATTGGATTTTGGTAGATGAAGAGGGACAACCAAACCTCGATGAGCTGAAAAAAGTTCTGGAAAAAGGAAACACAAAACTTGTTGCCATCACGGGGCTGAGCAACGTTCTTGGCTCTGTCGTTGACTGTAAAAAAGTGACAACGCTCGCGCACAACCATGGTGCACTTATGCTCATCGATGCGGCACAAATGGCAGCACATGCACCAATAGATGTACGTGATCTTGATTGTGATTTCTTGGCTTTTTCTGGCCATAAACTCTATGGACCAATGGGCATCGGAGTGCTGTATGGAAAAGAGGAGTATTTGGATCGAATACCACCATTCTTAGGTGGAGGTGATATGATTCAGTCTGTGACGAGAGACGGTTTCATAGCAGCAGACATCCCAAGAAAATTTGAGGCAGGAACTGTGAGTACGGCAGATGCCATTGGTCTTGGGTTCGCAATTGAATGGATGAAGAGTATGGACTGGAAAGGTATGATGAATCACGAGGCTGAATTGATGGCACATGCGATCAGTCAATTACAATCGATCGATGGTCTGAAAATTCTTGGAACGCAAAACCCAAAAAAACGTATTGGGTGCATCAGTTTTATAGTTGAACATATCCATCCGCATGATCTGACTGAACTCCTCGGACAAAAAAATATCTGTCTCCGCGCAGGACATCACTGTACACAGCCACTTCACACACATCTCGGCATCAACGCTTCTGCTCGTATGTCGTTTGGGCTTTATAATACGAAGGAAGATATTGATCTTTGTAGTGAAGAAACGAAAACAGCAATCAAACTACTCGCTAACCGCTAATCGCTACTCGCTTCTATGGATCTCTACGCAGAGAATATTCTCGATCACTATCGGCATCCAAGAAATAGTGGATCACTCACAAGTCCAACGATCTCACATCGAGAGGAAAATTTGAGTTGCGGAGATGATCTAACACTGGAAATTCTGATCGATGGAGACATCATCAAAGAAATCGCATGGAAAGGAAGTGGTTGTGCTATTAGTCAGGCAGCCATGTCGTTACTATCTGAAGAACTGATCGATAAAAAAACGAAGGACGCCGAAGTTCTATCACCGGAAACTGTACGCACACTGCTAGGCGTTCCGATTGGTACGAGGCGAGAGAAATGTGCTTTCTTAGGGTTACATACTTTAAAGAATGCGCTACTCAAAGCCAAAAACGAAGATATGCAGCCGTGGAGAAAGACAGTACAAATTGACAATTGAGTCATAGCACAAGACAATCGCACGGCGACAAAGTCGCCGCTGTAGCTCAGTGGTAGAGCACCTCCATGGTAAGGAGGGGGTCACCAGTTCAATCCTGGTCAGCGGCTCCATCCAACTTCTTCCTTCGGGGCTACGCCGAGATGTCGCTGTGTTATTTTAAGAAATCTATGCCGAATGCTTCGGCGTAGTTAAGCGTAGAGAGAACCAAGGTGGGTCAGCGGCTCCATTTCATACAGATACAGAATCGAAATCAAAATCTTTAATTCTCGTCTGCACAAATCGTGATATTCTGCATTCGTGAGCCTCGATCGCATCGACAGCACCTTCCGTAAACCTGTACTCCTTCAGCCAACGCAAGGAGCATGGAGTCATGCGAGAAAGCCACTCTGGGGAACGATGATGACGAAGTGGATCACAAAAATCCTCACTACAGGCGGTCGAGTTCTGGATATTGGTGGGGGCCTACGCATCAAGAATGGGAAAGGAGATCAGGTCGATCTGAAGCGTCAGAAAGAATATTTGCATCTTCTTCAAAATCCTTCACTCACGTATCAGGTATCAGACTACACCGATCAGTATCACCCAGACTTTGTCGAAGATATTCACGCACTTTCGTTCGCAGACAATACATTCGATGGGCTGATCTGCCTTGCAGTACTGGAACACGTGTACGATCCAAAGCGCGCAGCGGAAGAAATCGTCCGAGTGATTAAACCAGGCGGAACAGCACTCATCTACGTGCCATTCATCTATCGCTATCACGCGCATAAAAATGATTATCGTGACTATTTCCGTTATTCCAAGGATGGACTCGCCTACCTTTTTCGCGACTGTCAGTCTATCACGCTCTGTCCCGTACGAGGCCTCTTCGAGAGCCTGCTCCGCTTTACCCCTCTCCATCACGTCGCTCTTCTTAGGGGCGTCTTCCGTCTTCTTGATTGGTCTGGCACGCGCATGCGCTCGATTTCGACGAAGCAAACTTCTGGTTATTATGTGCTACTCAAAAAATGAGCATCATCTTCTCGCTACAGCGTCGATCATTGTGGATTCTTCTTGGGATCACAGTATTCTGGATACTCATCTGGACTCTGAATCTCCGCTATCCACTCAATACTGATAGCGTTGGTTACGCAACACTGTCGAACAATCTCTTTGAAACTGGTCAGTACATCATTCGTGGAAAAGTGAACGATGTGTTTGTGCCAGGCCACTCTATTCTTTCGTATCCATTCGCTCTGCTTTTTGGCTTGAATACTGGGTTTAAGGTTGCGTCACTCATCTATGGCATCGGCTTGCTCTTTGCATCATTCTTTCTCTTTCGACGTGTAGTAGATGAACCTACCGCAGGACTTGCTGCGTTTCTCCTCGGACTTTCGTTTACAGAAAGTTGGCTTCTGTCAGTTGGAAATGCAGACATGCTCTATGGATTGGAGTTTTTCCTCTGCCTTCTCCTTTATCTGCGCGCGATCGAAAAGCCATCACTGTTTCCGTGGCTTGGGGTACTTATCGGCATCACGCTTTTGACTCGCTATATGGGCATTGCCCTTTTGCCGATAGTTTTTCTGACAACATGCATACAGAAACCTCGATTACTCCGATCGAGCTACTTCTGGTCACTCTTTATCATTGCGCTCGCAATCTTTAGTCTGTGGTTTCTTCGAAATTACCTCACATTTGGTCATGCGTTTGGAGCATTTCATATTATCAGTACTGTTCATAGTCCAACACCCATGTGGGAAACCGTAATCCACAATACTATTTTTTACTTTCATCCAGCACACTCCATTGGTTTTCTTTTTCCGTGGATGATCGCTGGACTCTGGATCTATTGGCGTAGAGCGCCCCTCCTCACTATTGCTCTCCCTCTCTCGCTTCTCCTCTGTTACGTCTATCCACCAGTTACATCACGGTTTTTGGTTGCAACTATTCCACTGATGCATATTTTCACTGCAATGGGCGTACGTTTTTCTCTACAAAAAATCACGCCATGGGTAATCATCTCACTCTTTCTGCTCGCACTCTTTGTTCAAGCTGGGATGACATGTCTTTACAGTCTTCCTCAGTGCAGTGCATTCGCAAGGCAGCATATCGCATTCATCCCTGATGAGCTTGGCTTCTCGCAAGAAGGTGCCGAGAGTATGCAGCAAGCTTTTGACTGGATCGAAAATAATGCACCCGAGAAGCCAATTATTTCATCACTCATCCTTGCTGATGATCTTCCATTTCGAAGACAGCATCGTCCAACGTTGAATATTGTTCTTGTTCCCTCGTGTGAAGAAGCAACACTTGCTGTAGTACAGAACAGAATGGTCATTACTGGCAGCACAGTGCTTGCTACGAGTAAGACGCGACCGTTTATGGATGTTCGCAGTATTCCAAAGGAGCTATGCAAGGCTTCGCTTCCGTGGGATCCAGAAGCACATTATTGGTAATGCTACACTGTACGTTCAGCGAAGATATTTGTGAAGCTCGTCGCATTCTTTCCGAGTGCAGTCATATCTGTCATCGGATGAACGATTCCCCGTTCGAGTATCGAGAAAGTGTATCCACGATCCGAAAGAATTCGCCAGATCTCTTGCGGATTCTCATTCGCACCACGCAGATGTTCAGGAGAAAATTCGAAGAAGATCCACTTCGGCCATACATCTAAAGGGATCGAGCTCATACTTCGGAGCACTGCAATTTCAGACCCCTGCACATCCATCTTCATACCATCAATCTTTTGAAGACGATGCGTTCGTACGAAATCATCGAGACGTTGCAATGAAACACGCACCTGTTCTACGGTTTCAGTGTGCGAAGGTGCGAGGCGATTGTCTGCACGATTACCTCTACTGCAGTAGAGCACTGCGCTTGTTTCTGTGTCATGAAGTCCGATTTGTTCACTTCTGACGCAAGCGAATGAGCGAGTGCGCGAACGAAGAAGGTGTGCCATCAGCGGATCTGGTTCAAAAGCGATCACTCGACCGTTCGGTCCTACCGCTTCTGCAAAGAGCGTTGTGTAGAACCCCAAGTTCGCTCCAATATCGAGCACTGTATCTCCTGCGTCTATCTTCGTTCGAAGAAATTGGCACTCCTTTGATTCTGCGATCTTTTTTCCAGTGCAATAGAGAAATGAATAGAGCTGTAACGCTCCGGGAAGAGTGCGAATGGTTGTATGAAGAAGCAATCGAGTCACGACCCTGCCGAGTGGATGAAGAACGGTCTCAGCGCGCATTGCGATAGGTAAAACTACGAACAGCGGAGAGGAGAACGATTTTGATGAGCTTCCATCCATCGCGGAAACGTCTGATATTTGTCTGACCATAGGTTCGCTCTTTGTAGCGAATCGGTATTTCAAGAATTTTGAGTGGGAGACGCGAAGCGCCAATCAACATTTCGAAATCACCAAATGGATCGATAGCGATAATATCCGGAGCAATGTCTACAATTTTTTTGTAATCCGAACGCAAGAACACTTTGGTGCCACAGAGCGTATCAGTCACTGGCTGCCTAAGAATACAGCTCATAATGACACTAAAACACCGATTTCCCACATAGTTAAGTGGGCGCATCGCTTTGTCATCCATGGGGTACACCAGTCTCGTACCATTGATACACTCCCCTTTTCCGCTCACAAGAGCACGGTAGAACTTTGGCAATTCTTTTGCAGGAACGGTGAGATCGCCATCGAGAATCATCAGAATATCGCCCGTTGCCTTCGCAAATCCTTCGCGCACTGCATTCGCTTTTCCTTTGCCAGTCTGTTGCAGAGTGATGATGCGATGTGGACCACGGTACTCAGCTTGTAATTTCTGGACGCTCGCCCAAGTGTCATCGGATGAATGTCCTTCGATGAAGAGAATTTCTTGCGATGATCCAAATGTTGGCATCTCTTCAAGTGCGCGATGGATATTCCCTGCTTCATTGCGAACAGGGATGATAATGGAGACTGATTGTTCAGTGACAGGAAATCCAATAGGGCGCGCAACAATACTACGCGAAATACAGAACAAAGAAATAAGTGGAAGATGTGCAATCACTTCATTGAAAAACCATGTGATGAGCGGGAGATGAAGTGGTAACAAAACGAGCCGATCTGCTCGCACAACTTCGAAATTTGTCAGTACAAGTAAGCTCCGCACATCATGCGAAGAAAGCCAGTTTTGGCCACCAACATTCGTTTTAAGACCAAGTGTGCCTGCAAGTGAGAGGAAGGGCTTCCAAAAAATACTATGGAACGTGACGATGAGACGTGTACGTTCGTGGCAATATGATGAACGAATTGTGTGTAGTGCCTTCTCTACGTCACTGAGCATATTGATGGTATCGACCATAAAAATGACATCGAATGTACGATGTGGTTGCTCTTCTGTGATATCAGCGACATGGAATTCGACGTCACTTGGCGTACGTCGCGCAGCTTCTTCAATCATTACAGGAGCACAGTCGATGCCCATACGGCTTATGCCCCGCACACGAGCAATCATCTGGCCAATACCACAACCAATCTCAAGGACGCGTGCATCATCTGCGATAAAGCCACTGAACAGACGAGCGATGGCATCGTAATAGCCACGCCAGCGTGCCACGTTCCTCGCTCTCGCAGAAGCGAGCTCGTTATAGAAACGCACCCGATCCGCTCTGGAGGCACCACTCATACGTCGAGAGAATACCATTGCGAAGCGTGATTCGGTAGCGCCAGCCGAGCGCTGTCATTGCAGACACATCGAGCAATTTTCTTGGCGTTCCATCAGGGTACTGTGGATTAAACGTAATTGATCCCTTATATCCAACAATCTCTTTGATGAGATGCGCAAGATCGTCAATCGAGAGGTCTTCTCCTGTGCCGATATTGAGAAGATCAGGATGCTCACCTTTTTTGAGAAGAAAGAGACACGCATCAGCCAGATCATCGACGTGCAAAAATTCACGTTGAGGTTTACCTGTTCCCCATACTTCGAATGAAGGGTCATTGGCAAGTTTCGCTTCGTGCATTCTGCGAAGAAGAGCGGGGAGCACATGCGATGTTTGTGGGTCGAAGTTGTCGTGCGGCCCATACAAATTCGTGGGCATGACAGAGTTGTAACGCGTTCCATACTGCTTGTTAAAGCTCTGACACAGTGTAATACCTGCAATTTTCGCAATAGCATACGGTGCATTCGTTTCTTCTAGTGAACCCGTAAGCAGCGCTCTTTCTGCGATGGGCTGCGCAGCATGTTTAGGATAAATACAGGAACTGCCAAGAAAGAGAAGGTTCTGCACACCGGCTTCATGCGCAGCGTGAATGATATTCGTTTCGATCATCAGGTTTTCATAGATAAAACTCGCAGGAGAAGTCTTATTGGCCAAGATCCCGCCAACGCGTGCGGCAGCGAGAATGATGTAATCAGGTTTCTCTTCTTTCATGAACTGTCGAACTGCCTCTTGGTTTGTAAGGTCTAGTTCTGTGCGACTTCGGACAATAGCCGAAGAAAATCCCTGCGCATGTAGTGCGCGAAGAATGGCAGAGCCAACAAGTCCTGTATGTCCTGCAACGTACACACGATGATCTTTTATAAGCATGTTACGAGTGGGAAACATATTCTTCCTGCGCAGCCTTTGCCATGATAGAAACAAGCTCAGTGAATGTCGTCTTCGGTGCCCATCCCAATTCTTTTTTTGCTTTCGTTGGATCTCCAAGGAGTTCATTCACTTCCGCTGGACGAAAGTACGCAGGATCGATGCGGATCATTGTATTTCCACTCTCGGCATCGATGCCGACTTCATCGACTCCTGTGCCTTTCCATTCTAGAGTCATACCAAGACACTTCGCTGCCTCCTCAGCAAACTCACGAACCGAGTGACTCTCGCCACTCGCGAGAATGTAATCATCAGGATTCTTGGCTTGTAGCATGCGCCACATGCCTTCTACATACTCTGGTGCGTAGCCCCAGTCTCTGCGTGCATCGAGGTTTCCGAGATACATCACCTCTTGTTTCTTGGCAGCAATCGCAGCGAGGCCACGCACAATTTTTCGTGTGACGAATGTCTCTCCTCTTCGTGGAGATTCGTGATTGAAGAGAATACCGTTCGCAGCAAAAATTCCGTAACTCTCTCGATACGTTTTCGTCACCCAATGTGCATAGAGCTTGGCACAAGCATACGGAGAACAAGGCTGGAAGATCGTCTCTTCGGTAATAGGTAGCATCGGAGCATTGCCAAACATCTCGCTACTTCCTGCTTGGTAAAAACGTGCTGGGATTTCTGTTTCTCTGACCGCTTCCAGTAACCGTGTGGTCGCAAGTCCTGTGACATCACCTGTAAATTCTGGAATATCGAAACTCACACGTACATGACTTTGCGCACCGAGGTGATAGATCTCCGTTGGCACAATCTCTTCAATAAGACGATGCAAACTACTACTATCCGATAAATCTCCATAGTGCAGACGAAGAGAAACACCGCCATCTTCGTGTGGGTCTTGATAAAGGTGATTGATACGACTCGTGTTGTACGTGCTGGCTCTACGGATAATGCCGTGAACCTCGTACCCTTTCTCGAGCAGTAATTCTGCCAAGTACGAGCCATCTTGGCCTGTAATGCCTGTGATGAGGGCGCACTGCTTTTTGGTCATCCAAACATAGTCTATCGGAGAAGTGCATCGACGAATACTAAAGATCATCTCTTCATGAAGTGTATGTTTTACGCCTAAAGAAAGAGTAAAAGTCACAGCAAATCTTCTCTCAGAATTTCGAGAAAATTCTTGAAAACAATCGTCATTCTTGCTATAAAAAAAGAATCGCTCTTTATATAAAACGTACTCTCTCAATAATGACCACACGTCGCTTCCACTGGCGAGCAATACTCTGTCTCGGACTCTTTGTTGCGACAACGGCTTCGGCTGCAGGAGCAGTGAGTAGTCAGCATGCTATCGCATCGACACTTATTTCACTTGCGATCGTTCTTCTTGCTGCTCGTCTCACGACATTGGTCGTTCATATCGGCCAACCGCCTGTACTTGGCGAACTACTTGCGGGAATCCTCCTTGGGAATCTCGTGCTTTTCGGTATCGATTGGTTAGAACCCATCAAGGCTGATACGACGCTCAAATTTCTTGCAGAGCTGGGTATCATCATTTTACTGTTTCAGATCGGTCTTGAATCAGAACTTACAAAAATGCGCTCGGTTGGTTTCCGCGCATTTCTCGTTGCGATTGTAGGCGTTGTACTTCCATTTGTACTAGGAACATGGGTTGCAGGGCCACTATTGCTGCCTGGGCAACCATTCATGACATATCTGATCCTCGGAGCAGCACTGACCGCAACCTCTGTAGGTATTACAGCGCGCGTATTCAAAGATCTTGGAAAACTGGGAACAAACGAAGCGCGCATAGTCCTTGGCGCAGCGGTTATCGATGACATCATTGGTCTTATCATTCTTGCGGTCATTTCAGCAGTCGCGACTGCAGGCTCAGTGGATGCAAGTGTGATCGTTATTTTATCACTCAAGGCTTTAGGATTTTTGGTAGGAAGTGTGATCGTTGGGCAACTTGGTGCACCCATCATCGGTCGTTTCTTTTCGCTCATTCATACAGGAGTCGGCATGAAGCTGACACTCGCAGTGTGCTTCTGTCTCATCTTCTCTGCCGTTGCGTCGTACTTTGGTTTGGCACCTATCGTTGGTGCATTTGCTGCTGGTCTTTCCCTTGATCCTGTTCATTTCAAACATTTCAAAGATCCGCATATCATCGATGATATTAAAGTGGCAATGAAGAAATCGAATCCAGCGATACAGAAAGAGGTGAATGCAATTATCGATCCTTTAGCAGAGAAACATATCGAAGATCTCATCGAGCCAATTAGTCATTTACTTGTACCAATCTTTTTTGTCATGACAGGAATGTCTGTTGATCTTACAACGCTTGCGGATTTTTCGATCATCGGCGTTGCACTGCTCATCACGCTCATTGCGTGTCTTGGCAAAATAGCTGCAGGCTACGTAGCAGGCCCCAATGTACGCCATGCCATCATTGGATGGGGTATGGTGCCACGAGGAGAAGTGGGCTTAATTTTTGCAACGATCGGAAAAGAAATGGGGTTAATTTCTGGATCCATCTACTCGGTTACAGTACTCGTTGTGTTGCTCACGACATTCGTCACTCCACCAGCACTATCGTATCTATTACGTAAGCAAGACGCGGCACTTACATAAAGAGCTGCATCGCACGCAACATGAAACTCATGATGCTATTCATCCAGTAAATAAGAATGGGGATATTGAACGCACGCTCAATAATGATGAGCCCGAGCAAGATAAATGGCCCTATCTGCATGAAGCGTTCATATTCCGACTCATATCGACGAGGGATGAGTGGAGCGATAATTTTTGATCCATCGAGTGGTGCAATCGGAAGTAAGTTAAATGCCATGAGAGCTAAGTTGATGAAGAGAAGGTTGCTAAGAACCTCACCAAAGAATGCGGTCAGTTGCAGCCCAAATCCTGCACTATGTAAAAGTTCAGTTGCAGAAGAGGCCGCAAGAATGGCTGGCTGGAAAAAAAGAATGAGAATGAATGAGAGTATTGCGAGAAGAAGATTACTCAGCGGACCTGCGAGTGCCACAATCGCATTGTCGCGAAGCGGGTGACGAAAATAGCGAGGATTCACATTCACAGGCTTGCCCCAGCCAAATTGCACGAAGAAAAACATCAGTGTTCCGAGTGGGTCGAGATGCGCAATGGGGTTTAAGGTGAGTCGTCCTTCATTCCACGGAGTTGGGTCACCGAGCTTCGTCGCAGCATAGGCATGTGCCCACTCATGCACCGAAAGTGCAATGAGAATGGAGAGAATGAATGGTGGATTCAAGAGTTCGGTCACATTTATAGCCTAGAATGTTTGGTAATGATTCGCCACTCATTTCGTCTACTATCACGTATGACAGCAGCATTCTTCGCCATCGCTCTCCCTGTTCTTTTACTCTCTATCGTTGCACTCCGTACGCCAACGTCTACTTCCACATCATTGTCTATGAAAACACACTCCTCTTCCTGCGGTCCTTCGGGTTGCGGACTTCCGCTGACCGATGAACAGAAGCGCGTGCTCTTCGCTAAAGGAACAGAAGCACCCTTTACAAGTCCGCTGTATCACGAGCATAGAATAGGAACGTACGTCGCTGCTGATACTGGCGAGGCGCTCTTTCGATCAGAAGCAAAATTTGATTCTGGGACGGGTTGGCCAAGTTTTTATGAACCTATTGATGAAGATGCCGTTACACTCAAAGAGGATAAGAGTTGGGGTATGAGTCGCACAGAAGTGATGACAAAAAATGGAAGTCATCTTGGGCATATCTTTGATGATGGCCCAGAGCCAACGGGCAAGCGCTACTGTATTAATGGGGCTGCCTTGCGTTTTGTACCGGACGAAGAAGGTAAAACCGCGCAGTAATCCTGCAAAGAAGCTCTAGAAGACGATTGACGCAGAAGTCATCATTCTGTAAAGTCCCCTGGCTCTATGGCGCGAATTTGTTCAATGACTGGCAAAAAAGGATCTGCGGGTAATCGTCGTAGTCACTCGCTGCGTGCAAGCAGACGTCGCTTTAGCGCGAATATCCAAAAGAAGCGTGTCTTTGATCCGAAGACTGGAAAGTTTGTTCGCATCAAAGTATCGACAGCATACCTACGAACGCTCGCGAAGCAGTTACAGGGGGCAAGGTAATTCTTTATCGATGTAATGATCGTCATCAATTCTACTGGCATGTTTTTGTGAAGATGGCTTGTGTGAAATGACTCTCTGATACTATCTTTAACTATGTATCATGCTTCAATAACTGCTGTTGAAATCTAAAAAAACTCTTCTTTCTCTGTGGCCTAGCGTCGATCAATGGATTCGAGAACATCCAGTACTCATTTGCATTATTTTTATAGGCTTCCTCGTACGCTTTCTTTTTTTAGGGTCTATTCCTCCAGGCTTAAATCAGGACGAAGCCATGACCGCCTACGATGCATGGTCGGTGCTGCATTTTGGTATTGATCATTATGGGGTACGACTTCCTACAATGTTCATTGCATGGGGATCTGGAATGAGTGCTCTCAGTGGTTACTTGGCATGGCCGTCCATGCTCATTTTTGGCTTATCAGAGTTCTCCATTAGATTGCCACACTGCTTATTGGGAGTGCTCGCGCTACTGATAACCTATAAGTTGATTCAGGAAATCAGTGGGGAAAATGCTGCACTGCTCACGACATTGTTGCTTGCCGTAAATCCCTGGCACATTATGGCCTCGAGATGGGCTCATGAGGCAAATATTCTTCCAACACTCATGTTGCTTGCTGTGTACTTCTTCGTGAAAGCTACGAAGAAAAAAGAATATAGTATTTTTGCACTCGGCATCCTTGCATTCAGTCTCTATTTCTATGCAACAGCATTGGCAATGGTTCCAATCTTCAGCTTCCTTGCAGTGTTTGCATTGTGGTTCTGGTGGAGAACCCCTGTACGCACCCTGTTTTTCGCTAGTGAAGTGGCCATCATCATCGCTTTGCCGATGATTCTGTATGTTGCAATCAATCAGTTCAATCTGAATGCGATAGATTTCTTTGCCACAACCATTCCCAAACTGACGAGTCCAGCACGTTACTCCACGCTCTCGAGTCTATTCAGTTCTACAATGGGAACTGATATTTACGAGAATGGAAAAACGCTATGGCGTCTATTAGTGCACCAAGAAGACTACATATGGAACAGTATGCCTGGCACTGGGCTACTCTACGTATTCGGCCTACCGCTTTCTGGCCTAGGTTTGATCGTTGTTTTGCGAGAAATTTGGCAAAAGAAAGGAAAGCATCCCATGATATTTATTGTGCTCTGGCTTATCGCAGCAATTCTGCTCGGCCTACTACTTCCTGCTAATACCAATAGAGTGAATGTTATCTTCCTTCCGCTTATTTATTTTGGAGCGCATTTCGTACACGTCATCACGAAGAATCATGCTTTTGTAAGAATCATCGCAGTTGTAACAGTATCAATTTTCTTTGGCACGTTTGTACACTCTTATTTCTGGTGGTATCCCAAAGAAGCTTCTGGTGCATTCTTTCAGGGGCTTGGGCCTTCCATAAGAAAGGCTGCATCTGCAACAGAGAAACCAATTTGTGTAACTGCGAAAGCAAATATGCCCTATATTTCTGTTCTTTTTTACAATCAAATCGATCCACAAGAGTTTAAGGAGACAGTCGACTATGAAAATCCTGGTGCGGAATTTCAGAACGCACGATCATTCGGTCGATACACATTCGGTCTCGACCATTGCGCAGGAAAAGAATATGGCGCATACGTACTCCATCGTAATGAACGAGAACAATTTGGAAAAGACGCATTTCAACTTTTTGATTTTGAGCACTATTCTGCAGCTATTCCTCGTAGATTATGAAGCGAATCTCCAAACCACTTGGGCAACCATATGTGAAAAAGATTGCTCTTGTAGTTGAGGCTATTGTGGCTGTGGTACTCGTTATCCTTGTGATAGCACTACTAAAATCAATCGGACCGCAGAATATGCGAGCGGAATATCAGTATGATGGACACGAACGTCATGAAACAAATATCCCTTTTTTAACAGAAAAGAAGAGTGACTTTTTTGAGGCAGAGCTACGATTCTCGCTGAGCACTATTCATGCACTTCGATACGTCATCGGTCCTGATGATTGTATAGAAACAATGACAGTCAATGATGTTCTGATACAAGAAGTGCAAGGACTGTGTGACACGCGACCTGGTCATGTTCTGGTTTTAGACTCTCTGCGGCCAGGAGAAAACGTCATACAATTGCGAGTGAAAGATACAGGTGGTGATGGTGGCATTACTTTTTATGTCCCATGGCATGATCCGCTAGTACTTATGCTACTGTCGCTTCTTTTGATTATTTTTATTGCGATCTATGTCCGTCTTCTCTCCGTATGCATCACACAAAAGGAACACAGGATTCTCTCTCTACTTGTGATTGCGGGATTTCTTATCAGACTTAGTTTTCTATGGCATGGCGGGTTCGGTGGTGACATTCATCTTAATAAAAAATGGGCAGAAAGCGCCGCAACATTTGGAGTGGCACATTCATACAGCCAGCAAGTGGATTCGAAGATCATGCTTCCAAACTATCCACCACTCAGTCTTATGATCTTTGGATTGACGGGAAATATCTACAAAAATTTTATTTCATTAAGTTTCGATCAACCAATGTTTAATAAAGTAATAAAATTCCCTGCAATCATTGCGGATCTACTCACGATTGTACTTCTCTTCGCACTGCTTGCACCCATAAAAGGGAAGCAATGGGCACTAGTAGGTGCTGGCCTCTACGCTATGCATCCTGCTGTTATTCATAATTCATCTGTCTGGGGACAAACCGATGCACTATTTACACTATTCTTATGTTTGACAATTTTTTGCATGCAAAGAAGTGACTGGCTCATCGCTGGTGCATCATTCGCAGCAGCTTTTTTGATAAAAATGCAGAGTATTATTCTTTTACCCATCATTTGCTGCGTTGCACTCTTTCATTCTCGTCGGTTATCACTCGGTGTTGTGGGAGGGATTCTTGTTGCACTCCCTGTTTTCACTCCTATTCTGATTGGAGGTGCGATACAAAAAGTATTCAATGTCTATCTGCATTCAGCGGGATATTATACGGGCCTTACTCTCAACGCATTTAATTTCTGGACGATGCTCTATACGAAAGATACTGGGAAAGAATCGACTGACCTTTTTCTCAATCTTATTTCCTTCCGAAATTTTGGCTTAACCGTATGGGCGATCATTATTGCATCGACACTCTTCTTTTGGGGACGTGCCATCCATAAAGATATCCAAGCACGTGGGAAAAATGGAATGATGTTGCTCTCAGCCGCGATCATCGCGTACGCATTCTTTCTCTTTAATGCCGAAATGCATGAACGATATCTCTTTCCTTATATGGCGCTTGCACTACCTCTTATTGTCACAGGGACTAGAGGTCTGTGGCTCTACCTTTCAACATCAGTACTGTTCACTCTCAATCTCGCGTCAGTGGTTGCGTTCGGCTCGTGGGATCAGTGGCTGATACAAGATGAATGGGGCAGCGCTCTGCCAGTTGCTATTGGAGCAGCGCACCTTGTGGTTTTTATTCTTACCTGGATACATATTCATTCCTATCAACGCTCACTGCCTACGCAACAGTCTTTGCCAAAAAAATATCTTCAGTTTTTGTTATCCACAATCAGGAGAACAGTATCAGTAAAGTAATAACGATACATTCGGCGATTTTGTTGTGTATAAGGATCTGGCGGAGGAGGGGAGATTCGAACTCCCGAGACGCTTTCGCGTCTACTCGCTTTCCAAGCGAGCGCACTAGGCCACTATGCGACCCCTCCACAGAATGACGATGGGCAGCGAACTGCCCATAAATGGACCACGAAAGTGTCGATCGTCACTCGAAAGCTGTCAATGCCTATTTACACACTTCACAATCCGACATGCAGCTCGCAATGTGCTTCATCCACGCAACAGACGAAAGCACAAAGGCTATGATGGCAAGTGAACCTGAAGTCGCACCAAACTGTAGAGCGAAGTCTAGGCCGTCGCTGCTCATGCGTACATGTGTTTCGTAGACTCCGACAAGTGCTGCCACTGTTGTAAGAAATAAGAAAGCAGCCAGAATCCACTTGGATGTTTTACACACCGTGGAACAAGATGATTTCGACTTCTTGTGAAGAATAGACATAAAAGAGGTAGGGAAAGAACGTACTGCAGTATAGCAGAAGTTCGGACTACAAATGTCTAGATCATTTGGCTCTCTCCGCGTACTCTATGAGTCATGAAGATTTCATACAATTGGCTATCGGACTACATCGAATGGAAAGAGCGAGATCCAAAAAAGATCGCCGATGCGATGACTGTTGGTATGGGCGAGGTTGATGCCACAGTCGTACAAGGCGAACTTCTGGAGCATTGTGTCGTTGGAAAAGTGCTGACAAAAGAAAAACATCCGAATGCTGATAAGTTGTCTCTCTGTACTGTTGAGACCGATCAAGGAAAGAAGCAAATTGTTTGTGGTGGAACGAATGTCGTAGAAGGAATGCTTGTGGCGTTCGCACATATTGGTGCGACAGTTGAATGGCACGGAACTGAACGTATGACACTCACGAAAGTGAAAATTCGTGGCATCGAAAGCGAAGGAATGATCTGCGCGCAGGAAGAGTTGGGGCTGACGATGTTTCCTGCTAAAGAAAGTGATGGAGAGCATCCGATTGTTGATCTCACTCCACGAAAACTGAAAGTTGGCACGCCACTGAAGAAGGCGCTGGAAATAAATGACGTTCTTTTCCATATCGATAACCACGCGATTACCAATCGACCTGACCTGTTCTCGCACATCGGTGTTGCACGAGAACTTGTCGCAATGGGTCTTGCGGTATGGAAGAAGCAGTCCTCCGTGCGAAAGCCAAAGTTTCCTACAACAGATCTGCCATTTAGGACGAAGAATACAATTCCAACGCTCATTCCTCGATACTTTGGTTGCACGATCTCGATTGATTCACTTGGCGTAACGCCAGATTGGATGCGACAAAAACTAGAAGCTGTGGGCATACGAAGCATCAATTTGCCAGTTGATATTACCAACTACGTTGCACAGGAATTGGGGATGCCCCTCCACTCTTTTGATGTCGGTGATATTTCTGGAAACATCGAAATGCGCACGAGTAAAAAAGGAGAAAAGCTCGTAACACTCGATGAAGTAGAGAGAGCACTGCCAGATGGAGCCATAGTCCTCAGTGATGATGAAGGTATTTTCGATCTTCTCGGCATCATGGGTGGACTGCGAAGCAGTACAAAGGAGACGACGCGCCTGCTCTACCTGCACGCTGCAATTGTTGATCCGATCTCCATCCGCAGAGGAATTATTGCGACAAATCATCGCACAGACGCATCGACAGTGTACGAGAAAGGAATCCCCCACTCTGCAGCCGAAACTGGATTCTACCGAGCATTAGAACTCATCCTCGCGCATGTCCCTGGCTCAAAGATTGCATCGAAACTTGAAATGTCTGGTAAAGATGAAAAGAGAGATGCGATCATATTGCCAGATGGACACGCAACGAAAGTCATTGGCATGCCGATCAAAAATACTGATAGTAAAAAAATCCTGACGAATCTTGGATTTTTAGTCACCGCAAAAGGGAAAGATCTGATAGTAGTACCACCACTCTGGAGAAAAGATGTCAGCGGCGTCCATGATGTAGTGGAGGATATCGCACGCATCATCGGCTATCACCAGATTCCAAGTGCTGTGCCAATGGCACCTATGCGTCCGCCAATGCGTGATACGAGGCTCCATACACTGCGTGATAGTCTGAAGGAATCTGGATTCATGGAAACACTGCACCTTGCATTTGTCAGCTCTGAATTACTGAAAAAAAGCGGCATTGATCCTGCAACTGCACTCGAGGTAGAAAATCCACTCGGCTCAGAACTATCACTCCTGCGCACACACCTCTTTCCTCGGCTCCTAGAAACTGCTGCTCGCGAGCAACGAGTGAATCCAAAGGCGAGGATCAAACTATTTGAAGTTGGTGCAGTGTTTGAAAAAAATGGCACATCACATCAGAGGATCACTATCCTAATGACGAGTGAGAACTCTGGAAAGATCGAAGATGACACTATGCTCATCGTAAAAGAAGCAATGAACCATGCGCTTGCGAATACTGGATACGATGTGCCGGAGATCAGCGAAGCGCATGAGCAGTCGTATGCGCATCCTGGACGCAGCGGTGCGCTAAAAATCAATGGCAAAGGTCTTGGCCTCCTCTGGACACTCCATCCATCAGTCTCGCAGAGTTTTGGCTTCACAGGAGCAGTCGGCCTTTGTTCTCTCGATCTTGACACTCTCTTCTCACTCCCCGCAAAAACAACCATCGCAACACCGCTTGCCGCGTTCCCTAGTATTTCATTTGATGAGACGTTGCCACTGAGCGCAGGATCGGAAGCACAGAGAGTAAAAGCAAAAACCGCATCGACACTCCTTAGTAGCATCAATGTGCAGAGTTATTATGGCGAAGGCGCAAAGGCGAACGTCACACTTAGGTTTAGTTATCGATCGGATGAGAAAACGCTGACAGAAGAGGAGGCGAAAGTAGAACATGGGAAGGTGATGAAAAGTATTAGCAATTAACTGTTGGCTTGTCGTTCAGGGTATGTCTCACTGCGGTGAGACTACTCGAACTAACAAGCCAAATATCGCCATATGTGACGATTTTTGGGCACTTTTTTAAAAAAGTGCCAAAGAAAAAGATGAAAAGAATATTGCTTACTCTCCTCTAAAATCGTTACACTAATCCTCTCATGAAGATCTACACTCGCACCGGCGACAAAGGCATGTCCGGCCTCTTCGGTGGAGATAGAGTCTCAAAAGACGATGTACGCCTACACGCCTACGGAACACTGGATGAACTGAATGCGATGATCGGCTCGGTACTCGCAATGAAGGAAGTATCTGGAACAATCAACGAACAACTTCTCAGAATTCAGAATCTTCTCTTTGAAATAGGGGCAGACCTTGCAACACCCATGTTGAATACGGGAACTATCAAAAGACTCACGACCGATATGGCCGAGACGATAGAAGGCTGGATCGACGAACTCGAGACAAATCTACCTGCACTCACATCGTTCATTCTGCCAGGAGGTTCCATAAGTGGCGCCAAGCTCCATGAAGCACGAACTGTCTGCCGTAGGGCAGAGAGATGGATGGTGACGCTGATGAATACAGAACCGATCAATAAGAATTTGATCACAATCGTGAATAGGCTCAGTGATTACCTGTTCACAGCTGCACGCGCAGTGAATAACGTTCTCGGAATCTCGGAAGATCAAGTTGTCATTCCGCGTAGACACGAAGTAGAGAAAGAATCGTAAAAAACGCGCGAAGACCAAACTTGCTTTGGTCTGGAGCGCCACAATGAAGGGAAGGAGAGCTCATGAGAGGAAACCGTTAAGGTTTCCTTTTCATGAATTTGCAAAGCCAAAGTTGAACCACGCAAAGACGAGAAAGAGTGCGAGGAGGATCACGCTTGTCAGCATCGCAAAAATAGAAGAGACGCGGCCTTTTCCTGTACTACCAATCAAACTCGTTCCACCATACACCAATGCAATAAGTAGGAGTGGTAAGTCGAGGATATGTAGAAGCATCGTCACACTACTTTGTGGAACGCTCTCAGCTACGAGCACAAGAACAAGGACGACTGAACCAAGAAGGTAAAAGAGGAATGCCGATGCACTGCGTACTGCTTGAATCATTCAAAGGAAAGTGTATACCTTCGCATTTCAGAAAAGAAGGCACACCGATGCAGAGCAAGTGAGTGCGATCGCTACTTTGTCTTTTTCTGTACGGTCAGGCGCTTGCGTCCTTGCGCACGGCGACGCTTCAGAACCTTGCGGCCTGACTTTGTAGCTAATCGCGCACGGAAGCCGTGTGTGCGAAGCCGACGCCTCCAACGAAGTTTTCCTAGCATGCGAGGGAAGAGGGTACAGTTGGGCTTTGGAAGCGTCAAGACAAAGAATCTTGCGATTCTGTGATTACTTAGTTAAGATCTAAACGATCATTTCCCTCTTTGGTGTATGTCTATCCCTGCAAAAGCGACTCCTACAGATGCGCCAATAGTAGCAATACTCACCGACAGATGGAGCCCTGTACACTTTGCGGATACCCCACTCACAGATGATGAAGTGAGCGCGCTCTTTGAGGCTGCGCGCTGGGCGCCGAGTAGTTACAACGAGCAGCCGTGGATCTATGTCTACGCACAAAGTAATGATGGAGACGAGAGAATAAAGATGGAATCATTGCTTGCCGAAGGAAATGCGTGGGCGAAGAAAGCAGGCCTTCTGATCGTGAGTTGCACGAAAAAGACATTTAACCGTAACGATAAACCAAATCATCACGCCATGCATGACCTCGGAGCTGCGACGATACAAATGATTCTGGAAGCGACGAATCGTGGTCTGATTTCTCATCAGATGGCAGGGTTTGATATGACAAAGGCAAAGGCAATACTGGGCGTACCAGAGGGCTACGAACCAGGTTCCATGATCGCCATTGGTCACGCAGGAGACCCAAAGACGATGACACCCGAAATGCAAGAGCGTGAAAGCGGACCAAGGCAGAGAAAAAAAGTAAGTGAGTTTGTATTCCATAAGAGTGTTAAAAAATAATAGTTTTTCTCTCTCCTTGAGAAAATTTCATCACGACTTCTCGCGAATCAAACGTGGCAAAGCGCATGTTTGACCCAGCACCTGAACAAAGTGAATGGTGCTGGGGAGTGTGCGCTTTGCAGAGAAGTGAGCGAATGAAGTCGTTGAAATTTTCTCTGAGTGACAATTTTTTCCTCCACTTTTTTCTAAAAAAAGTGGAAAAAGCAATCAGTGACATCCATGAAAGAAAATAGTAGACTTCGACCCATGTTCACTCTCGACAAACTTAGTAACGATCTGCCACTTCTCACGGCACCAACCGAGGGAACGTCTGCAGTAACGGTACTCGTCTTCGCTGGTGCAGGTAGTCGCTACGAAGTGCAGAAAAACCGAGGGATTAGTCATTTTCTGGAACACATGTTCTTCAAGGGTGGAAATAAATATAAGAGCGCAGCTGAAGTTAGTACGGCTATCGACAGTGTTGGTGGCGACTTCAATGCATTTACGGGTAAAGAGTACGCAGGCTACTACGTGAAAGTGGCAGCGGAGAAGGTAGAGCTGGCGTGTGATGTTCTGAGCGACATGATGCTACATGCGTCGTTTCCACCAGAAGAAATCGAAAAAGAACGAGGTGTGATCATCGAGGAGTACCGCATGTACCAAGACACACCCATGTACCAAGCAGGCTGGGATTTTGAGACACTGATGTACGGCGATCAGCCACTCGGCTGGGATACCATCGGGACAGAAGAAGTAATTCGCTCAGTCACGCAGGCAGAGTTCCAGAAACATAAGGACGAGCTGTATACTCCAGATAACCTTGTCGTCACATTTGCAGGGAAGATCAGCGAAGACAAGGCAAAGAAGCTCGCAGAAAAAGCATTTGGGGAAATCGCTGGAAAAAAGAACTATGATTTTAAACCCGCAAGTACACACACAGGAGAACGCGTCGCTCTGACGACCAAGCAGACGGAGCAGGCACACTTGGTACTAGGCGTAGAAGGTGTGAGCGCCGTCTCGGACGATCATTTTGCGCAGAAGCTACTGTCTGTGATCCTCGGAGGGTCGATGAGTTCCAGAATGTTCTTAAGGATTCGCGAGGCACGTGGGCTCTGTTACTACATCTCTACAAGTACTGATAGCTACCTCGACACAGGTCTCTTCTCGACAAGAGCAGGGGTCGATCAATCCAGACTACACGAAGCGATCAGCGCGATTGTGCATGAGTACAACGATGTCGCGAAAAATGGAATCACGAAAGAAGAGTTGCAGCGCGGAAAAGATTTCTTGAAAGGAAAAGTAACACTCTCGCTGGAGGACTCTGAGGAACGCGCGCACTTCTTTGGGAAACAAGCACTCCTCTACTCCGAGGTACGAGACTTGCCTAAGTACTTCCAGAAGATCGAAGAAGTAACGATGGAACAGGTGAATCAGTTAGCTGCACATATTCTGAAGCCAGAGAACTTCCGACTCGTTGTGATCGGCAAGGAAACCGATAAGAAGGCGCTAGAGGGGCTTTTGGGATAAATTGACAAAAAATACATTTATACTTAAAATACATAAGTATGAAAACGACCAATCTTCGTAGCGAGCTTCGTCATCTTAATGTTGCCAAAGAACAAATACCAGAGAGTGCTTGTGCTGAAACGCTAGAAAAAATGATTGTTAATCGTAAAAATGAAATTATGGAAACTTTGCCTCCAGGAACATTCGTAACCATCGAACCTCATGACACTCTCGCTCTCATTAAGAGCTACTCAATGAGTAGTAATGCTCCTGATACAGTTGTTATTGAAGTGAATGGTAAGCAGAGAAATCCTGGTATTGGAACGTTGGCATTTGCACAAAAGGCAGAAGATCCAGACAATCCAATGTTGCTAGAAAAGGCTAAATTTTGGAGTGCGCGTCATACATGGTTCTTGGAAATCAGACAAAGAGCAGAGAGCGTTCTGGCCAGTTCAGAGCAAGTAGAATTCAATCCCAACTATCTTAGTGCATTTGCAAAGCAGCTCTTAAACACAGTATGGCCGATAAGGCGTAACTCGCCCAAAGAAATAACCGATGATGAGATTAAGAAAAGTGCGAGGGAATGGATATCCAATCACAAGTGGTAAAGCCGATGGATTGACAAGGACAATCAAACAATGAAGAATACCTACAATAATTTTTCATTTTCAATTCTCAATTTTCACTCGTATGGAACGCACTCTCATCCTCCTCAAGCCAGATGCAGTTAGTAAGAAGTTTTGCGGCAAAGTGATCACTCGTTTTGAAGATGCTGGACTCCGCATCGCAGGATGCAAGATGATGAAATTACGTTCCGAGATCCTAAAAGAGCACTACGCACACATTGCAGATAAGCCGTTCTATCCAGAAGTAGAAACATTCATGCAGTCATCTCCTGTTATCGCGATGGTACTGGAAGGCGAAGAAGTGATCGGCAAGCTGCGCGATATGCTGGGTGTGACAGATAGTACGAAAGCAGCGCCTGGCACACTCAGGGCGGAATTCGGTGTAGATATGATGATTAATGTGGCTCATGCGTCTGATGGTGCAGAGACTGCGGAGAAAGAGGTGGTAAGATTCTTCAAGGCTGACGAGCTCTTTTAAGGAAATCGACGAATACGACGATTTCGAGGAAAACGAAGATCGTCGTTATCCTCGTATTCTTTGTTTTCTTCGTTATCCTATTACGAACGAAGTGCTTTCACCGCTGCATCGAACTGTGGATCGACTCCTGCACGGTACTCATCCAACGTACGCTCTACCACGATATCTGGGGTAATGCCCATGTGTCCCAAATCATGCCCACTTGGAGTGAGCCACCTCGCTGTCGTCACGCGAAGCGCTGCGCCATTCGGAAGATTGATAATCTCCTGCACGGTTCCCTTGCCAAAGCTTGTTGTGCCGACAATAGTGGCACGTTTGTGATCTTGCATCGCACCAGCGGCGATCTCCGCTGCACTGGCTGACCCACCATTAATGAGTACTGCCATCGGCAGTGTTGGATATGTCGCATCGCCAAAGACATGATAAATCTCAGGATCCGTATCACGTCTTTCGACTGTGACAACGATGCCTTCTTTGAGAAAGAGTGATGAAAGCTCAACCGCACCTTCTAGGTATCCTCCTCCGTTGTAGCGAAGATCAAGCACCAATCCTCGTACGGTGGAAGATTTAAAAGTTTTTAGGGCTGAACGAACTTCTTGCATCGTCGAATCTCCAAACTGATTGATGGTGAGAAGCGCAATATCGCCACTCGCAGTTTTTTTGATCGCAAACTCGACGCTCGGAACGTGAATATTTTTTCGTCGGATCGAAATCTTGAGAATCTCTGTTTCACCCTCTCGGTACACGCCTAGGTGCACCGTGCTCCCAGCGGGCCCACGAATTTTGTCGACGACTATATCGAGGCGAAGGCCATGAACTTCTTCATCGTTCACTGTGACGACGACATCTTTAGGGAGTAATCCTGCTGCTTCCGCAGGCGAACCTTTGAGAGGAGCCACAACGACGATGTCTCCATTGATTTGATCCATCTGCGCACCGATGCCTTCCAGCGTTCCACTCATCGCATCTTCAAAGGACGTCGTATCCTCGGGAGTCATAAAGACTGTATATGGGTCACCAACTGCAGACGTCAATCCGCCGACTGCACCATAGACCATTTCATTGATCGTCAGCTTCTCAGGATCGATATAGTGTTCTCCAAGCAGCCGCCACACGCCCCAGAGGAGCGAAAGATCGACTTCTGTTTCAGGGTTTGCTCGCACCGTGGCGCCACTCCCTGCAAGTGTAAACAAGCTCTCGATGTTACTTCGCTCAGTCTGTAGTGCATTCCACTCGTATTCTGCACCAAGTTTGAATCCAAGGAAGAAAAGTACAAGGAGGAGAAGGCCAATGGAAGCAAGACGAAAGAGTTTCATACACTTTTGAGACAGCGAGGATATACTGAGTTCATGAATGCTAGGCGACAAACATCGGCTCCTGCCAAGCGAAAGAAAAAGAGTGTGAAAAAGAAGGCACCGCACGTCGATCCTTCGATGCGTATTGCCGATATTTTAGAAACAATTCCAGATGCTGCAGAGATATTCGCAATGCACGGACTACACTGTGCTGGGTGCCAATTTCAGACATCTGACACATTAGAAGAAGGGGCGGTGCTACATGGAATGAACGAAGTGAAACTGCAAGATTTACTAGGCGATCTACGCACAGGCCTACCAGAATCGATGAAACGTCCAAAAATTATCAATGTGACAAAGTCAGCAGCCGAAGCACTGCGAGATATGCTCAGTGCAGAAGGAAAGGCTGATTGGAAGCTCCTCGTGATGACCGATGATACAGGAGGATTTTGTATGGAGTTCGCAGAAACAGCATCGAAGGACCACATCGTCTTCGGACACGACGAAGTTCCTGCAGTAGAAGTGCTCACCACACACCTAACACTCGCGTCTATCGGTGGGAGCACGATCGATTTTCGTGAAGGACGATTTAAACTCGATCTTCCGAATGCGGGAGGATGTGGGTGTGAGAAAAAAGATGGATAACGGGTATGTAGTATGTTGTATGTGGTATACGAAAATCATGTGCAACTCTCGTGAAGCAGAAAATACTACATACTACATACAAAATACTACATACTACATCTATGATTAAACTCCCCGCTACCCTCGAACGCAGGCTTAAAGAACATTTTTCGCGTGCACGGGAGCGAGATCAGTTTGTTGTCGAGGCAATTGAAAAAGCGCTAGAGGAAAGAAAAGATGTAAACGACAATCCGCACTCAGTTGGTGGCACACTGCATCTTTTTACGGATGGTGGTGCACGAGGAAATCCTGGAAGGGCAGGTATTGGCTGCGTCTTACTCGATCCACAATCAGGCACCGTGCTACAGGAATACGCAGAGGCAATCGGTACCGCAACAAATAATATTGCGGAGTACCAGGCACTCATTGCGGGACTGAAACTCGCGAAAGAGTTTCGACCGAATCACCTCGTGTGTCATTTGGATAGTGAACTCGTCGTGAAGCAGCTGAAAGGAGAATATCGGGTCAAAATGCAGACATTTACTCCTCTTATCGAGCAAATTACTGAGCTCTCCAAAGAGTTTCCAACCGTCACATTCGTTGCTATCCCACGCGAGCACAATCGACATGCAGATCGCCTGCTGAATGCAGCATTGGACGCTTTGGAATAACCGTCTGGGCAATGCGTGCATCCACCTCTACTATCCGTGTGTGAAATACGGTCTTCTTGCTGTTATTCTCGGCGTTGGAATGATTGGTACTGCGCACGCTGCGGAAGTGCCACGAGTTCTGACGTATACGTACAAACACCATATTATTCAGGTGAGTGCTATTCGGCACACAGAGTGGAAAGATGGTAGAGAGGTGTGGCTCTTTCGAGGAATGGAAGCACTGCCACCTGCGAAGCTGCTGACATGCGGAGAGGAAGGAGTGCTACCAGAAGGATGGACGAGAAGCACGCGTACAGGATGGAATGAAGATGCAATCCGCCGAACCATAGAAGATGAAGTAATCGCAAAATTACGACGCAATGCAGGATCAGTCACGATTGCAAGATCCGCTTCTGGCTCTATTCATTTTACTGGCTCTGGACTGACAGGCCGAGATTTCGATAGTCGCGTCCTCACGAAAATGACGATCGCGGCACTTACGAACGGCGTCGACACAATTGCTCTTCCTGTCATCGAAACACAACCACGTATCGATGTGCAAGATGCAGAACTACGAGCACTAGGTATTCAAGAAGTTGTGACAATTGGTGAGTCTGTATTTATCGGTTCTCCAGTCAATCGACGACATAACATCGATGTTGGTGTGAGGAAATTTAATGGCCACCTCATTCCCCAAGGATCCATTTTTTCTTTCGTGGAGGTCCTCGGTCCAGTCACTGGTGCAACGGGCTACCGCAAAGAACTCGTGATTCAGGGTGATACAACAATTCCAGATTACGGTGGAGGTCTCTGCCAAGTGAGCTCAACTGCATATCGTGGGCCATGGGAATATGGGTTACCGATTGTGCAGCGCAAAAATCATAGTTACGCCGTGAGTTACTACAGTCCACAAGGAACCGATGCGACTATTTATCCCCCCAATGTTGATATCAAGTTTTTGAATGACACGCCTGGCGCACTGCTCATTCAATCTTTTGTCGATGAAACAGATCATGCGTATTTCATTTACTATGGAACACGCGATACGAGAGAAGCGGAAGTTTTTGGGCCGTATATTTTTGATCGACGCGCTGCACCAAAAGAGGAACGCACACTCTACACAACCGATATTCCTGTCGGAGCGAAACGTAAAGCCGGAGAGAGGCATGATGGAATGAAAGTGCTCTGGTATCGATCGGTCGCAAAGAGTGGAACGGGCACTGCAATGGAACGATACTTTTCATCGTACGAAGCACGCTCACTGACGTATCAAATCGGCGTGACTGCAAGTGAGCTCGAACGCATGCGTGAAGGTGTGGCCCCTGCAAACGAAGCAAATGAAGTACCAAGCTGGATCGGTACACACGAATGAGCGATACGCGAAAGGAGTGCCGCAGTATCTTCGGAGAATGTGAGTGCATGCTTCAGTGGTAGTGAATCGATGCTACAAAGCATCTGGTGTACTGCAGGTGCAAGAGTGATGCCATAGAAATGATCGGACGATAGGCAAAATCCATGCTTGTTCTCGTCCCATACGATGGAATCCTCTGCGCTAAAACGTTGACCAGAAACGATGGAATGTGTGGCAGATGGAAATGTACCAAGGAGGCGAAGAAGTTTGACTGTGAAGAGTGTAAATAATGCTGGTGAGTGCTGCGTACAGAGTTGAAGATACTCAGCAGCCAGCGCATACACCTCAGGTAACGATTCCCCTTCTTCAGTGAGCCGAACAACCAGGTCGATCCCCTGTTCGGCAGTCGTCAGCGCTTCAATACTACTCCAAGCATCTGGGTTTGGTTCCGTACAGGCAGAATCTGTCACCATGTGTACAGCATCTTTTTCCGTCCATGTGATGTGCACGATGTGGAGTGGAAGCAAACCCCTCCCACGACGAGAGAGCATGCGCCTCGCTCCTGGCACACGCACAGCGATGCGTCCATGCTCTTTGGTAAGAAGTAAGCAAAAACGATCGGTCTCCCCAACACTCCAGGCGCGAAGGACAATTGCCTCATCTGAGCGTGAGCGTGGCACAGTATTATGGAGTAGGAGCTTCGGTAGTCCAGATGCGCAGTGCCAGGAATGTGCCAACTGTCGCGAGTAAAGCGAGAAGAAGTAGTTCGACGCCAATCATTAGTGGAAGTGAAGAAAAGAATGTTGCCCCTAGTGCTTCACCCCACGATGCAAAGAGTCCGCCTGAGCGAAGAACGGGGATAACCACTGGTAAAAGAAGTGCAAGAAGAGTGATGAAGACCAACGAACAGAGAAGCGCCATCAGAAGGAGCGCGCCGATCTCGAAGAGAAACGGCAGTCCAAGATGCATGCGACTCCCGCCCATCAACCTCTCAACAAAAAGATCTTGGCTCCTGCTCCCTGCTCGGCGCGTGACAAGTTCGACGATCGTTGAAAAGAGGACGAGCGACATCACACCAGCGATAAAAAGAAGCAGGATGCGCGAACCACTGACTGCTTCAGTAATCCGCTCAAGTGTCTGCTCTTGATTGGTCGCCTCTGAGAGAAACGCAGGGTCAACCACCGCTGTGTACACTGGCTTTCGTAATAATTCTTTCAGTGCAGGGTACGCATCGAGCGATTTGAGGCGAATGCCTAACGTATCAGGGAATGGGTTTTGTAAGCCAAATGTTCCTAAAAATTCGATAAGTTCTGGATCTCGCTTTCTCTGCCGTTCCAAGGCTTGCTCTTTCGTAATGAAAAGCACTGTATCGATGTACGATTGCTGCTGAAGTTCTTGAATCATTCCTTGTACTGATGCATCAGTAGCTCCTGGTTGAATCGTTAAACGAAGGTCAGTACTTTGACGAAGTAGAGAAAGGCCTGCTTGCATGCCTGACCCAAAAAGAAATGTGAGTTGAACAAGAATGAGAAGTCCAAGAAGTACCAGAAAACCATGGAGCCAACCTGCTTCACGAATAATTTGTGTCAGCCCACGTCGAAATGCCCTGGTAAGAGACGAAGGAAGCCATGCAAACAAAGAGGGCATGGAGAGGATTGTAGCATAAACGTATATTGCGTATTTCATATCTTGTATTGTGAATAGCGCGTATACGCAATACCTAATACACAATACTGTTCATGATTTTGCCTTTTCCACGATCTTTGAAATCATCTCATAACACTCACGCGCCCTACTACTTGTCGGGTCCATATCGAGTGCGCGTTTTAGTAACGCTTTTGC
>Ga0163150_10001991_pt1 | contig 32933 bp, 23 predicted proteins | sample OliLakLV19P2IB_FD_148628 | JGI IMG/M metagenome (GOLD analysis project Ga0163150, IMG submission 148628) | Freshwater microbial mat bacterial communities from Lake Vanda, McMurdo Dry Valleys, Antarctica - Oligotrophic Lake LV.19.P2.IB | ecosystem: Environmental > Aquatic > Freshwater > Lake >...
GTGTCAGGTGTCGGGTGTCAGGTGGCGGGTGGCGGGTGGCGGCGCCGCCGAGCCAGTCAAGGATCTCCCCCGCCGTACCCGTCCTGTTTACTTTCCCGCTGACCTACTGACCCGTTGACCCGCCGACCCCTACCGGACCCGCCCATGCACCCGCGCTCCGCCCTCACTTCCCTGTTCCTTCTCGGCGCCGTCCTTGCCGCGCCGGCTTCGGCCCAGCTACCGATCTTTCCCACCGCCGATCCAGTCATCCGCCAGATGTGGGACGAGGGGATGACCGACCGCTCCCAACTGCCCCGAATGGCCCAGACGCTGCTCGACTCGATCGGGCCGCGGCTCTCCGCCTCGCCCGGCTACTACAGCGCAACGGACTGGGCAGTGGCGCAGCTTCAGGGCTGGGGGATCACCGCCCGCAAGGAGCAGGTCGGCACCTGGATGGGGTGGGATCGTGGCTACACCCACATTGACCTGATTGCTCCCCGCAAGCGCACCCTGGAGGGGACGATTCTGGCCTGGAGCGAGGGAACCACCCGAGCGGTGGAAGGCGACGTCGTCATTCCACCGGCCTTTGCCAGCACGGCGGAGGCCACCAGCTGGCTGGCCACGGTGCGGGGCAAGTTCGTGGCACTGTCGTTCCCGGAGCCCACCTGCCGCCCCGACGAGAATTGGGAAAAGCTGGCCACCCCCGAATCGTTTGCCAAGATGCAGGCGGAGCGCACCGCGGCCCGGCAGGCGTTTGGCCGCGCCCTGCAGGCCGGTGGTGGCGCCCGGGCGCTGGCCACTGCGGCCGAGGCGGCCGGTGCGGCCGGGGTGCTGACCTCCACCTGGTCGGCGGGATGGGGGGTCAACAAGATCTTCAGCGCCTGGACCAACCGGATCCCGACCCTGGACCTGAGCTGCGAGGACTATGGGCTGGTGGCGCGCCTGGCCCAGAACAACCAGGGTCCGAAGATGCGGCTCGACGCCCGGTCCACCTTCCTGGGCGAGCGTCCGACCTTCAATGTGGTCGGCGAGATCCGCGGCACCGAGAAGCCCGAGGAGTACGTGGTGCTTTCCGCGCACCTGGACAGCTGGGACGGCGCTTCCGGCGCCACCGACAACGGCACCGGCAGCCTGATGATGCTGGAGGCGATGCGGATCCTGAAGGCCACCTATCCCAACCCGAAGCGCTCCATCGTGCTCGGTCTCTGGACCAGCGAGGAGCAGGGGCTGATCGGATCGGGCGCCTTTGCGGCCGATCACCCGGAGATCATCAACGGGCTGCAGGTGGCCATGAACCAGGACAACGGCACCTGGCGGGTGGACTACATCCGGATGATGGGGTACACCGGGGCGGGGGCGTTCTTCGGCAAGTGGTTCGGCCAGCTGCCGCGGGCCATTACCCAGCACATCGAGCTCGACATTCCTGGCGAGCCGGAGCGCGGCGGCAGCGACCACATGTCGTTCATCTGTCACGGCGCGCCCGGATTCCGACTCCAGTCCAACTATCCCGACTACCGCCAGTACACCTGGCACACCAACCGCGACACCTTCGACAAGATCATTTTCGACGACCTCAAGAACAACGCCACCCTGGCCGCCATGCTGGCCTATCAGGCCTCGGAGGACTCACAGCTGGTACCCCGCGACCAGCGGGTGCTGCCGCCAGGCCCGAACGGGCAGGCCCAGAACTGGCCGGGCTGCGGCAACGTGCGGCGGAGTTCGGGAATGGTGCGGCCGTGACGGCGGGAACCGTACGGTGCTGTGGCGGGATAGCATCGTGTGAGGTGGGCGGGAACTGTACAGCTCGGTACTTGGGCCAGTTCCTAGCCGGGTAGGCGGGAACAACCCTGCGTGCTGGTCCCGCTCACCATTCCAGGAACCGTCCCTAACGCGGCGCTGTACAGTTCCCGCTCACCATGTCAGGAACCCACCTGCGCGCGGAACCGTACAGTTCCCGCCCAGGGCTCACGCCTCCACCACAATGCTCCGCCACTTCCCCTGTCGGAACCGCCAGATCGACAATCCGCATCGAGTCATGTGGCCCAGCACGATTGCGGTCCAGATCTCGACAGCACCGAGCCGCCCCATCGACTGGAGCACGGCGCACATCCCCACCGGGATCACGATCTGCGACACCAGGGAGATATACAGCGGGCTCTTGGTGTCGCCGGTGCCCTGCAGGCCGCCGGTATAGGTCAGCGCCACGGCAATGAATAGCCCCGAGACACTCAGGAAGCCGAGCAACTGGATCCCGATCTCGAGCGCAATCGGGTCGTCCATGCCGAAGACGCCGAGCAGCGCGCCTGGAATGGTCACGAAGAGCAGCCCGACTGCCACCGCCAGCCCCAATCCCATCTTGGCCGCCGCATGGACCGCTGCGATGGTCCGTTCCGGCTTGCCGGCGCCCAGGTTCTGTCCTGCCACCGCCGCCGCCGCACCCATCAGCCCGACCGACGTCCAGGTAATGAACGAGAACAGCTCGCTGTAGCCGACCGCATAGGCGGCCTGGGCCTGGGCGCTGTGCTCCAGGGCGCCGACGAACCGGAGCATCAGCACGCCGGCAATGTTCATGGCCACTCCCTGCACCCCGGCCGGGAGCCCGAACTTGAAGAGCTGCCGGATGATCTTGAGGTCCGGTTTCCAGTTCATGCCCCGGTGCCACTGGATCACCAGCTTGCCGGAGAGCATCAGCCAGAAGCCGAACGCGCTCATCACCAGCCCCGAGATGGCGGTGCCCAGTGCAGCACCGGCCGTGCCGAGCGCCGGGATCGGACCCATGCCGCGGATCAGGACGATGTTGAGGACGATGTTCAGGATCGTCATTCCGACGCCAAGGTACAGCGGAGTGCGGGCATCGCCGGCCGAACGGAGCGCGCCACCGAGCATGAAGAACAGCAGCATGCCGAACGAGCCAACGAACATGATCCGCAGGTACGGCAGCGCCTCCAGCTGCACCTCGGGCGCGGCGTTTATCAGCGACAGCAACGAGGGAGAGAGGAACCAGCCCAGCGGGGCAAGGACACCAAAGGCCAGCACGACCGAGGCCAGGAATGCCTGATAGACGGTCCGGTTGACATTCTCGGGGTCATTGGCGCCGGCAAAGCGCGCCACCAGCACCCCCATCCCGGTGAACAACGACATCATGAAGGTGATGACCACCAGGAAGATCTGCAGCGCCACCCCGATGCCGGCATTGGCGGCAAAACCGACGTAGTGTCCCACCATCGCGTGGTCCACCACCCCCTGCATCCCCCCGATCAGGTTCTGGAGCACGGTGGGCCACGCCAGCTTCCAGACAGAGCGGACAATCGGCCCTTCCACGATCGAGCGATCAAACTGTTTTGCCGCGGGGGGGGGCGTGGCCATGGGGGTGGAGAATCGCCCCGACCGGACTTGGGGACAAGGGAGAAGTGAGACTAACTTCTCGCTTCTCCCTTCTCGCTCCCGAGCCGCCCATGCGCTTCCCACTCGCCCTGCTCCTGGCCACAGCCTGCACCGTCCCCCAGGACGACGCGCGAACTGTTGCCGTCGCCCCGGACCTGCCCCTGGGCTCCGCCATGGCTACTGCCACCAGCCCCAGCAGCCTCCAGCGGGCGCTGGCCGCCGCCACCGACAGCACCCGGCTCCTGCTTGCTCCCGGACACTACGTCCTCCAACCCTCGGCCTACACCGACCCCACCTGCGGCAACTGCCAGGACGCCGCCACCCCGGTGCCCGGCACCCTGGGGATGGTCGTCAGCGGCCATGGCCTTGAAATCGTCGGTGCCCACGCCGACTCGGTGTTCATCCATACCGGTGCCGGCTACGGGATCCTGCTCGAGGATTGCGACAACTGCCGCCTGAGCGGGATTACGGTCACCGGCGGAGTTCGCGACCCCGATGGTCAGGCCACCAACGGTGCCGTGGTGGTCCGCCGCTCCACCGCCACGATCGAGTCGTGCAGCATCCGCGACAACATCGGTGACTCGGCGGTCGTGGCGCAGACCGTGGTCGGTATTTCTGGGGTCGTCGGTCGAGAGGGAGCCAACTTTACCCTGCGCAACTGCCAGATCATCCGGAACTCCTGGGATGGAGTGGCCATGTATCGCGACGCCCGGGCCCAGATCCATGACAATGTCGTCGACGGGGTGGACAAGGCGTCCGGCGGCCGTGTCGGTGGCGGTCGTGGGGTCGGAATTGGATTGACCTGGGATGCGCAGGCCGAGATCTCCGGCAATCTGGTGGCCCGCTACTGGAAGGGGATCGGGATCTTCGTCGATGCCCAGGCCACCGTGCAGTGGAACGTGGTGGAGGACATCCTGACCTGGGGGATTGCCTACTGGGGTGCCGGTGAGGGGATGGCGGTGGGCCGAATTCAGGAGAACGCCATCTACCAGACCGGCGCCTGCGGCGCGATGGTCAGTCGCGAGGAGGGCGGCACCGAGCCACCGGGCTTCTTTCGCGCCAACGCCATCGTCCAGACCGGGCAGAACGAACGCTACGACTCCGGCGATCCCTACTGTCCCCAGCGCCCGATTGCCCGGGACAAGGTGCCTGCGGATTTTGTCATCTCGGAGAACCTGCTCTTCAACAACCGGCAGCCCGAGGGGTGGGCCATGGAGGAGGAGCTCGCGGAGGACGCATTCAGGACCCAGGTGGGGACGCTGGCGGCAATGCTGGCCCAGAAGCCTGCGCTGCGGGGATCGGCATTCCTGCGGGAGTTCGGGACGGGGCGGTAGGGCGGGGCAGCGGGGCAGCGGGTTCGAAGGTACCGCGCCGAATCCATTCGGCCCCGCCAGGAGAACCCAACCGTCCGAGGTGCCGCCGACACCCGGCACCCGGTACCCGGTACCCGACACCCCCATTCCCCGTTCCCTATTCCCTATTCCCCACGAGACGCATCAACTCCCGCACCGCCACCTCCAACTGCTGGTCCTGGCCCCGGCTTGCCGGGATGAACTCATTCATGACCCGGATGTCCGGCTCGGTCTGCCAGTTTTCCAGGTACCGCCCGGTGGTGGCATCCTTGACCCCCATCCCCGGCGCACCCCAGCGGATGCCGCCTTCAATGCTTTCCCAGCCGGCAAAGGTGCAGGTGCCCGGCACCGGCATCCCGATCAACGGCCCGATCTTGAGCTCCTTGTAGGCCCAGGCGTAGCAGTGACCGTCGCTGTAGTTGGCCTCGTTGGCCAATGACACGCTCGGCTTGGTCCAGCGGAAATTCGGCTCGAAGCCGGTGCTGCGCGTGTCGGTGGTGTAGTCAAAGAACGACGTGCCCGACAGGAACATCGCCAGGTCGGCCACCAGGTCGCCGCCGCCGTTGAACCGGGTGTCCACCACCACCCCCTCGCGGGTGATGTACTTGCCCATCACTTCCTCGATGGTGGTCCGATAGGCGCCGTCGTTCATCCCCGGGATGTGGACATAGCCGAGGCGGCCGTTGCTGAGCCGCTCCACCTCGGCGCGGTTGCGCTCCACCCACCGGGTGTACAACAGCCCGTTTTCCTGCGCGCCTGTGGTCGGCCGCACCACCAGTTCGCGGCGGGCGGTCCCGTTGAGCAGGCCGAGCAGGACGTTCTTGCCGGCCTTCCGATTCAGGTACTCGGCCAGGTCGCGGTTGGCGGCGACGATGTCGCCATCGATCATTTCGATGATCGTGCCGGCGGCAACATTCATTCCTGACTTGTCGAGCGGGCCGCCGCGCACCACCTCCGTTACGCGTACCCCGGCGCCGCGATACCCCTGGTCCAGGAACACGCCGAGCGAGGCGGTGGCGTCGTCGGTGGGCTGGGAGGAGCTGAAGGTCGAGCCGCTGTGGGAGACGTTGAGCTCCCCCAGCATCTCGGCCAGCATCTCGGAGAACTCGAAGTTGTTGCCGATATGCGGCAGGTACTTCTCGTACACCGGGCGGAGGGCGGTCCAGTCGACGCCGTGGAAGCTGCGGGTGTAGTAGGTGTCGCGCACCTTGCGCCAGACATGGTCAAAGGCCGCCGCGCGCTCGGCCTGGGTGTCGGCCATCATTTCGCTGCTGATGTTGACGTTGTCGCGCTTGGCGGTGGCAGGGTCGATTTTCGAGATGCCGCCGTCGGCCAGCAGGAAGATGTTCTTCTGCTCCTTGTCCCAGGTCATGCTGCCGCTGTTGGCATTCATTGCCAGCACCTGGCGGGTTTCGCGGGTGCGCAGATTGGTGGACCAGAGATTGAGCCCGCGCTCAAAGCGGGCCAGATAGTACAGCGTCTCGCCGTCCTTGCTGATCAGGGCGTCGCCCATGGCGGAGGAGTGGATCGTGAGCCGCGACTTGCGGTCGGCAACGCCCCCGAGCTCCAGCGCGACGCCGGCTGCGGTGGCCGCCTTGACGCTGTCCGGCTTGGCCTTGGCCGCGCTGTCCTCGGCCTCCTTGACCAGCGCAAACTCCTCCTTGGACAGCCGGAACCGGTCCCACGCCGCCTGGGTAAAGAACATTGCGTAGGCGTCGCGCTGGGTGGCCCCAGTCTGGGCCACCGCCTTGAGGCCGTCGCGGTTGCTGAACCAGAGCATCGCCTGGCCACCCTGGATCCAGCTGGCGTTGCCGTCGTCAAAGCCGCTCTGGGTCAGGTTGATGGGGGCACCGGTGCCGTCGGCGCGCACCAACCCGACTTCACCCGGCGCCACGCCGGGCACCGAGTAGTCGAACAACAGCCACTTGCTGTCGGGGCTCCAGGCAAACTGCTGGTTCTGGCCGGTGCCCCAGAGCTGCTGGTCGGTCAGCAGGGTGCGGGTCTGCCGATTGGCCAGGGTAAAGACGCGCAGGGTGGTGCGGTTCTCCAGGTAGGCGATCTCCTGGCCATTGGGCGAGTAGCGCGCCCCGGAGTTCTGCTGATTGTTGGCGATGATTGCCGTTTCGGTGATCGCGGTCGAGGCGTGGAAATACGGCTCGCTGTCGCGGCCCCGCCGCGCCTCGTACACCGACCACCGGCCGCCTCTCGGCGAGGAGTAGAGCAGCGCCTTGCCGTCGGCGCTGAAGCTCAGCCCGGATTCCGCTTCCGGCGTGGTGGTAATCCGCTTGGTCGAGGTGCCCTCGACACTGGTGACGAACACGTCGCCGCGAAAGATGAACGCCACTTCCTTGCCCGAGGGGGCCACGGCCAGCTGCCCCACCCCGCCACTGACCGTGACAACGCGCTGGTTGTTGGCCTTGGCGTCGACGGAAATCGTCACCGCCAGCCGCTGCGGCTGGGCGCCGGTAGCCATCGTGTACAGTTGGCCATCGTGGCCAAAGGCCAAGGTGCCGTTGTCGGCCCGGCTCAAGAAACGCACGGGGGGGCCGGTGAATCGGGTCACCTGCTGGGCACCGGTGCCGTCCAGGTTCATGCGGTGGACATTGAAGGTGCCGCTGGATTCGCTCAGGTAATAGAAGGCGCGGTCGTTGTCGGCCAGCACCGGGTTGCGATCTTCACCGTTGAAGGTGGTGATCTGCCGGTGGCTGTTGGCCTGGCGGTCGTAGATCCAGATGTCGCGGGTAATGGCGGAGGTGTGGTGCTTCCGCCAGGTGTTCTCGCGACCCTTGTTGTCCTGATAGAGGATGTAGCGGCCGTCCCGGCTCAGCGACACCTCATCCGCAGGGGTGGTCAGGATCTGGGTGGGACGGCCCCCGGCCGCTGGCACCTGCCACAACTCCGGCAGCGAGCCCGTCGCGTAGAGGCGGTTCTCCGCCAGGTCCATCCGTGCCGCGCTGAACAGCAGCTGGCTGTTGTCGGGGGTAAAAGCGGACGGGTATTCCGGCGCGGAGTGGAAGGTCAGTCGGCGCGCTTCGCCGCCGGTGGCGGGCATGACGAAGAGGTCAAAGTTGCCATGGCGGTCGCTGGCAAAGGCAATCTGCCGGCTGTCGTGGCTCCACACCGGCATGAAGTCCTGCGCGGGGTGGCTGGTCAGTGCCGTCGCGACCCCGCCGGAAGCTGCCACTCGGTACAAGTCGCCCATGTAGGTAAAGGCGATGGTCTGGCCGTCGGGGCTGATGGCGGGGTAGCGCATCCAGGACGCCGCGGTCTGGGCGGAGGCGGTGGTGGCTGTGAGGGTCGCGAAGAGAACCAGTCCGGCAGCAAGGGCGCGAGGGCGCATGGGGCAAAGCCTGGGAACAGGGAACAGGGAATGGGGAATGGGGGATGATAGAGTGTGATGTGAGGGGCGGAAAGGGGATGACCACGTAAATACCGCCCAGCCGATTCTCGGTCAGCGGTGAACCAGTACGTGGGCCACCTCAGGCCGCCCTTCCTCACGGTCAGGTGATGGTTGGCGCGTTGAACTGGTATCTTGACCATCTCGAGGATCTCGCCTGGCTGAGGATAGCCATGCACTTGACATTCTGTACCAGTCACTGTATCCTTGCAGAGCAAGGATACAGTGACTGGTACAGCGTCCCGGACCAGGGTTGATATTCAATGCACAGCCCCGCACCAACCTCCGCCGTTGAGCTGCTTCTCGCCGCTCTCGCCAAGCACCTCGATAAACCGTCCGACCTGCTCCCTTCGGTTCGTTGCATCTCCTTACGGACCCTTCGAGAGTTGATCGCAGAGATCCGGGCTCAGGAGCAGCATGCCTCACTCCGGAAAGCTCCCATCCATGCATTGGTAGGCCAGCTCGAGGCGGCTGCCATCATTTCGGCACTGGCGTTGGACACCGTCCACCAGCCTTCGGACCAGCTCTTTGCCGTGGGGCTGGGTACCGATCCTGACTCGTTGGAGCCCGCCGACCTCCTGATGGCATTGGAGCCGAAAGGGGTGGCCTGCTACTTCAGCGCGCTCGCTCTTCACCGGCTCACAACCCAGTTTCCGGCCCATCACCACGTGGCGCGACTGATCTGGAGATCGCCGCGGGCAGGTCCGGCGTACCCGGTTGCTCCCCGACTTTCCTCGGCGTCCCCCACACACCGCAAACTTGGCACGCTCCGGGTGACGTGGGGCGGGCTGCCATACTACTCGACCCAGCGCGACCTCTCCCTGGTGACCGGTGTCGCGGTGCACCATCTCAGCGACCGTCTCCAATGCCGAGTGACCACCTTGGAGCAAACCCTGCTCGACACCCTATTGCGGCCGGCGAGTTGCGGGGGTCCTCCGCGCGTCTTCGAGGCGTGGGAGGTGGCCAGGTCGTCGACCAGCGTGGAGTTGATGGTTGGTCTGCTTGGCCGGATTGACCACCCGGAACTCTGGCGCCGCGCCGGCTTCATGATGGAGAACCAGCAATACGACATTCTGCCCGACGCACGTGCTACGCTCGAACACCGAGCCCAGTTGGCCGCACCTGAGCCCGCGGTTTCCCTCCTGCCCGGGGTTCCCTATACCCGTATCGAACCTCGTTGGCGATTGCTGGTGCCCTAGCCGATGCGGAAAGATCAGCAAGCACGGTGGCAGGACGAGGCACTCGACGTGGTCTGGGATGCCATCGCCCTGGATGAGCCGCTTCGAGCAGTTCTCGTGTTCAAGGGGGCCCGGGCGCTTGGCCAACTGCTGCCATCGCTGCCCCGGGAGTCATTGGATCTCGATGCAAGCTTGTCCGGCCCCCTGGGCGCGGGTCTGGAACCACCTCAGGCGACTGCCGCGCAACTTCAACAAATGCTCGAGCGTGCCATTCGCCGACAGGTGGAGGCCCTGGATCCGCGCATCTACCAACTTGATCGCGTAGTGGTCCAACCAAGCCCACTGGGTGGGCACCCGTTCGGGCGGCAGGGGTACGCCGTCACGATAGCTCTCCGGGATCTGCGCCGCCCTGGTTTGCTCGGTACACCGAACATCCGATTGGACATTTCTGCACTGGAGGACTTGGGGACCGACGCCTTGGAAGAATTGCGGCGAGGGGAAGGAACGGTCCGGGTGTATTCGGTCACGCGCCAGGCCGCCGAGAAGCTCCGTGCGCTGCTGGAGAGCCTGCCCAGGCACCGCGCAAAGATCGGCGCGACTTCCATCAAGCCGGTGCGGGTCAAGGACATTGCCGACATCTGCAGGATTGTCGATCTCCAGCCACTCACTGATCTGCTGTTCTGGGAGGGTGTTGCCAGTGAGTTTCGCCGCGCCTGCCGGAGCCGGTTCGTCGATTGTGAGGGTTGGGAAACGTTCGAACAGGATGTACCGGTGACGCGCCGGAGCTACTTGGACGACGCGACGCTGAGGGAAGAGCGCCCATTCGAGGAAGCCTGGGCGGTCCTGGGTGAGGTGGTCTCGCTCATCGGTGGGCTCGGCATGATTCCGTTTTTCCACCCGCTGCCGTCAGGATCTACCACGACAGCGGAGTAAGTACCCCGCGCTTGGTGAACCTGCCTCGTAAACGGCCGATACCAGCTCAGCCCACCATCCTTTCGTGAACAATCTCCGGACTACCATAACGCGCGGGCTCCGGGTGCACCCCTCGCCAACTGGTTCCTCGGCGAGGGCGCGACGGAGTCTCGCGATGCTTCCGGGCCTTCCCTCGTTGGAATCAAGACCGACGTTGATACTCCCCTGAGGGAGAGTTGGGTCTCCGCAGATAGGATTACCTGTACAGGTTCAATCGTTGGCTTGGCCGTTCTCACTCCCCTGGGGGAGTTGGGTCTCCGCAGATGGTACAAGAAAATAGTACCCCGACGAGTGTTTTTGTTCTCACTCCCCTGAGGGAGTTGGGTCTCCGCAGACTGAAGTATACGGCAACACCCGGCTCTCTATGGCGCTCGTTCTCACTCCCCTGAGGGAGTTGGGTCTCCGCAGACCAGACACGGTGAAGGTCAATAAGCCACCACCTCCGTTCTCACTCCCCTGAGGGAGTTGGGTCTCCGCAGACCAGTGATCCCGGTTTCCTATTCGGAAGGTGCACGTTCTCACTCCCCTGAGGGAGTTGGGTCTCCGCAGACATAGTTTTTGAACAATCAACCCAAGGCAGTTAGGATGTTCTCACTCCCCTGAGGGAGTTGGGTCTCCGCAGACTTGTTTACCGCAACCTTGATCGGGGGACACATGCCGTTCTCACTCCCCTGAGGGAGTTGGGTCTCCGCAGACCATTAAGGGTAAGCATTTTTCAGGTGAAGGCAGTCGTTCTCACTCCCCTGAGGGAGTTGGGTCTCCGCAGACTAACAACTGGAGGGAGTTTTACCATGAGGCTTTTCGTTCTCACTCCCCTGAGGGAGTTGGGTCTCCGCAGACCTCTTTGAATTCCAACCTAACCTCGACCCGGAGACGTTCTCACTCCCCTGAGGGAGTTGGGTCTCCGCAGACAGTCTGAAAAGACGAGGAGTTGAGATGTCAAAAAAGTTCTCACTCCCCTGAGGGAGTTGGGTCTCCGCAGACGAACGCGTCAATTGTGTCGTTACAAGCCGCAGGTTCTCACTCCCCTGAGGGAGTTGGGTCTCCGCAGACGATCCGATTACAGGATGTGGTTTGACCATTCCAAGTTCTCACTCCCCTGAGGGAGTTGGGTCTCCGCAGACCGTTCACTTTGTATTTTCCGCGTTTCCAACTTTGTTCTCACTCCCCTGAGGGAGTTGGGTCTCCGCAGACGTTCTCTAACCCAAAAAAAGGAGTGGTGTATGTCGTTCTCACTCCCCTGAGGGAGTTGGGTCTCCGCAGACAGATGGAAGGCTCCGTTCTCCATGCGCACGTCCGTTCTCACTCCCCTGAGGGAGTTGGGTCTCCGCAGACCGTATTCGCCGAAAGCGTTGCGATCTGTAAACGTTCTCACTCCCCTGAGGGAGTTGGGTCTCCGCAGACAGGTTGATCATGCGTACCTTGATTGCCAGACAATGTTCTCACTCCCCTGAGGGAGTTGGGTCTCCGCAGACCTCCTAGAACATAACGACTTGCAGGCGCACCGCACGGCTGCCTGCCGCCCTCCTCGCGCCAACCGCAGTCAACACAATCGGTTCCACCTGACCGCGCCAGGATTCGAAAACCACCCCCGAAGCGGCTCCTAATTCTTGCCAACTCGCACCCATAGGCGCGCAACTCCTTGTCACCAAAGCCATTCGATCCTCGCAATCCTTGCCGCCGAGTGGCGACCCACCTGCGTTTCGAACCTCCCCGCCTGAACCACCCTGCGGCTCTTGCGTAAGTGCGCAAGAAAGCTGGACTTCTGCCCGCCCGCTCAGCCGCCGTACCGCCCGGATCTCGCAAACCCCACCCCGTCGCTCGCCTTCCACGTCCGTTTCGACAAATCCAGAAGCGCGCGGGCTGGCCTCACCCCTGGCAGCCGAAGGCATAACCCACTGCAGCAGCTCTACTTCCGGGCCAAGCACGGGATTCTCCTCCCGGTGCGCAAACCCCTGCGGCCTTTCGTCCTCCGCGAGAATTGGAAATGCCGAGCGTAATTGAGTGTGACGATGCCTACTCCCCACTCGCTCTTTGACGCGGCCACTCAGCCGTCCGCCCTCCACGAGGCGTGGCTGCGGCTTCGGCCACGGCTCGAGATCCAAGCATCCGGCAACCCCCAGGCCGAGTCCCTTGACCGCATCGAGGAACGCCTCGACGCCCTCTCGGCGGCGGTACGCGAAGGACGCTACGAACCGGACCCCCTCCAGGAAATACTCATCCCCAAGGGGGCTGGCAAGTCGGGCACCCGTGCCCTCCACCTCCCTACCCTCCCCGATCGCATCCTTCAGGAGGCGGTCCGCCGAGCCATCACCCCACGACTGGAGCGGAAGTTCCTGGATTGCTCCTTTGCATACCGCCGGGGCGCGGGGCCGGTCAAGGCCATTCGCCGCGTTCACCAGCATATCGTGGCCGGGGAGTGCGCCTCCGTGGCGCTGGGCGACATCAAGGACTGCTTCCCGTCGATCGACCGCGCGCTCCTGTTGGCAATGCTCAATGACACCCTGGGCGACGACCGATTGGTGGCCCTGGTGGAGGGTTGGCTCAGCGCCGGTGTTGTCACCCATCACCACGAATGGCGCGATGGGCTCGAAGGCATTCCCCAGGGCAGCGCCCTGTCCCCGCTCCTCAGCAACCTGTACTTGACCGCATTCGACCGTCCGATGGTCGCCCGTGGAGCCCGGTTGGTTCGCTACGCCGACGACTTCGCGATTCTGGCCAGGTCGCCTGCCGAGGCCAGGGCGGCACTCAGCGCGTCCGAACATATTCTCGCCGACCGGCTCAATCTGGTCCTCAATGAGGCGCGCCGGGGAGTTCTCGCGGTGGAGGAAGGCTTCGAGTTCCTCGGAGTACAGTTTGTCGGCCACCATCGGCAACTGGCGCCTGACCGGCTGGAGGCCATGCGCCGAAAGGCATCGACCATCGCGACACGCCATCCATCTGATCCGCGCCGGGGAATTGCGCTCCTGGCCGAAATGGCCACTGGGTGGGGCCGCTACTATGGCAGGGTCCTCTCGCCTTCGGCGCTGGTCCCGTTGCGCGACCTGGTCCTCGGAAACGCCGAGGAGGCTATTCGGTCGGCAGCGAGCAGTGGCTCGGGACCATCGCAGTCCGATCTCGAGGCCTGGCTCCGGGATCTTGCCATCCCCGGGGTCTCGTCGCTGCAACAGCGCCGTTCACTGCTGCGGGATCTGGTGCGCCGAGCCACCAGCGGCGCGCAACGCTCCCGCTCGCCGGCCACCGTGATGCGGCGAAGGAGGAGACGGCACTATCAGCGGGCCGCGGAGGTGGGCCACTTGTCGCTCCGTGAGCCGGGGACCTTCGTCGGCAAGTCCGGCCGCTTCCTGGTGGTGCGTCGGGATCGCCGGGTGGTGGCCCGGGTTGCCCTGGATGCCGTGGCGTCGGTCGCTGTGGCCAGCCATGGGGTCGCCATCTCCACCGATGTGATCACGGCGTGCGCCGCAGCCGGCGTGCCGATCCTGGTGGAATCCAACGACTATCGGATGGTGGCGCTGCTGGGGCAGCCGCAGCGGGTCGATGCCAGACTCGCCGAATCCCAAGTGCTGGTAGCAGCGGATCCCCGCCGGGCAGCCGGCCTGGCGGCACCATTCTGCTCGGGGAAGATCGGGAACCAGGCCGCAGTGGTGAAATACCTGGCCAAGTCCCGAATCCGGTCGGCCCCCTCGTTCGGGGAGATGGTCAGGGCATCCCTGTCCACCGTCCGCCGGATTCTGGCTGGCCTCCGTGCCGCCTCACTTCCCGGACCCGACATGGCGTCTCGCGCGGCCCTGATGGGTCTCGAGGCGCAGGCCGCGGCGGGCTATTGGGACGTGATCCGGGCCACCCTCCCTCCGGACGCGGGGTTCGAACGACGGGTCCACGAGGGGGCAACCGACCCGGTCAACGCGATGCTGAACTATGGCTATGCCATCTTGTCGCGCCGCGTCATGATTGGGGTGCTGGCGGCGGGATTGCTGCCGGAAGTCGGCTTTCTCCATGCCGCGGCCCGGGGAAGAGATTCCCTGATCTACGACGCGATGGAGGAGTTCCGCGCACCCATCGTTGATCGCGCGGTGCTGGCGATGCTCGGGCGGCGGGAACCGACGGACGCAGATCCGGAAGGCCGCTTGACCGAGCCAACCCGGGCACGGCTGGCACGGCACATTCACGTGCGGCTGGCGACGCCGGTTCCCTACCGTGGGGAGCATATCCGCCTGGAGCATGTCATCGACGGGCAGGCCCGGGCGATTGCAGCGCACCTCCGGGGAGAGGCACCGTACCGGCCGTTTCGCATGCGGTGGTGAGCGCGGCTCAGGGGTCGCTCGATGGCTCACCCTCGGAAACGATCACCTCGTCATCTTCGTTCGCCGTGTCGGCCTCCGGCAGGTCTCGCTCGGTGTCAAGGCGGCCCCGTCGGCTCTCGAGCGCTTCGTGCACGGCAGCCTTTAGTGTCGCGTGGCTCCGGAAGGTCGAAAGATCCCAGAAAACACACGAGGGGTGCAGTCGCCGCCATCCACCCGAGTCCCGGCCAAACCGAGGCGCCACCACCACCGGAATAGCGAAGCGCCCGAACTGGAGGTAGGTCTTGTCGACGTGGCGGGCGGCCTTGGTGTGGTCTATAGCCCCGCTGCCACATTCCAGCACGAAGAACCGATGGCCAAGCCGAGCTACGAGATCGAGCTCTCGACCGCGAGCTAGATTGGATGCCATCTCATCGAAAACATTGCACCAAGCGAGGAGGTGCGCCACAACCAGCTCAAACAGGGCACCCCAATTGTCGAGACCGTCGCGGCCGGCGATCTGGGCGTCCGTTCGGGCTCGCGTCGTGATGTGGTACCGGCCTTCGGAACGAGAGATCTGTCCTTCACGATTCCGTATGGTGGATTGGCGGCGGTTCCAGTTGGGCAGAGCAATGTCGGCATTCTGATTCTGGCTAGCTTCACCATCCACATAGGCACCGAGGATCTGGGCGGCCGCTGCCAACGCTTCTCCTGCTTCCTCGGCACTGGCTCCGCCGGGCCGAGCCGACCCTAGCACCGATGCGGCCAACACGGCGATTGGGGGCCCCTGCAAGGTGCGCGCGTCACGGGCTCCGTCCAGCGTCAGCGCCTGCCCCTTCCCGGCGGCGAGGGTCCAGACGTGGCCAAGTGTGGCACCCGATCTGAGCGTGCGAAGGAGCTGGATCGTCTGGGCCTTGGATCCCGGGGTGATGTCGATCGCATCAACCCCCAGCCCCTCGATCGCCCTCGCTGCTCCGGAGCCGAGGCGGTCCGAAGGGACCAGGTACAGTTCCTTCACAGGTAGTTGCGATGCCTGCTCTCTAAGCAGCGCCGCACGCCTCTGGATGATGCTGTCCGTGGCGTCGTAGAGCACGACCGCTCTACTGGGCTGATGGGTATAGAGGGAGATGAGTGTGGGGGAGGGGTCGGGACCGAGGAAGAGCGCGAGCGCTTCATCCCGGCTGCCCTCTCCGTTCCCGGCCGCAGCGGCTGACCCATGGCCTCCGGTCGGTCGTGGTGCTGCTGCGACACGCCGCATCGGCCAGTCGATCCAGGTTCGCACCATGCGCAACAACATGGTATCGCCCATCGGACGACCCGCCACGGAAAGATCAGATGAGTACGCGCCGATCGCGTGCAGGGTTCCCTCGACGACAGCGAGGACACGGACATAGGCTTGGTCGTGCAGACGAACAAACTCTGCCAACCGGTTCAGGCGGCGGGTCGCGGCTTTTCCCTGATCCGGGTTGGTGGCCGTGACGACTACGAGGAGAAACAGGATTCCCTGCCGTTCCGCAGCCCAGTCCACCTGCTCCCCGCCTGGCATGGAAAATCGGAAGGGAGTGCTGGCGGGGGCGAGGACCGTGGCGGCCGCCGCTGGCCCGATTGCGGCACTCAGCCGATCCGGAAAGTCTCCGGCCACGGGATTGGTCTTGACCCGTCGCCCCAACAGCTGGGCGATACCGTCAGGTCCGAGGCTGCCGCTCTCGCATTCTGGACGTGTTGGAGGGGGCTCTGCTGTCAGGGACCACAACGGCCCACCTGGCTCATTGTACAGCACATCCACCAAGCGTCCAGTGGCATGGAGCGCCAGGTAGGTTCGCGCGACAGCGGTGTTGAGGCCGGGGGAGGCGAGGTAGACGATGGCGTGGTCAGGGCCGGTCGCCTTCTCGACCCGTTGCTTGAGATCGGTACGCCCGTCCATGAGGTCACCCAGATCCAGCTCGATCAGCTCGAGTGGCACTTGGTGCCTTGAGCTCCAAACCGAGGCAAGGGATTTGGCCACCGCAATGGCCGAAGGGCCCGGAGCGAGCAGAAGGACCTTCTTCAGGGATTGCCCGGCATGGGCCCCCCAGCCCAGCGCCGGTGCGATGACTGCTCCGGGGCTCGTGCCGACAAGGGAAATCAGGACATGGTTTCGCATGTGGGCTACCGGGTGCCGGCTGCGGGTGGGCTTGAGCGACGACGCGGGGTTGGCGGTCCGGCAGGGACAACCTGGCCCATTCCCATGCTGGACTTGTAGCCCACGCCGGCGAACCGCGCGAATTCGCCGAGAAGCCGGGCCAGCTGGCACACCGCTTCGTCCCAGGGTACAAAGGCATAGACGCAGTTTCCGGTGAAACCTCGCTGTGGGAACTGTGGGAACGGAATGGAGGTTGTGGCCAAGCGGTACCGCGAGATCACGGTCGTGGCGAGAAGCCGCTCCCCCAGGCTCGGGTCGATTCTGGGCTGGCAGTGATCGTTCCAGCTTCGCAGGAGCGATCCGAAGACCAAGCGCGGCTCCGGAAACAGCAGGTCGTGCGCCTGGTGCCGGAACATCGTGGGGGACTGAAAGGTCAGGGCAACCGTTCGGTGGTGCCGTGTGGGCGGGCCCGTCTGCCCCTCCGGCTCCGTGAGCGCCTCGCGCCAGGTGGGGCCGGCGGTCAACGAGGCCAGTCGCAGCGGTTGTCGGCCGAGCTCGACTTCTTGCCCAAACGAGGCGTGCGCGGCCTTGAGAATGGCACTTCCGGTGAGCTGGTTGATCCAGGTCAGGAGCACTCCAAGTCCACCCGGCACCGGGCGGGCCGTGATGGTGAACGGCTGGCGGCGTGCGGTCGCGGCGTGCAGCAGATCGAAGACCCACGGCTCGGTCCGGCCGATGGCATCCAGGAGCCAGCCGTGTACCAGATGGGCCGAATGGGCCGGGAGGCCGCGGGCCTCCCCGGCGAATATCAACTCGACCGCTCCGATCGCGGGCGTCGTCGTGCCGTCGGGCATGCCCGCCACGGTCGACGTGTCGGTGACTGTCGTCAGATGGTGGTCCATTGTGCTTCCTTGCTCGGTGAGTCCAGGAAGGTGATCAAGGCCCCTCGCAGCTGCTCCGGCTCGTGAGTCGAGTGTCGCGCGACACCGTGCGTGACGGCAAGCTCCGCCGTAAACCGATTGTGCGGATCGATCGCCAGTGACTGCGCGATCAACGAGGCGGCGCGGTCCTGCGCGTTCAGTTCCGCCGCGCATTCGGCCCAGGTGTTAAGGATCCGGATCCGTCCGAACAGGCCCGGGGCCCGGTCAAGGGCCGCGCCGAAGAGGTCATCACGCAGCGTGCCGCTGCGACGGCATTCCAGCCTGCCCTGCAGGGTGAGCGCGACGGACTCGGCTCCGGTTCTGTGCACACGATCGAGCCGATCCCAGGCTCGTTCGTAGTCCCCGTCCAACAGATCGAGCTGCGCCAGTTCCGCCAGACGATAGGGCTCCCCGCGCACCGACTCCGGCATGCGGTCGAGCGCGTTCCTGGCCTCTTGCGCTTGTCCCCTGTGGCGAAGGAGTTTCGCGAGCGCGGTGTGGGCTTCCTCCTGACCCGGGGCGTCCGCGATCAGACCATGGAGGAGACGCTCGGCCTCGGTCCAGTCGCGCTCCTGTGGGCTCTGCCCCAGGAGCTGGGCAAACAGCAGGCGGCCGGGTTCATTCTCCCGATCCACGTCCAGGGCACGCTCGAGCCAGTAGCGCGCGGTCGCGTCGTAGCCCAGCTGGGAGAACATCCCGCCGAGGGACACTAGTGAAGGAAGGTGCTCCGGGGTCTGTGACAGGAGAGTGCGGAAGGCCGCTTCCGCTTCCCGATGGTTCAAGCGCCTGCGAGCCACCTCGCCCCGCAGATGGGCCGTGTACGCCAGCGCGGACAGGACCCCCGCAGCCTCACGCTCGGCGAGGGCAATCGTTTCGCTCGCTCCCCGATCATCGCCTTCGTGGAGGGTGTACGCCGCGCGCGCCGTGAGCAGAAAGACATTGCCCCGGTGGGTCCGGGTCGCTTCACGGTACCACTCCTGCACCCCCGGGGCTCCCCGTCGCTCAAGAAACCGGGCGTAGCTCAGGCAGAAGTAGGGATCGCGACCCTCCCCCTGGCTACGGAGCGTCTCGAACAGATGCTGCGCCTCTTCCAGAGTGGTCCTGGTGCCTTCCGCGAGGCTCTGACGCTCGAGCAGCAGAGCCCGCTGCAGCATGAGGGGGGCCGTCGCGGGCGCCTTCTCAAGCATGCGAAGCCCCAGGCGGTAATTCCCCGCGGCCAGGGTCAGCGCGGCCCAGTCGGCCAGATCTTCCTGTCCGTATGGGGCCTCGGGGTCGAACTGCTGGACCGCTTGGCCAAGCTGTTCGAGCCAAGTCGCAAGCGCCGTGACGGTGTCGTGCGGTCCTGTGGCATTCCTGGACGCAGGAGCGATCGTGTCTCGCAGCACCCGCAACCCGTGAACACGTCGCGCGGCCGCGAGGAGGCGGCGGGCAAAGTCGCGTTCAAATTCATCGGAAGGATCAACCGCTGCCAGGAGCGATTGCAGAGCCCCGACGACCCGCGACTCTGCTTCGCGTCGTTCGATTGCCCCGAAGAACACGGCTCCCCAGCGCTCACCCGGGTGGATGATGGCATCGCGCTCTTTCCCCCCGAGGAACTCCTGCGAGCGCCCGGCCAGGCCGCTGAGCGGAGCAAGGGCTTCTCCCAGGTCGGGCTCGCGACCACTTCCATTGGCAATGAGCCGAGTGGCAATCGACTGGGGCAACACCTTGTCGCACGAGGCGACGAGAGCGATGGCGTCCAACAGCTTCGCCGCAGACGGGGTGGAACCTCGCAGCTCCTGCGCCTGGGCGACCGCTTCGCCCACGGCGGCGTCGAGCTGCGCGAGGTACTCGTCCGTCGGCGAAACGAGCAGCGTCCGGACTGTGAAGGGGACATCGGGGAGAATGGCCTGCCACTCGCGAGCTGCGCCGGAGGCGATGCTGATTCCGTCCTCTGTCATTCGTGAGGACATCGTTGAACCAGGTCGAGCAGCTCGTGGAAGGCCAACCTCGGCAGCCTCCAACCCAATCTCTTGGGCAGCGAGCGCACCAATAAGACTACCCATGCCGGAGAAGCCTGAAGGATGGCTGATACCTACACTAAGAACCAGGGCGTCTGCGTCCTCACCAAATCGTAGTGCAGTTGCCACAGCTGTGCGGATCTGGGCAGCGTTGAGGGACGCAGCATCTCGGAGGTACAGCCAGCTCCTACCATCTACGCTTGTCATCCGGCAAGACCTCCATCCACCAGGAACTTCTCGATAGCCTTCTTCAACCGAAACTTGTGGTGAGCCTGGATAGGCATGCCATCGAGCGTCTGTCCTTTCTGATGCCGGAGCAACTCATATAGCTCCCCAACGTCACGCTCTCCGGCCGATGCGGCTAAGAACGCTCTCACGATGGCGGACCCTGAGGCCCCGCTCCTTCGCAGGTATTCACGAAACCCTTCACTCTCGATGGCCTCGCGAATCTCAAGTGTGAGGAGCCAGTCAAGCGCCGATCTATCGCCGGTAACTACATCGGGCGAAACCGGTTCTTCGACATTACGGATATCCTTCCGATAGAGATCAACCACCCTCCTGCAGATCCATCTCGCGAGACCGTCATAGAACGTGTCCTCGATCTTCAAGCTTTGGGCTGCGCGCTTTTCGATCATCTCGTCCACTACCGTGCCCCACGCATCCTCAAGGTCCGCCACTTGGACGTCCACATCAAGCAGTGATTGTCCTCGGCCCAACTCATCCACAACAAAGAGTTGTCTTCGTACCCAGCCGAAGAGCGCGTTAGTGGTGAGCTCATCAGTCCTGAAGCTCACCCAGTCCTGCCACAACGAGACTGGCGGGCGTGTCCCTTCTAGCTTTCGGTCATAGAATCGGCGCTGAATACACGCGGAGCACAGGTTTATCGTGAATGGCATTAATCACCAGCAGGCGGCTTCATCCGCCCATACCCGGCGGAGGTCTTCGCGCCGATCCCCCACTCGTCCAGGTGGAGCGCAAGCCACTTCTCGAACTTGTCAAGCCGTAGCTTGGTACCCACCGCCTCTACTATGAACACAGTCGGATGGGCAACCGTCAGGAATGTGATCGGGATCGGGTGCATCGCCGTGTCGGGTCCGGCCTCCTTGAAGTGCGGCGTGATCACATCGGCCTCGAGGAAGACCCCGGTCCCGGCGTCGGTGCATTCGGGCAGCGCATCGACGACGACGATCGGCCGGGACTTTTCCTCGGAGCCAAGGACCTCTTCTATCTCCACCGGCAACACCCCCGCGAGTTCGGCGCCTCGACGGGCGGCGGACACTAGCGCGGTGGCAGGGAGCACCGGAACCCCGAAAAGCGGGTGGATGGCCAATCCCGCCTCCCACGGCGAAGGGCTGCTGACCCCGACACACGCACGCCAGCGGACCTGAAACCTCCACTGGCCCAGTTCCTCTCCACGCCCGTCCGCCAACGCTCTGAGGGCTGGGGTACGGCGCGCTGCCATCTGGCTGGTGTAGGTCTGTGCGTCCTGAAAGACGCCGTTGGAGTAGGCTCGCTCCAACCCCACGTGCACAAGCGACTTGGTCGGGGCAGCCTTCTTGTGATGCACGGCGAACGATCGCTTCTGGCCACGGCCGTCGCAGTCAGGGTCATAGAAGGCGGGGTAGCGCAGCGCGGCGAGGACTGGTGAAGACATCCCCGTGTTGTAGAGATCCCCGTTGGAAGAGTAACTTTCCGTGATCAGCGGGTTGCCGGCGCTTGCAAGATCCTGCAACACTCCCCGCAGCCCCGCTGGGAGGACCAGCGAGGCATCAACATCCTGAACCGGCCGTGCCCTGGGCTCCCTGCCAGCCTCGATCCTACAATCCACCAATCCGCCCTCGGTCCATGATTCAGTTCCCGGCCCAGAATAGGGAATAGGGCTTGGGGCGTTGGGAGGGCACGGATTCAACAGCCAACCACCTCGAACATTGGGGTCTTTCACTACCCGCGCCTTCACGAGCCGCCTCCAACCGCCGTCAGGGCAGGCGTGTCGCCCCCGTCTTTCGGAGCACGTGTCTGAGACGATTTGTCGACCACTTCAGCCGCCCGCTTGAGCCAGGTGGCTATCCGGATGGCCGACCGTTCCATTCGCCGGAGGGTCCGATTGTCAGCGGTGCGAATGGCCAACAGCAGATTTGCGGGCGTATCACCAAAAACGCCACTCGACTCGTCGTGCTCGAACGACCATGCTTGCAGGTGATTGTAGAGATGTTGGTGCTGGCCCCCCCCCTTGGCACGCAGGAAGGCAACAGCCGCGGGCAACCGGCAAGCAGAGAGCATCGCCGGAAACTCTCGAGCAAGACTCCGGTATTCCTGCTTTGTTCCTGCAGGATGGTCAGTGACCTGCTCGACCTTGTCGAAGGCGAAGGCCGCCGCCAACTGCTCTCGACGCCTATGCATTGGAGCCCGCCTTCCCAGTCGGTGGAATCGGAGCCGGATATGCGCGGACGCTCAGCATCCCGCGTCCGAGCGATGCGGTACCGCCGACCTGAAGCACTCGTTGCTTCTCGATATGCTGCCGTACTTTCTCGACTGCTGGGGCATTCCCGCTGCCCAGGCTGGTCATCACACAATACGTCAGCGATTCGGCCGGCAAATGTTCCTCCGTCCAAGGCACCGTGTCCTTCCCTTCCTCCACCTTATTGCGCTCCACGATGGTCATGCAGAACTCCGATAGATCGCGGAAAGCCTCGTCGCCGACGACCACCAGCGCCGAGGTTTTGGTGGAATCATCCCACATCCGCCTTGCCCAGCGGGCCAAGGCCGCCAGTGCAGCCGCATCCGACGTGGCGGGGAACGTGTGCTCTGCCAGCCATTTCGCGAGATTCTTGACCGCGTCGTGGGCTGTCGCCTCGAAACAGAAATCGTCCAGGACCACCCGCACTGGGGTCTTTGCCACGACGATCGGAGAGTCTTCGCTCGCCACCATGGCACGGGAGTCGGCAAGACCGCTGATCGCCTGACTGGCGGCCCCCAGCTCCACGGGAGGGGTCAGGCCGAAGAGCCCCATGTCGCGCTCCAGCCGCGAAATCGCCAGCGGGCACGTCACCCACGCGAAGACCCCCGCGAGCGAAGGCACCGGAAGGAGCAGGAGACGGGCGTCGTTGAACAGCACCTTGCCCGCATCCTTGGGTGTGCCGAGGAGCGCGTCGGCATCAGGCAGACGGTCGCGGATCACTCCCTTGATACCGGAGGAGTGGATGATCGGCAGCCGTGTAGTGAAGTCTCGCTGGATCTGGTTGTCCACGTAGCCGGAGCCCCCACTCATTCCGGCGTGGATTGGCGTCTCGGCGTAGAGGAATAGCACCGTCGGATCAACCTTCATGTGTCACCCCTATCAGATGTGCCAACGAGCCCCAGCCCGAATCCGAGCTCCGGGTCACGGTTGGAGAGTGCCTGGCCATGCAGGGCATCGACGATGCGCCCGACCGTCGCCGTGGTTCCGTTCACCTCAAAGTGGTAGACGCTACCCGCCGGGACGGCCGTGAACCGGCGGCGTGGCGCCCCGGTGCTTGAACCGGCCCCGACCATGGCCCAGCCACCCTGGACGCTGAAGTGTCCCACCGCCGCGGCACGAACTATCGGATCACGAGCGCCACAATCCCGGAGTATCTGCAGCACGCTCTGCGGGAACCATTCGTACCGATCGCCGCAGATCCAGCAGGCGTCGGTTGCCAGATAGAGCTTGAAGCGAATGATGCCGTGCTTGGTGGGGACGAGCTGCGAGCAGAGCTCTTCCTTGAACTTCTGGCTCACGAGCGGCCCAAGCAGCTCTCCTTCCTCGTCGAGCGAGTAGGCGGCGGTCCGCCCCTCTCCGCCAAGGCGGAGCACCCCCTTGGTCCCCAGGGCTGACCGCAGCGTCTCGGCGGACGGGGTAGTGATCTCCGCGGCAAGCCCGCACTCATCCTCGAAAGCGAGAAATTCCACCTCGTAGATCTGGCCCTGCTCCGCCCGCCGGTCCTTCATCTTGATCCCAATACGCCGGACGCGCCGGAAAACTTGCGTCTCTGGCACCAGTGTGAACTGGTTGTCAGACCCGGTCAGGTAGGCCTGGAGCTCATAGATCCCGATCAACTGGTCCGAGGGCGGCTCGCTGGCGTCGCCGGTCTCCGTCGCAAGCGGCTGGAGAGGCGGAACGCCGCCCTTCCACGGCGCTACGCTGACCAGGTTGGCCTGCGGAACAGGGCTCATGCGGCTCCATCGCTCGCTCTCGCCGTCCATCTCGGGGTGGGGGTTGGAGAGATCGAGGGGAGCTGGCAACAGCGGTTCTCCGGCACCGGATGTTGCGTCCCGCTTCCAGAATCCGAACGGCCCGACAAGCCCGAGTTGGCCGAGATCTTCGGCAGTGCCAAGCATTGCCTGTGTGGCTGGATCCAGAGTGTTCCGAATGGCTGGATCACCCCGCATGCAGCGCCGTGCCTCGGAGTCGGTGAGGCCTGCGTTCCGAAGAATCTGGGCCCGTATCGCTCCGTGCAGCGTTCGCGGAGACGGCGGGAACACCGTCTTCGCGGTGTGCTGGTCTCCCTGGTCGAAGGGGCGCCCGTCGCGGAACAGGAGTACATCCGTCGGTTGAAGGGTCAGGCGCATATCACTGCTCCCGGGCCAGGAACTGGGCAATACGGGTGGCACGGGCCAGGACTGGCCAAGCTCCTCGCCCATCCGGGGCCCACTCCCACGCTGTGAGCAGGGGAAGCAAGTGGGCGTACACCACCCCGCACTGCCCCTTCGCCGCATGACGATCCACCAGGTAGTAGAGCTGCCGCTCCTGGGCGGTCCTCGCGATGATCGACCCCGTGCCCTGCTCCCACGCGTCGAGCATCCCCGCCTTCGAGCCCGGTGGTACACCACGAGCGAAAGCCGGCTCAAGCCGGTCGAGGTCGCGGTTAAGGCTCGGCGAGAGCCTCCGGCCTCGAAAATCGTTTACCAGGGCGCTGAACGGGCCGATCACGTCCGCCGTAGGCCCCCAGGGGAGCGTCACCGCTAGCGGGGCCGATCCCCGAACCTGCCGTCCAATACACAACGATGCCCGCTTCCCGATTTTCTTGGCCTCCTCCTTCAGGAGCGTATTGGCAGTCCGGATTGATTCCGAGAGCGACTCCCCGCTGTGAACTATGAGGATAGCTGCGCTGAGCGACGCCTTTCTGGCGCTTTCGGGGTCGGCCTTCAGGAAGGCCTTTCGGCGAGAACTGGAGTATGCTGAATTGAGTGCCGTGGCAATCGGAAGCGCGTCGGAAAGGGATGCGAGAATGAGAACGTCGTCGCCCCCCGCGAAGACGCATCGGGCCATGGACCCATGTGCGATGGCCGTCGCCTCGGCAGCGAAGTTCTCCATGGCGCTCCCCAGCGCGCGGTGGTACCGCTTGGTGGGCAGGTCGCCACCGTCCAGCAGTTCGGAACGAACCCCGAGCTGGAAATCCTGCATCCCCAGCGAGATCCACTCGCCAACCTTGTCCCCATCCGCCACGATGACTGCATAGTAGGCCGCGGGTGGGTCCGCTATCCCGGCCTTCGCCGCGGCGGATCGCAGACCTCTCAATGCCTCGGTGGCCCGCACCAGCTCAGGCGTCGGCGGAGTGTCGGGCGTCGGTTCCACGGGCAGCAGAGTTGTCAGCTCCTCCTCGAACAGGTAGGCGCCGTCCAGCCGCAGAAACTCCTCGACCGCTGCCTGTTCTGCGACAGGTGCAGCGTCGAGCCTGGCTCGGAGGGCGGGCAGCAGGGGAGACGGATGGAGCTTTTCATCGCTGTCGACGGACGGTTCCGCCAACTTGCGGACCTCTTTGGCATATTCCCGGACGGAGTCCTTGAGCGGCGCGGGAGGTGCATCCTCCTGGCCCTCCACCAGCTGCTCCCAGTTCTCGACCACCGCCGCCTTGAATGGCGCGGTCGCAATGGTGCGGGTAGATGGGAAGAGGAGGTGGTTTTTGGGGTCGCCACCCAGCTTGAACTTGTCGAGGAAGAACTGTTCCCAGCAGAGCCGTTTGCCCAGGCAGACGGCGCACAATTCGTCACCGGCCCGGAGTCGGGCCCGGAGCTTGACCTTCGGGCTGCCAGCCGGCGGGATGACCAATCCCGATTCGAGGTCCTTGTAGAACGGCCGAACCGAGCCGCGCAGCCCACATTGGGTGCACCGGGATCCGGCGCTGTCCGCAACACTCAGGCTGAAGTCCCGGACCTGCTTGCGGCGCCCCCGTGCGGCGGATGCCGCCCGGGCTGCGATACCATACCGATTGCCCGTGACGCTGGCCTCGGGCAATCCGGTGGCGCCTGCGAGGGCGACAAGCTCCGCCCAGTCGTCAGGCTTTATGGCCGTGCCGTCGGAGTCGGGAATGTCACACGCCGCCCAAAAGGAGCCGAGCCGCTCGATCAGGCCGCGCCATTGGTGTTGCCAGAGATCGCCGTCTCCTGCCGCCGGGGGGAAGACGCTGGAGACGCGCTCGTGTATCCAGCTGGCCAGGGCGTCCGCGGCGCCAGCCAGCGACTCGTCGATCTCCTGCCCCAGCTCATCCAGATCGGCGGTTCGGACAATCGCCGAGAAGACGTTGGGCAGGTTGGCGCGCAGCACATCATCGAGCGTAACGGGCTGCTGGTCTTTGGGGTCTGGCGGGTTGCACTTAAGGAGCGGGTGGTCCGTGATGGACGGCATCAATATGGCTTGAGGGCCGTACCGGCGGAGGATGGGCTTCATCGTCTGCCACGTCAGCCAGGAGATGAGGAAGCTGCCCATCCAGAGGTCCTGGGTGCGGCGGGCCTGGGCCACGAACTCCTGCACGGCGCCGAGGTTGTAAAGCAGGACCGAGCGTGCGCCCATTCCGCCTCCACCGCGGGCTGAAGCCTCCTGTTGGTTCGGCGCCACACTGGAGGCGTTCACAACGGCACCTGCACATTCTCGAGGTTAGGCCGGAGGCTGTTCAGATGAGCGGCCAGTCTACCCCATGGGGCGCCGCCCGCGTCCGCGAAGTAGGGCTGCGGGCGGACTGATACATGGGTATCGTGGTGCCACACGGCGATGACGCCATAGGTCAGCGGCGCGGGGACGCCCACTGGCCATTCCTTGATGGTGAACAGAAACGGCGACGGGAGGGCGCCCTCGCGGTCGCCATACCTTCGGCCAAGTTGCCCGCGCAGGGGGGCCTTATAGGTGGTGTAAACCTCATCATACATCGTTGCCCAAAGCTCGTGGGGCGTACTGGCGGGTGCCGCCGGAGCCACCAGCCATACACTGGCGAGCTGGGCACTCAGTGCCGGCCACTTGTCCCGCTCTTCCGGCGGAGTCCCGATCCCAACCAAGCGTGGCAGAAGTTTCCGGATCGCGCCGCTGGCAGCGCTGACCGCTCCCGCATAGGCTGCCGCCAGATCCGCCAACGCCAAGGGGCCAGCGCAGGCGCCCGGAGGGAACTCCTGAACCACGTCGATCGACCCGATACCTCTGCGCTTCCTAAGGCCATCCCCGCTCAACAGGCAGAGCACTCTCCAACACTCCAGGATGGCTGCCTGCTGGTCTGGTTCGCACCAGGGGTGGAATCGAAAGTTGACGGTGAACTCCGGAACCACCGCCGGCCCCGCCGGCTGTGCCGCAAGACCGGGCTTACGCCGGGTGCCGTCGGGTTTCAGATCAATCGGGCCAGGCCGGGAAGCCACCACAGCAAGAACTTCGATGGAGAACAACGACCGGTGGGAGGTGGTCCCGAACAGACTCCCTTCCAGGTTCGTCACCGCAGTTCGTTCCTCGACGGTGCTTGCGTGTCCGTTGCGGAAGGCCGCGCCGGCGAGCGCGCGAAACCAGTACCGCATCCCACCCCGCAAGGAGGAGGCACGGAGGCCCTCCGGTCTCGTGCTCCTGAGGCCATTCCGCTCGGTGCTCCAGTCGACGGCACCCCGGGTCACGAGCCCGGTAATCAGCCGGACGCTGAACGGCTTCGAAGTCATCTGAGCGCTCTCCGGCTGGCGAGGAGCAAACGGGTAGCGAACATGGCACCTGGGGCAGGGTCCGTCAAGGAGTGCCCGTTGTGCCCTACACCCTCAAGTACGCTCGACTCCTCCAATTCTCGCAGAACAGCTGGATGCCGGGTCGGAAACCCGCTGAACCCCGGGCCGCTGGACTCGACCGGGGGGCTTCCGGGGGGCCCGGGCCAAGGGGCTGGCTGCCGAACCGGACGAGCCCTGAGTGGGACAGCCAAGTCCCTGCAAAGGGGAGGGTTGGAGGAGGTCCGCGAGGTTCCGGCCGCCCGGTCGTACTTGGGCCGATGGCATTCCAACCATTGGGCCGTGTCCTGAGCGCGAGAATTGATCGGTGCGGGCGTACTTCACACAGGAGGGGGGGACGGGGGCAATGGCTGGTCTCGACCACTGAGATCCGTGGCGGTCTATTCGCACCTCCCAGCATCCGGCCGGCGCGGAGATCAACCGGAGAAAGGGGCAGCCACTGGATGCAACGGGAGAGGAGTAGCGGGCATCTGCCCTGCGCAGCGCGTCCGAGTCACCAGCGCTAACACGCAGTTGGACAACAGCTTACGGGCCCTGCGCGAGAATAGCCCGTATCGATCGTATTTGAGGTTGAGGGGCACACCCACGGCAGCAGATGGTACCACCGCGAGAATTGGTGACTGCCGCCGTGATTGGTTGTAGAGCCCACGCTTGTCCCGCCACCACAACGACGAGGCACCCATGACCTGGACCCGGATCTTCTACCCTTGGACGATGCTCTCGGCCGGCCTCCGCCACGGCCGGCACGGGTTCCCCGGGGAGCTGGGCACGATTCGGGTCACCACCTGGAACCCCGACGGGTCCCACATGGGGACGACCTGGCTGAGCCATTTCGAGGCCGAGATCTTGGCGATCGCCGAGGCGCAGATCACCAAGCTTGTTGCGTTGTGGCTCAAGGTCATGCATCGGCTGGCAGCGCGCCTGAACGGGATCCGCGACGAGTACACCCGATTGACCGTCGCGCTCGTCGCCGTTGAGGTCGAGCACCGGCGGCTCGGGTACCGTGAACCGTGGGCGCTTCTTTCGATGGTGTTCTATGCTGTGTACATGCTGCTTGTCCCCATTCCAGAAATGGCATGGAATGCACTCGTCTTTAAGAAAATGAACATGCTGCCAGAGGAGGCCTACGCGATGGCAGCCGGAATCACCTTGACGTGCCAGCTCATGGCCCATACGTGCGGCACGAGTATCCGCCAAGCTTGCAAGAGCGATCCAATTCGTGCCCGTAGGGTGGCAATGACCTTGATCGGAATCGCCGTTCTCGCGATGGCGATTGGCGCCGTGACGGTGCTTCGGGCGCTGGGCACGGAATCGAATACGTTGGCGTTGGGCTTGCTGAACGCGAGCTTCATTCTCGGCGGAATGGTGGCGGCGTTCTTCGCCCACGGCGACGCCGAGCTCCACCGAGTGGTCAAGCTCAAGAAGACCCTGAACGCAAAGCGGGACCGGATCCGCAAGCAGTGGGCGAAGCTGGTCGCACGGCTCGATGCGGCACGGTCCAAGCACCAGCAACACGCGATCTGGCTGCGGGACGACTGCACGGCCGGTCTGGTCGAATACCGGCGCGGGCAGGTCCTCTCCACTCCCGGCGCCACCGTTCCGACTCACCTGTCCAATGAGGTGGATAGTCGATTGTTCAGGCCCCGCCCCGAGTTTGGCACGGCCGTCGAGCCGGTGCCCGCCCCGCTTCCCGAGCTCCCGTATGGCCCGACCGCTCCAGAACCGGACCATCAGCCAGCCGTTGGCGAAGCAGTCGTGGAGGCCAGGACCGCACAGCCCGTGACTCGCTTCGAACCCGGCTATCGGAACGGCCACCCCAATCACGTGGAGAAGCTATGATCACGCGCTGCGTTCGCCCCACCCCGTCAAAGTCGTTCGGTCGCGCAGTCTTCGTGGGTCTCCTGACGCTTTTGGGACCCACAACGGGCTGTGACCTTTTCGAGCTGGGCGAGACCAAGACAACGGTGGTGCTGGTGGATGTCTCGCGGACCGTGCCACTTCCGGATACCACGATCTACTCCGCGAGCTTTCGTGCGGTCCTTGCCTCCATCCGGCCCGGCGACCGCCTGGTCATTGGCAAGATCTCAAGCCAGTCTGCCGGGGCTTTTCGGGCCGACGGGGACTTCGAGATCCCCCGCACTCGAATCGAGTCGCAGGACGACCCGGCACGGGATTCGGTACTCGCTCTGGCACAGGAAGTGTTCAACCGGCTGCTGGCCCAGGAGCGGTCGTCCTCAACCGACATCATGGAGGTGCTCTCCGCCACCCAGGATCTGTACTTGCGGGATGGATCGCGGCGCGACCAGCGCCGGCTCGTGATTTTCAGCGACATGCTCCAGGAGGCTGGCAGGCTCAATTTTCGCCGAGATCGGCTCGATTCGGCATATACCCAACAGATCATCGCGGAGCGGATCGCGACGGGCGGCCTGCCGAACCTTGCCGGAGTACGCATCTATGTGTCCGGCGCCGGCGCTACTGCGGATCGTCCGGAGCTGCTTTTCCTGGTCCGGTCCTTTTGGCTCCGGTACTTCTCGGCGACGGGCGCCATCTGCGACAGCACCATGTACGGCCGTTCGGCCCTTTTGGGGATCGAATGATGAGGCCTCACCGGGGCCTCTGGGTCATCGCCACCTCCGTTGGCGCCCTCGCCCTGCTGGCGAACGGCTGCGCAAGCCCGGTCGCGGTCCCCGGACACCACGATCTGGGTTGGCGCTCCTCGGGGCGCTTCACGGTGGTGGCCGATCTTGGCTCTGTTCTCGTAACGCATCAGCCGGTCGACATCCTCCTCCTTTTCGACCAGACCGCCAGCATGGACAACGTCATCGGCACGGCAAAGACCAACGCCAGCGGCATCCTCCGGGGCATTCGCCAGCGGTACCCCAATTCCGCCTTCGGTGTGGCCGCCCTCTCGGACTACCAGAGGGGAGAGTCTCCCTGGACCCTGTATCAGGACCTGACCCTCGACCTGGCTGCGGCCGCAGCTGGGCTTCGCGCGATCCAGCTCACGAACGGTGTCGACCTGCCCGAGGCCTATTCCCGCGGGCTGCACGAAAGCCGGTTCGTGGGGTGGCGGACTGGGGCCAGGCGATATCTGGTTCTTTTTGGCGACGCACCGGCCCACGATCCGAGCTTCTATGGGGTGGACTTCGGCGTTGATCCGGGTCGAGATGGGGTGGTTGGCACCGCGGATGATCTGCGATTCGCGGACGTGGTCGAGGCACTGGCGACGGACAGCATCGTCGGGATTGCGGTATACGATGGATCCAAGAAGAAGCGTTTCGTCGCTGAGACGCGACGCGGTTTCGACCATCTGGCGGCGCGTACCGGCGGTGTCAGCCTGCCGATCAAGGGTGCACGCGAGGTGGTCGACATTGTCCAACTCGGGCTGAGCAAGATCCTGGAGCCGACACCTCGCCTCGCGGTGCCATCCTCCTATGCAGAGTGGGTGCGGGCCGACTCATTCGCACGCGTCAAGGACTCTACGAACGGCTTTGCAGCCCCGGTGGGGCTCCAGCCGCCCCCAGGGGTCTGCAACGGCATCTTCAGATTCCCGCTCACCGTGGTCCGCGCCGGGAACCACGCCGCGGACACGGTCGGGCAGGTGTGGGTGACGGTCCGCCTTGGGGCGCTCAATCTTCCCTGGCGCGGGCCGTTGCTGGTGCTCTTCGTCGTGCCACTGGTGCTCTGGTTCCTGCGCCGGCTTGCCCGGGGGCCGTCGGCTCTCATCCGATACGAGCAAAACCACCGGCAATGGCGGCTTCTTGGGCGGGCCGCGTCACTGGTTACACTCAGCGCCTGCTGCGTAGCGATCTGGCGCTATGCGCCCGGCAACGTTCCGCCACCGAGCGATGAGAGCAATCCCGCAAACGTTCCACATGCCTGGTGGGGACGAACTCGGCTGCCGTTGCTTGGAAATGCCTCGGACGCTGCCTGCGCGGATCCACGAGGGCTTGGCGCGGGTGTCTCAGCCTTTGCGGAGCCTCGCCGATGAGACCCGTCGACCTGATCTGGCTCTTCCTCCCCGAAGAGCTCCTCCCGCTGCTGATCGTGGGCATGGCCCTGCTCTCACTGGTCGGGCTAATCAAGCTCTGGCGGGTCCTGGGAATCGTGATGCTCATACTGCTGCTGCCATTCATCTCCCTGGCCGTGGAAGAGATTCTGGCCCAGCTGCCCTGGTACGTTGGCATGCTGCTCCTCGTGGGCCTCACGACCAACGTCATCCGCCTGGTCCTCCAGGTATTCCTTGGCAAGGAAGCGGCGGGCCACATCCTGGGTCGGGCGGTCGTCGCCGCCTTCAAGGGACTCTGCTACTTCGCCCTGCTTCCGTTTCGCGGCCTCTTCAGCTTGGTACGACGTCTAGCAGCAACCACCGCTGCCCGCACGTCTCGGGTGTGACACATTCACGGTCGGATGGTCCAAACAGGGGCCGCCACTACAACTCACGGAGGTTGATCATGCGTACCTTGATTGCCAGAATTGTCTGGGTGGTGGTACTGGCGGGCGTCCTGCTTCCGCCCCCGGCCCTGGAGGCACAGGCCGCCCGCAGTGCGGCGCGGGGAGTGGCCCGAGGGACGGCCCGCAGTGTCGGGAAGTCGCTGTCGAGCGTGTTCCGGCGGGAGGCAGCTCGGGACGCGGCGACCGCTTCCCGCGCCCTGGCCCGGAAGCGTACCGTCTTCCGGTACACAACCTCGGCGCAGGCTCGGCGGGAACAGGCGCGAGGTCTGGCGGCGGGCACGCACACGACCAGCCGGGCTGGGCCGGGCCGCCCCCTCTCGGCCGGGGCGGCCCAGAAACGATACGGCTTGCCGGCGCGGCCGCAGGTGCGCGAGACCATTGTGCTGCCGAAGGGCACGCCGGTGCGGGCCAATCGAGCGTGGCGGGGGAGTCGAGGCGTGGGGGAGCTGACCTCGCCGCGCTCCATCGGAAGCCTGGCGATCCGAAGGGTGCTCCGGCTCCCGCCGTGAAGGAGTTCAGACCAGCGGTAAGATCATATTGGGCGATCGAGCGCTGCACCAACTCCCGGGTATCGCCCTGGAGCGGCACTGACACGTCGTCGGCAAGGGGAGGGGGTACAAACCGAATACATAGGTAACACATCTGTCCGGGAACTTGGGTGACACTCCCCCTACACTGCACGGTCTGCCCCCGCGCTGGGAGTCGGACCGATGCCCTGGACCGTCGGTACATTGATCCACGTTCCTTTTTGACATGCTGAGGCGCTCGTCGGCGGGCTCAAAGACCTAGGGAACCTCTGCACAAGACACCATGCAGCCCTTTGGCGTCGGTACCGTGGAAAACTCTGGTGCTTGGCTCGGACTCGCGGCGTTCGACCGCCTCCCGATCGTGATTCACCGGCTCCCCACGGC
>Ga0163150_10001992_pt1 | contig 32897 bp, 31 predicted proteins | sample OliLakLV19P2IB_FD_148628 | JGI IMG/M metagenome (GOLD analysis project Ga0163150, IMG submission 148628) | Freshwater microbial mat bacterial communities from Lake Vanda, McMurdo Dry Valleys, Antarctica - Oligotrophic Lake LV.19.P2.IB | ecosystem: Environmental > Aquatic > Freshwater > Lake >...
GGTTTGGTGTTTCTTGCTCGCGACTTGTTCCGCGCGAACTTCGGAGTTATTTAATTTTTGTTCGTTCATGGTGTTGGTGGGTGTAGCGCCTCCGGCGCTCGCCCACCAACTACTCATGTCATCTACCAAGAACCGTGTTCGGATGCACCCGGGTGGGACGAAACGCCGGCTTTCCAAGCAGATCCTGAGACTTTCGAGCCTCCCGCGAATGTTGCCCCGTTGCGCCCCCGGCGCATCAGGGGCCTGCCCGCCAGCGCATGTCGTCACCCTCCGCGATTCGCCTTGCGCAGCAGCACCAGGCCCAGCACTTGGAAAATCAAGTTCGGCAGCCAGAGGATGAGGTAGGGATAGTATTGCGGCTTGGTTTCCAGTGAACCTCCGAGGATGAAAAAGCTGTAATAGACCAGCACCAGCAGCACGGCCATCGCGATGCCGGCGCTGGTCTCGCGCCGGTGCGCGCGGATGCCCAGTGGGATGCCCACCAGCGTGAAGCCAAGGCACGAAAACGAAAATGCGACCTGCCAGTGGATTTGCACGTCGGCGGGCGTGGTGTCGATGCCCTGCTGTTTCAACTCGCGGCGTTTTTCCCACAGCTCGGCAAAGGTCATCTCGCTGAGGCCGGTGGGCTGGTCCGCTTTGTCGCGCAGTTGTAGTTCCATCGCCGGAGCCTGGCCGGAATACACGGGCGATTCCGCCTGCTCCCCTTTGTACCAGGCTTCATACAGCACCAGCCGGATGCTCTTGTTCGTGCGATCCAGTGTGACCGTCCCGCGCGCCGCGTGCAGGGTGCTGAGGAGATTGGTGCCGCGCTTGTCCATTTCGTACACATACACATCGGACACTTCGTCACCGCGCACCTTGCCAAAGAAAATGGTGTAGGGCTTGAACTCGCTGATGTATTTCCGCGCCGGGAGCAGCGCGTCGAAATTGTCCAGCGCGCTGCGGTAGATCAACTGCTTGTAGGCGGCGCGGCATTGCGGTGCGAGCTGCAAGTTCACGAACGCGCACATCACGGAGAGCGCGACGCTCAACCACAGCACCGGCGAAATCAGCGAGAGCAGGCTGAGGCCGCTGGCGCGCACGGCGGTCAACTCGTGGTCCGCGCTAAAGCGGCCGAAGGTCAGCAGCGTGGCGGTGAGCAGGCCCATCGGCAGCGCGAAAACCAGCACGTAGGGAATAAGCAGCGCGATCGCGTGGAACACGGTGAGCAGCGAAACTTGCTGGTTCACGAGCAGCCCGAGGATTTCTTTCAGCACATTCCCCAGGAGCAGTACGAAGGTGAAGACGGCGACCGTCAGCAGCAGCGAGCCGAGCACCTGGCGCAGGAGGTAGGTGTGGAGCGTCTTCACCGGGGCCCTGGAACTTTGAACGCTGAACTTTGAACGCTGAACTTTGAATGGAACGCGCGCCTCGTTCGAGGTTCAGCGTTCAAGGTTCGAAGTTCAAAGTTCATGTGTGCTCGGACTATGGGGCAGCGGCGCAGCGTGAGAAAAGAAAAAGGGCAGGCTCGCGCCTGCCCTTCTGAAAAACCATGCCGTCTAACTCGACATCGTGGCCTGCGAACCTTCAGCAGCGGCGGCGTTCTGGCGGAAGACCAGCTTGCCTTCCTCCGCCGTGACCGTGACGACTTCGCCCTCGCGAACCGTGCCTTTGAGCAATTCCTCGGCGAGCGGGTCTTCGAGGTAACGCTCGACGGAGCGGCGCATCGGACGCGCGCCATACATCGGGTCGTAACCCTTCTCCACGAGGAAGTCCTTCGCCGGCGCGTCGAGTTCCAGGTTGAGGTTCTTGGCCTTGAGCCGGGCGAGAACCTTCGTCACTTCGAGGTTCAAAATTTCGATCAAGTCCGGCTTGGTCAGCGAACGAAACACAATGATGTCGTCGAGACGATTCAGGAACTCGGGGCGGAACTGCTTCTTCGCCTCCTCCAGGATTTTCTCCCGCATCTTCTCGTAGGTGCCCTCGTCAGTGATCGGCGAGAAGCCCATCGTGCTCTGTTTCTTGATCGTCTCCGCGCCCACATTCGAGGTCATCAGGATGATCGTGTTCCGGAAGTTGATCACGCGGCCCACGTTGTCGGTGAGTTTTCCCTCCTCCAAAATTTGCAGGAGCATGTTCATCACGTCTGGGTGCGCTTTTTCAATCTCGTCAAAAAGCACCACGGAATACGGCTTGCGACGCACCTGCTCGGTGAGCTGCCCGCCTTCCTCGTAGCCGATGTAACCGGGCGGAGAACCGATCATGCGCGACGCATTGTGCCGCTCCATGTATTCGCTCATGTCGAGCTGGATGAGAGATTTCGCGTCGCCAAACATGGTTTCCGCGAGCGACTTCGCGAGCAAGGTCTTGCCCACGCCCGTCGGCCCGAGCAACGCGAACGTGCCGATGGGCCGCTTCGGGTCTTTCAAATCCGCGCGCGAACGGCGCAACGCCCGGCTGATGGCCGCGACCGCTTCCCGCTGGCCCACGACCTGGTGTGCCATGTCCTCTTCCATGTTGATCAAGCGCGTGGCTTCGCCCTGCTCCATGCGCTTGACCGGCACGCCGGTCCACTTGGCCACGACTTGAAGAATGTCGTCCTCGTCCACCTTTACGCGCTTTTCTTCGCGGCTGGCTTTCCATGTGGCCAACACCGATTCGATTTTTTCCTTCGTCTGCTTCTCCTTGTCGCGCATCGAGGCCGCGCCCTCGAAATCCTGCTCGCGAATCGCCTTCTCCTTCTTGCCTTTGATGACTTCCATGTCGGCTTCGTGCGCCTTGATTTCCGGCGGGCGCGTCATCGCGCCGATGCGCGCGCGCGAACCGGCCTCGTCCATCAGGTCAATGGCCTTGTCCGGCAGAAAACGATCCGTGATGTAACGATCCGAAAGTTTCACCGCCGCTTCCACCGCGAGGTCGGTGATCTCCGCCTTGTGATGCTCCTCGTACTTCACGCGCAGCCCCTTGAGAATCTGAATGGCCTCATCAATGGACGGCGCCTCGACTTTCACCGACTGGAAACGGCGCTCCAGCGCGGCGTCCTTCTCGATGTATTTGCGGTACTCGGTGAGCGTGGTCGCGCCAATGCACTGCATCTCGCCGCGACTGAGCGCGGGCTTGATGATGTTGCTCGCGTCCATCGTGCCTTCCGCCGAACCGGCACCCACGATGGTGTGCAACTCGTCGATGAAGATGATGATGTTCTTCGCGCGGCGAATCTCGTCCATGACCGCCTTGATGCGTTCCTCGAACTGGCCGCGATACTTCGTGCCCGCGACCATGAGCGCGAGGTCGAGCGTGATGACGCGCTTGTCGCGCAACAAATCCGGGACGTTGCCCTTGGCGATTTCCTGCGCCAGCGCCTCGGCAATCGCCGTCTTGCCGACGCCCGCTTCGCCGAGCAGCACGGGATTGTTCTTGGTGCGGCGGCAAAGAATCTGGATGACGCGCTCGATCTCGTTTGCGCGCCCGATGACCGGGTCCATCTCGCCTTTGCGCGCAATCTCCGTGAGGTCGCGGCCAAACGCCTTTAGCGCCGGCGTCTTCACTTCGCCCTTCTTCTCCGGCTTCGCGTCGCCCCCGCCTGCGGCAGCGGGTTCTCCACTCTCTTCCTGGTTGGTGAAGTTCGGATCCAGTTCCTTCAAAATTTCCTGGCGCGTCTGCTCGATGTCCACGTCGAGGTTTTTCAACACGCGCGCCGCCACACCATCCCCTTCGCGGAGCAGGCCGAGCAGGATGTGCTCGGTGCCGACGTAGGTGTGGTTCAGGTTCTTCGCTTCCTTCGCGGCGAGCGCCAGCACCTTCTTCACACGCGGCGTGTAGGGAATGTTGCCGATCATCTTCTGATCGGGGCCGGTGCCGACCTGCTTCTCGACCTCCATGCGGACGGTGTCGAGATCGAGACCCATCTTCTGGAGGACGTTCACGGCCACGCCCTGGCCGAGCTTGATCAGCCCGAGCAGCAGATGCTCAGTGCCGACGAAATTGTGGTTGAACCGGTCGGCCTCCTTGCGCGCGAGAGCCAGCACTTGCTGAGCGCGAGGAGTGAAATTGTTCATGGCTTCATCACTCATAGTTTTTACTTTCTACTCGTTGTCCGGTTTGTCCAATTTTGTCCCCCCATCCTGACCCGGCGGCGAATGGAGCGGCCGGCTCACATTCCGCAAACGCTCCCGCAACATGTCCGCGCGCAACAGGTCGCGTTCATCCGCGCTTAGTTTCTCCGCCGGCGGACGCTGCAAATGCGCCGGCTGCGTAATCACAAAAAGTTCATCCACCAGCCCGCGCTCCACATCCGGGAACAATCCCAAATCGACACCCAGCCGCATAAAGCTGAGAAGATTCATCGTCTCCTTTGAGTTGATGCGATGCGCGTTGGCGAGAATGCCGTAGGCGCGGCCAATCTGATCCATCACCACTTTGGGCTTCTTCTCCAGCAGCGATGCGCGTGCGTTTTCCTCGTGCTCGATGATTTGCGCGATGACCTTGTTCAAGCGGTCGATGATGTCCGGCTCGGTTTCCCCGAGCGTCATCTGGTTCGAGACTTGGAAGACATTTCCGAGCGCCTCGGTGCCTTCGCCGTACAGGCCGCGCACCGCGAGGGTCAGTTTGTTCACGGCGGATATGATCTGGTTAATCTGCTCGGACAGCACCAGACCGGGAAGATGCAGCATCGCGCTGACGCGAATCCCCGTCCCGAGATTCGTCGGGCAGGCCGTGAGGTAACCGAGATGCGCGTCGAACGCGTAATCGAGCTTCTTCTCCAGTTGCGTGTCGAACTGATCAATCGCCGCCCACGCCTGCTTCAATTGCAGGCCGGGGCGCAACGCCTGCATCCGCAAATGATCCTCTTCGTTGATCATCACGCAGAGCGATTCCTCCTTGTTCAGCACCAGGCCGCTGCCCGCGCTCTTCGCGGCGTGCTCGCGGCTGATGAGATGGCGCTCCACCAAAATCTGTTTGTCGAGGGGCGTGAGATTGTCCATCGACTCCGCAAAGGCGTTACGCATCGCGGACATCGACTCGACGGCGGGGCGGACAATTTCCAGCGCACGGATGCGTTCGGCCTTTTTCGCCCAACCGGGAAAGGCGACACCCTTGAGATTGCGCGCCAGCCGCACGCGGCTGGACAGGACAATTTTCCCATGCGGCCCTTCACGGCGGGCCGTCTCCGAAGGAGCCACCAAAAATTCGTGAATGTTCATGGCGCGGAAATGGACGAGAGCTTTTCCTTGGCCACCTTGATTTCGTCGCGGCAGTTCGCCGCCTGCTCGAAGTCTTCCTCGCTCACCGCCTTGTCGAGTTTCTTCTGGAGCGACTTGAGCTTGTCGGCGAGGTCCTGCGATTCGCGCAACGCCGCCGGCACCTTGCCGCGATGCCGTGTGCCCTTGTGCATGGACTTGAGGAGCTGGTCGAGTCCCTCCGCAAAAGTTTTGTAGCACTCGGCGCAACCGAGCCGGCCCGCCTTCTTGAAATCCGCCTGGGTGAAACCGCAGGCCGAGCATTTCGCGTCCGAGCCGCCCACCGCCTGCTCCATTTCCGGCGCCGAGCCAAGGCCGAGCAGCAGATCCGCGAGCGAAAAGCCCGCCGGATCATTCACGCCCTTTTGCTTCGCGCATTCCTCACACAGATCGACCTTCTGCATCTTCTCTCCGGCGATCTGGGTCAGGTGGACGGTCGCTTCTTTTTCTTTGCAAACACAGCACATCATAATCGGCAGCAGTGACGGCAGGTATATCGACGCTGGCGCAAGGCAAGTCAAGATGACGGACGCCGCGCCGCTCACGTTAAGTTCGTACGCAGTTCCACAATTGCCTCGCCCCGTCGCGCGACCTACTCTGGGGCCGCAATGCTGACCGCGCGAAATCCATTCTGGCAACGGCATCCGGGATTGGTCTGGTCCAATCCCGACGCCGACGACACCGCGTTCATCTGCGCTGCGCTGCTGCGTCCGCGTTTCACCCGCCTGCTCGACATTGCCGTGGAGTTTGGCCACGAGCGGTTGCGCGAGGAATGGAACCTCCTGCGCGCCGAAGCCACCCCGGAGGCGGAACGCGCCGAGGCGTCTGTGGAAAGAATTCTCCAGAACATCGAGAAAGGATTTGCGCGTGCTGCCGCCGGAAACTGAAAAGCTCTGGAACTTTCTGAGCACACAATCCGCGTTGGGCGGGTTCGTGCTCATCGGCGGTTCCGCGCTCGCGCTCAGGATTCAACATCGCCTGAGCGAAGATTTGGATTTCGCGTTCCACGGGCGGCAGCTTCCGCGCGGTTCCTTGGCGGCGCTCACGCCATCCGCTTCAGCGCAAGGCTTCACCTTCACGAGAGACGACGACGAAGCCGCGCTGCAAGAGTTCTCCTCGGGCGGTCTGGAGCTGCACGATTACCAACAGGACTTCCTGGTGAACGACTTGGTGAAAGTTTCCTTCTTCGCACCGGACGAGCCGATGCTGCGCTCGCTCGCGCCACCCGAACTCTCGAAGCCCCGGCTGGCCACGCTTCAGGAACTCTTCAAGACCAAGTGCCTCGTTTCGGCGCTGCGTTCCAAGTCGCGCGACTGGCTCGATCTGTTTCTGCTCCTGCGCGACCACGGTTTCACCATGCACGATTACGCCGAAGCGTTTCGCGAGGCGGGAGCAGAAAGCCAGCGTGACATCAGTTTGCAGCGTTTGTGCAGCGGCACTCCCCAGCGCGGCGACGAAGGCTTCACCCACCTTTTGAAAAATGCGCCGACCGTCGAGGAGATGAAACAGTTCTTCATCGCGCAACGCGACCGGCTTGAAATCGCCGAAGCCGAAGAGGCTCGCCGGAAAAATCAGGCGCAATAAACTCCCGTCCCACACGTCCATGAATGCGACCATGAAACTCAAACTGCTCCTGCCGCTTGTCCTCGGACTCGTCACGTCCTTGTCCGCCGCTGAATCGAAGCCCGACGCGAAGCCGGCCCCGCTTTCGGGCGCGGACGCCGTGAAGGCCATGACTTTGCCGCCCGGCTTCAAGGCCACGCTGTTCGCCGCCGAACCGGACGTGAAGCAGCCCATCGCGTTCGCCATTGATGATCGCGGGCGGCTCTGGGTCGCGGAGGGCTACACGTATCCGAAGCGCCAAGGCTCGCCGCCGAAGATGAATACTGGGGCAGCCGGGACGGCGACGATCAGTCCTAGTGGGGCAGCCGTCCCGGCTGCCGCCAGTCCTTTGGGCGTCCCGCCTGAAGCTGCGACAGCCCGGAGGGCCGTCGGACTAGAGGCAGCCGGGACGGCTGCCCCACTAACATCCAGCACCACGCCCACGCCCGAGCAGTTGAAAGACATCTTCGGCAGCGTGGATCGCATCATCGTTCTCGAAGATACGGACGGTGATGGCCAGCACGACAAGCGCACCGTCTTCCTCGACAAGCTCAATCTCGTTTCAGGAATCGAAGTCGGCTTCGGCGGCGTGTGGATTGGCGCGGCGCCTTACTTGATGTTCGTGCCGGTGAAGGATTGGGACAATCCGAAGCCCGCTGGTGACCCGCAGATTCTTCTCGATGGCTGGGACTACGCGCGCGACACGCACGAGACGCTCAACACGTTTCATTGGGGACCGGACGGCTGGCTCTACGGCAACCACGGCGTTTTCTGTCCGTCGAATGTTGGCAAGCCCGGCACGCCCGTGGCCCAGCGCCAATGGGTGGATGCCGCAGTGTGGCGTTATCATCCCACCAAGCATCAGTTCGAAGTGTTCGCCGAGGGCACGAGCAATCCGTGGGGTTTCGACTTCGATGAAAACGGCCAGCTCATTCAAGAGGCGTGCGTCATTCCGCATCTCTTTCACATGATTCAAGGCGGGCGTTATCACCGGCAGGGCGGCGCGCACTACGCGGTCGGGCCGGACGAGACGGCGCGTTTCGCCGACAAGAAAGAGGGCAAGACCGACAAGACGTTGCACCCTTACATTTACAGCGACATCAAAACCATCGCCGACCACGCGCACTTTCGCGGCGGGCAATGGGCCGACAAGGATCGCGCCGCCAGCGACGATCTCGGCGGCGGACACGCGCACGCGGGCATGTTGATTTACCAGGGCGACAGCTTCCCGGCGGAATATCGCGGCAAGCTCTTCATGAACAACATCCACGGCGCGCGCATCAACATGGACGTGCCCGTGCGCAAGGGCAGCGGCTTCGTGGGCCAGCACGGCGCGGACTTCCTCAAGTTCAACGACCCATGGTCGCAAGTGGTGGACCTGCGCGCCGGCCCGGACGGCTCCATCTACATGATTGACTGGTATGACAAGAACCAGTGCCACCTCAACGCCATCGAAGCGCACGACCGGAGCAACGGGCGGATTTACAAGGTGAATTATGGGGACAAGAAGGCGGAGAAAGTGGATTTGGCCAAGCTCACTGATCGGGAACTCGTCAGTGAACTGCGCAGTAAAAATTCATGGCGTGCGCAGCATGCGCAAAGAATTCTTCAAGAGCGCGCGGCACAGCGGGAACTGAGCAGTGACGCTCAAAGTTCAATTCAATTTGGACTTACTCACATGCTAGTAGCAACATTCCAAAGAGGCATGGAGCCAACTGCATTGGATGACCTCCGTTCCGTTTGGTTATCGCATGTCGTTGGCAGTTTGAAATCTCAAGAACGTATCCTTGAACACGTTTTGTTGAAGCACGCGAGTGAGTACGTCCGCGCCTGGACCATCCAACTCGCCTGCGAAGACAAGAAACCTTCCGATGCCTTGCTGAAAGAATTCGCCCGCATGGCCCGCGAAGACCAATCACCCGTCGTGCGCCTTTACCTCGCGTCGGCGTTGCAGCGGTTGCCGGTGGCGCAACGCGGTGAGATTCTCGAAGGCCTGCTCGGCCACGCCGAAGACGCCAAGGACCACAATCTCCCCCTCATGTATTGGTATGCCGCCGAACCGCTCGCCGGCCAGGACGTCGCCACCGCCGCCAAACTCCTCAAGGCCACGAAAATCCCCCAGGTCCGCGAATACATCACCCGCCGCATGACGGCGAAGTAACGTGCCCGTGCCCCCGGCGTCCCGCCGGGCCGCAACTTACTGACGACGAGCGCGCCTCCTCAAGCGAGCAGCGTTTGGAGTGATTACATCTCCACCCGGCGGGACGCCGGGGGCACGTTTTGGGATGCCGCCGAGCCGCTCGCCGGTCAGGACGTGGCCACCGCCGCCAAACCCCTCAAGGCCACAAAAATCCCCCAGCTCCGCGAATACATCACCCGCCGCATGACGGCGAAGTAACGTGCCCGTGCCCCCGGCGTCCCGCCGGGCCGCAACTTACTGACGACGAACGCGCCTCCCCAAGCGAGCAGCGTTTGGAGTGATTGCATCTCCACCCGGCGGGACGCCGGGGGCACCGCCGCCACGGAGCTTGGCAAAGCCCGGGGCAACTTCTAACTTCCATCCATGAGCACGGTGAAAGAAATCGAATCCGCGATTCAGAAACTCCCGCCCACGGAAGTGAAGGAGTTGCTCGATTGGATTCAGGATTACCTCGAGGACGAACTCGAAATGACCGACGAGTTCAAAGCCAGCATCGAGCGCGGCAAACAAGACCTCGCCGCCGGTCGGGTCCGCGTGCGTTAAAATGATTTCCTCGCGCGCCCAGGAAATCTACGCGGCGGAGTTTGACGCCCGCTTCTTCAAGCTCCCCGAGACGGTTCGCAGCCGGTTGGAGGACAAGATTTCGGAGTTGGGCACACGGCTGAAAACTTTTCCCCACCATCGGCTCAAAGGTTCCACCGACTGTCGCCTGCGAGTGGGCGATTACCGAGTTATCTACAACTTCGATCTGCCAGCCAACCGCTTGCATTTGGTCACACTCGGACATCGCAGCGAGGTCTATCGCCACCTGTAGCAAAGTGCCCCCGGCGTCCCGCCGGGCCGGAGCTTCCTGACGACGAGCGCACCTCGTCAGTCGAGCAGCGTTTGGCGTGATTGCCTCCCCACCCGGCGAGACGCCGGGGGCACGGCTCTGAAGCCCCGTCCTGTTTCCGCTGAAGAACTTTCCATGACTCGTATGTGGATTGCCCTGCTGGCCGCGTGGTTTTCCATCGCCACGACGCACGCCGCGGTGTCGGCGGAGGATGGCTGACTGTCTCCTGCCCATCCTTCCCACGGATTCAGAACGGCCACGGATTCTTTCCGCTTCGCGGTCGCTCTGAATCCGTGGGTAGATTTTCTGTTCTCGGGTCCAAGGCGCCGTCCGCTGGTTTCACTGTTTCCCTATTGGCACTTTTCTACTTCACTCCGCGCCGTTGAACGACATCGTCATACGCTGGATTCAGAGTTTCGGCCCGTCGGCCCCGTGGGTTTGTGTGGCCATTTTTCTTGCCGCGTCATTTCTGATGATCTGGCGGCTGGAATCACTCGGCGACTCGGGCCTCGAAGGCACGGTGCTGGGCACGCTGGTCATGCCGTATTGTTCGGGGCTGGGTAATCTCGTCTTTGCCTTCGTGCTCGGTCGCGCGGGCGGCGACAGCCGCGAGGTGATGATCAACAGCCTCGTCAACAACATCACCAACCTCACGCTGCTCATCGGATTGCCCGCGCTATTCTGGGGACTGTCGCTCACGTCGGAAAAATCCAAGAAGGCGGCGAAAGGCAAATCTGCCGGCGGTGATCCGCAGCGCGTGAACCGTCTCTCGCTGCTGCTCACGCTGATTGCCGCCGGGTTCTTCACCGGCGTGACGTGGGCACTGGGGCGCGACGGAACCCTGGGCTTCACCGACGGCCTGGTGCTGGTCGGAATATTTCTCTTCTGGCAGGCGGTGCACGTCGTCGAGGTGTTGAAGAAAACCGGACCGCAAAAAAATCCGTTTGGTTTCATGTTCATCATCGACCTCGCGCTGCTGCTCGCGGGTGCCTACGCGGTTTACCTCAGCACAGATTTTCTTGTGAGCTGGGTGCGGGGACAGAGCAGCGGATTCATCAAGGAACACATCGGCTGGGTGAGCGGCTGGCTCATGGTCGTGCCCAACGCCATGCTCGCGCTCTACTACGGAGCCACGCGGCGCGCCGAGGTCGTCTATAGCTCGCAAGTGGGCGACGGGCACATCTGCCTCCCGCTCTGCCTCGGGGTGTTTGCGATTTTCCGGCCGATGGCCATGCCAGACTTTTTCCAATTCTCCATGTGGCTGCTGCTCGGGGCGGTCGCGGTGCATTTTCTGTTCGTGGCGGTGCTGGGCAGGCTGCCGCGTTTCATGGGCGCGGTGTTCATCGCGGCCTACGCGGTGTTTGTGTGGAAGGGTTTGGTGAAGTGACCGGCAGGGAATTTTTTAACCACGGATGGACACGGATGGACACGGATAAAGAAACGGTCGCCGAATGGCCTTCCCGTCCGTGTTTATCCGTGTCCATCCGCGGTTAAGCTTATTTTGCGCCACCTGCCTGCGCCTCAAGTCGCCCCTGCCCTTGCCGCTAATGCAGATAACTTTTATGACACTTTCGCAATCGCTAGATTCCGTGAAACGCTGCGCCGACCAGATGAACGCCCGCTATGGCAAAACCGTGTTCGACGAGTGGGCCATCATCTCCCTCCAGCGTAGCCAGGAGCGCATCGTCTCTTACGACGGCCCGCGCAAGGAGCACTTCCAGAAGAATTTTGTGAACGACCTCGGCAGCCTGCGCACGGAAGTGCTGCACGCGAAACACGAGCCGGGGCATTTTGATTTTGCCCGGCACGAGACCGGCACGGGCTTCGACGCGTTCGTGTGCGTGGGCGAGGAGCTGTATCTGATTTGCAATCACACCCAGTCGTCGATGCACGAGATCGCGCAGGACTCGCGCTGGCTGGAGGCGCAGAAACCGTTCGCGGAACTCACCGAGCAATTTCGCGCGCAGCCGCTGGCGACGTAATTTGCGGAGCGCCGATTTGGAAATCGGCGCTCCACCGGACTCACACCTCCAGCACTTTCTCGAACTTCGTCAGGTTCTTCGGCCCGTTGCTCGTGACGAGCGCCATATCCTCCAGACGCACGCCGCCCACGCCCGGGTAATAAAGCCCCGGCTCAATGGTCACGACGTGGCCGCTGAGAAGTTTGTCTTCCGTGTTCGCGCCGATGCGCGGCGCTTCGTGGAGTTCCATGCCGACCCCGTGGCCGGTGCCGTGGAAGAAGCCTTGCATCCGTCCGTTGAGGCGCCCGGTCTTGAACCCTTCGGACGCGAACAACTCCTGCACCTTCCCGTGAATCTCCACCGCTGAAGCTCCGTGCCGCATCTGGCAGAAGGCCATGGTCTGCGCGCGGCCGACCGCGTCATAAAGTTTCCGCACCGCGTCGCCCGCGCGCCCTTTCACGACGGTGCGCGTGATGTCGCCGAAGTAGCCCGTGCGCTGGGAGCGCGGAAAAACGTCGATGACAATCGGCTCGCCCGCGCGCAGGCGTCCATGCCCGACGCAATGCGGGTCACACCCCTGATCGCCGCCGGCCACGATGGTGTGGCTGGCCACGCCGCCCGCCTGAAGAATCGCCGTGTCGATGATGGCGCGCAGCTTCTCCGAGGTGAGCGGATTGTGGCGGTAAATCAATTTACGATTGGAGCCGACCTTGGAATTCTTCAGCGCCTGGATGCCCTCGGCCAGTCCGACCTCGGCCATCATCAGCGCGCCGCTGATGCGTTTCACTTCCTCGGCGGACTTGCGCGCGCGCTCGGGGAAAACCGCGCCGCGTTTAACCTTCACCTTCACTTTGAGCGCACGCAGTTCTTCGGCGAGGCCGAGCGGAAAGCTGGCGGGTACGGCCAGCTTGCTGATGCGTCTCTGTCGCAGGAGAAAGCGGATGACGCGCGCGGTGGAAATTTTCTTTTCGCCGGCGCGCGCCATCTGTTTCACGCAGCGCGACCAGGAAATAATCTTGCAACCCTTGGCTTCGCTGCGGGCGCGGTCGATTTCCAGGTCGCTCATCACCACGCAGCACTGCCCGCGCAGGCGTAGATAAATAAAAGGGTCCGGCACGAACATGCCCACGGCGTAGAGCATGTCCGCGTCGCGGTCGCTGTCGGCCACGATGAGCAGGTTGTCGGTCATTCAGACTCCGAAGAGCCGTTCGCCGGCATCGCCCAGTCCGGGCACGATGTAGCCGTGCGAGTTTAACTTCTGATCAATGGCGGCGGTGAAAATGGGAAGCTTCGGATGCCGCGCGTGCACGGCCCGGATGCCTTCGGGCGAAGCCACAAGGTTCACGATGCGCACATGCTCGGCGCGACGCTCAAACAACAGTTCCAGCGCCGCCAGCAGACTGCCGCCGGTGGCGAGCATGGGGTCGATGAGAATGATTTCAAACTTCCGCAAGTCGGCCGGCAAACTTTTGTGATACGGCACCGCCTCCAGTGTTTCCTCCTGCCGCTTCATGCCGATGAAGCCGACGCGCGCGTGCGGAATGAGCTGGAGAATGGACGGCAACATCCCGAGTCCTGAGCGCAGCACCGGCACAAGAATCACTTCGCGCACCAGTTCCAGTCCATCGGCTTTCGCCAGCGGCGTCTGCACGCGCACCTTCTTCGTCGGGAATGTTCGCGTGGCCTCATAGACCATCAGCGCCGCGACCTCCGCGATGCCGCGGCGGAAATCCTCCGATCCGGTCTTCGCGTTGCGCAGCCGCGTCAGGTTGTGCTGAACGAGCGGATGCTGGATGACCGTGACGTTTTTCAGCGAGGCAGCGCGAGTGGGCATAGGAAGTAGAGCCGGCCGAGTTGCAGTTGCGGCAAGTCGAGGCCCAGATCGATCTTCAGCGTCTGCGCCTCGCTCTTTCCGAAGAGGCCGAGCAAGTCGCCGAGGCCGAACACGGGCTGGTATTGAAGCAAATTGGCGTCACTGATCTTCGCGAGCTTCTGCGCGCGCGCCACCGCTACGTCGAAATTTCCCAACTCATCGACGAAACCCTGCTTGAGCGCCTCCTTGCCGGAGAGGATGCGTCCGTCGGCATACTGCACCCAGTTTTCCGTGAGCGTGCGGCCAGGGTCGGCGCTGTCGTTGTTTTTCCTCGCCGCATTCCCGCGGCCTTCGGCCACGATGCTCTTAAACTTGTCGAACGTCTCGTTGACCATGGACTGCACCATGTCGCGCTCCTCCTGCGTAATGTCCTCCTCCTTCTTGTCGAAGCTCAGCATGTCCTTGAATTTTCCACTTTTGAAAACCTCGGGACGCACGCCCACCTTGTCCATCAAGCCGCGAAAATTGTAGCCGTGCATGATCACGCCGATGCTGCCGGTGATGGTCAGTTCGTTCGCCACGATCCACTGGCACGGCGCGCTGACGTAATAGCCGCCCGACGCCGCGAGACTGCCCATCGCCGCGACGACCGGCTTGCCCGTCTCGCGCTGAAATTTTTCCACCAGGTTGTAGATGTCGTCGCTCGCCAGCACTTCGCCGCCCGGAGAATTCACTTTGAGAATCACGGCCTTCACGCGCTTGTCCTCCGCCGCGTGTTGGAACTGCTCCTCGATGATCTCGATCATGGTTGGCCCGCCTCGCCCCATGCTCTGCGACGTAATCACGCCCTCAACCGGCACGACCACAATGCGGTTCGCGCTACCGTTGTCCTCGATCCAATGTTCCTGCAACTGCGGCCCGGTGGGGTGGCCCATGCCCATGCCCCCACCGCCCGCGACCTCGGAGAGAATGGCCAGCGGATTAAACACCAGCGTGAAGACGAGCAGCACGCAGAGGATGATGGCAAATACTTTCCAGCCACGCCCGCCACGCGGCGCGGGCGGCGCGTAGGCCGGTTGCTGAAATCGCGGTGGCGCGCTACGGAGCGGCGGAGGCGGAGCGACCGGTGCAGGTGCCGGCGCGGGCGGCGTGATATTTTCATCCATAGCGCACGCAAGCTACTGAACGGGAAATGGACGGGCAAGCGCGCAACAGGAAACGAGTACGATTGGAACTGGCAGGCAGTGGATGTGGGTCGGTCTTCCAGCCTCACCCACGCCGGTTGACCGCCACTTCTAATCACACCCCCGGCCAATGGGTGCGATTGGAAATGGCGGTCAAGACCGGCCGCGTAGCGCAGAATTGCATTCTGCAGTATCGCGGATTTTCAATCCGCAGGCTGATCGAACTTCCAACGCCTTCGCCCTCGCCGACGCCCTGCCGAAGGCAATTCGGCGATACCGCAGATTACAAATCTGCGCTACGACTGACCGCCACTTCCAATCACACCCCGGCCAATTGTCGGATTGCCAAGCCTCCGTTGCTTCACGTAGAAATCCGCCCGACCGTTTGAACTAAAAATATAAATCATGAAGAAATTACTGTTCGTCCTGGCCCTGTCCCTCGCCGTCTTCCTGCCGCGTGCGCAGGCCATCATTAACCCGCCCTACCTCGGCTTCATCAGCAACGAGGTGTTCGACCAGCTCACCACCGTCACCAACGAACTGGCCGCGACCAACAACGTCGTCGCCAACAAGAAGCTGCTCAAAGTCCTGCTCGGTGCCCAGAAGCTCATCGCCAAGACCAAGACCAACCACGTCGGCGGAGCCAAGAGCCTCGGCGTGTTGAACAAGTCCCTCGGGCGTTCCGTGCTCTCGAACGAATTCAACCCCCTCATCCAGGGCACGGCGGACATCTATGTGAACGTCTTCCACAACCTCCTCGACGCCCTCGAAGATCGCGTGGACGCCTCGTACCCCGGCAAGGCCAACGAAGCCGCGCGCAAGGCGCTGGCGAAGTTCGAGGCCGCCATTGATAGCGCGGACACCAACTCGAACTTCCTCCTCGTGCTCAAAGCCCTGGGTGCCGCCGCCAAGGGCGAGATCGGCGCACAGAAGGCCGTGGTCAAGGCCGAGAACGCCCCGGCTCCGCCGAGCGGTTTTTCCGCCACCATCGCCGGTTCCGGTGAACCCACCTTCCTCTTCAAACCTTTTCTCGGTTCGATTGGCGCCGCACGGGTGGGCAACGCCGTGAACGTCATCGTCCAAGATGTGAAAATCAGTGGCGGCGGCACGCGCCAGCGCGTGCTGAACATGAGCTTCCCGGTGCTGGTCGATGGCACCTTCACCTACACGGTGGAAGGGGCCGGCAATAACTGGGACCTCAATTACGTCAGCTCCCTCACTCAAAACGGAAATGTTTCCGGTGATGCCTTCGAGGCCACCAGCGGCACGCTCACCGTCACGGTCAATGTCGCGGCGAAAAGCGTCATCGGCACCTTCTCCTTCAATGCGCCTGGCGAGAACAATCCTGGCAACGTGGCGCAAACTTCCAACGGGTCGTTCTCCCTGACCTGGCTGTAAGGTTTTTGAAATTCTGCAACGCCAACGCCGCCTGGGAAACTAGGCGGCGTTTTTCTTTTGCGCCCCGTGCGCAGTGCTTGGCACCCCGCTACTTCCGCGCTTCCGGCGTCGCCTGCACCGTTACCCGCTGGCCGGCGCGCAGCACCACAATGGACACCGTCTTGCCAATCTTCACCGCGTCCAGCGCGTAGGTGTAGTCGTAGATGTTGGCGATCTTCTGCCCCGCGAATTCCACAATCACATCGCCGCCGAGCAGGCCCGCCTTCTCCGCCGGGCTGCCGCCGCGCACCCCGGAGATTTTCACGCCCGCCACTTCCGTCGCGTAATCGGGAATGGTGCCGAGGTAGGCGCGGAGGTTGTCGCGCGAGCCGCCGCCCTGCGTGCTGCTGGCGACCTTCACGTAGTCGAGGCGCTGGGTGGCGTTCACGGTGTCGAGGAGCAGGCCGCGCGCGAACTTCACGATGCGCTCCAAACCGTCGTAATTCACCCGGTCCGCCGTGTCGGTGGGCCGATGATAATCGTCGTGACTGCCGGTGAAGAAATTCAGCACCGGCACGCCGCGCGGATAGAAGGCCGTGACATCGGTGGGCAGATAAGGGTCGTCCTGCAACACGAGGTTGAACCCGGCGGCCACGTTCCGTTTCTCAATCGCGCGCCGCCACGCCGTGGAGGAACCGAGGCCCTGGAGCATGAGCTTGTTGTCCCGGAGCCGCCCGACCATGTCGAAGTTCAGGCACGCGACAATGTTGGTCAGCGCCACCGGCGGGTGTTCGACAAAATGGGAGGAACCAATGAGGCCGAGTTCTTCACCGGACCAGAAGGCGAAGATGACGCCGCGTGCCCCCGGCGTCCCGCCGGGCCGCGATGTGCCAATTCCTGTTGTCACCACACCTCCACCCGGCGAGACGCCGGGGGCACTTAGTTCCCGCGCCAGCGCGAGCACCGCCGCCGTGCCCGAGGCATTGTCGTCAGCTCCGTGGTGAATCTGGTGCTCTTCCCCCGCGCGCAACATCGCCCCGCTCTCTCCGTGACCGAGATGATCGTAGTGACCACCCACGAGGACGTATTCCGTCGCGCCGCCCGGCGGCACCCACGCCGCGAGGACGTTGCGATCCGACTTCTTGATGTGCTCCACCGCCGTGGTCAGCGACACGGTGACGTTCGACAACGGAAAGCTGCCGATGGCATGCGGGTCTTCCTTGTCGAGCGCGGATTGAATCGACGTCAGGTTCTTCCCCGCCGCCGAGAACATCTGCATCGCGGCATTGGTGGTGATGGACGCCGCGATGATGCCCGAGCCACCACCCGCCGAGTCGGAGGACACCGTGGCGAGTTCACCAGCATTCGGCGAGTTCGGCCCCGTGACGAAGAGAATCGCCTTGGCCCCGCGCTCGCGCGCGAGCATCGCCTTGTAGCGCAACCCCGCGTAGCGATTGAGTTCCTGCCGCCGCTTCGCGTCCACTTCCTCCGGCACGTAGCGCAGCGCGAGCACAATCTTGTTCGAGACCTCCAGCCCCGCGAAAGAGTCGTAGCCCTCCCCGAGTTTGCCCGGCACCGCGAGTCCATAGCCCGCGAACACGACCTCGCCGGAGACCGCGCCGTTGCTGGTGAAGGCCAGCGGACGGAAGTCCACTTCGGCGCGAAACACCTGTGCCCCCGGCGTCCCGCCGGGTGGAGGTGTAGTGACAACAGAAACTGGGACATCGCGGCCCGGCGAGACGCCGGGGGCACGTTCTGCAATGGTCATCGTGAGCCGATTCTCATTCGTCATCACGCGCACTCCCGCGTTGAACTCGAACGGCTGGAAGAACGTGTTGCTCACGCCGAACGGTCGCAGCCCCGCCGCACGCAACTGTTCCGCGAGAAACTCCGCCGCCTGCTGCGCGCCGTCCGTCCCCGTCATGCGCCCGGCGAATTTCTCCGAGGCCAGCGTCGCGACATCCGCGCGCAACGTCGTGGAGAGAGTGGGGGCCGCGCCGGCCTTGGTCGCTGCGCCGCCCGTGACTTGCTTCGGTGCCGCCGCCAACGCCTGCCGCGCCGCTGCGTCATTCCAGTCCGCAAGATGGATCTGCGATTTGCCATCCGCGCCGCGATTGGAAGTCCACGCCAACTTCTTGCCGTCCGGCGAGAAGACCGGCAATCCATCAAACCCGTCGGTGAACGTCACACGCACCGGCTCCCGCCCGCCGCGTGCGTCGGCGATGAACAGTTCAAAGTTCGCGAAGCCCAGCTTGTTGGCCGTGAAGATCAGGTAGTCGCCGGACGGATGAAAGTATGGTGCCCACGACATGCAGCCAAACGCCGTGACGCGCTGCGCGTCCGAACCATCCAGCTTCATCGTCCACACGTCGGCCACTACACCGTTCGTCTCGAACCTGCGCCACACGATGCGCTGCCCGTCGGCACTGAAGAACGGCCCGCCATCGTAGCCCGGCGTCTGCGTCAGGCGACGCACGTTGGAGCCGTCGGCGTTCATCAGATGGATTTCACCGAAGTAAGCCGGATCAGTTTCGAGCAACCTGAGTTCAGCGGCGGACCACTGATTCGTCGGATACGCACTGCGCAGCGAGCAGTAGACAATCAGTTTGCCATCCGGCGAGAACGCGCCCTCCGCATCGTAGCCGGGCGAAGTCGTGAGTTGACGAATGTTCGAGCCATCACGCCGCGCCACAAAGATGTCCATGGTCTCGTCATAGTCCCACGAGTAGCGCTTCTGCTTGCCGGAGGCGCGGAAGTCGAACTCCGCCTGCTGCTTCTCCCGCGCGAGCGGGTCGTGATGCGTGGAGGCGAACATCACTTCATCCGCGCCGGGCCGGAAGAACGCGCACGTCGTCTTCCCCTGCCCCGGCGAAACGCGTCGCGTGTCACCGCTCTCCAGATCGAGCGTGTAGATTTGGTAGAACGGATTCTCCGTCTCGCGCTCGCTCTGGAAGATCAGCGCCTTGCCGTCCGGCGAGAAATAGCCTTCGCCACTGCGCCTGCCTTCGAGGGTGAGCGGCCGCGCGTTCGCGAGGAAGTTGGTTTCGCCCGCCGGTTCCGCAGCGAGACACGCCGCCACGAGCGCGAGGCCAATCAGAGTTGCACGAATGAACATGCGCGGAGCCTAAGACGAAATTCCCACGCCGTGAAGCACGACCATCTCCGCCACCGCATAAAACCAACGCCCTTCTTTGGAAAAATTCGTCTGCCCCCATTCGTCTGCCCTGATCCGGTCGGGGAAGGAAGGCAGACGAATGGGGGCAGACGAATTCCGAATTGTCTTCCCGAGGATTTGGGCGGACGAAGCTGGAAAAAAGTCTCACGGCAAAGGAGTGTTGACCCGTTTCCGCTGCCCCGACACTTTGCGCGCGAACAAAGACCGGAGCGCATCATGATTATCCCGCCGACCTGGAATCTCCCCGAAGCCATTCGCGCGCGACTCGGTGCGAGCACCTACGGACGCCAGCGCGCCATCATCGAGGAAGGCCACGTCCTGCTCGTGCTGCACAAGCCACCCGGCCCCGATGACCGCACGCGCGAGGGCGTGCTCTTCTGGCGCAACACGGCGGGCGAATGGCAGTGCAATCGCGGCGGCCCCGGCCCCGGCGGCTTGAAGCGCCACGTGCAAGCCTACGTGGACATTGAGGCGAAGCTGACGCAGGACTACGAAACAGCGGCGAGCAGTGGCGCGTTATTTGATCTGCTCGAAACGATGGTTCCACTCGTCCGCGCCGTGCGCTCCATGCACGCCGCACTGCAAACCGCGCGCGAGGCGATCAAACAGGACGCCTTCATCATCGAAGTCCGCGACCTCGCCTACGAAGTGGAACGCAACATGGATTTGCTGCTGGAGGACGTGCGTAACGCCATTCAACAACGCAACGCGCGCGAAGCTGAAATCCAAGCGCAGGCCAGCAAGGAAGCGCTCGCTGCCAGCCATCGCCTGAACATTCTCGCCGCGCTGTTCCTGCCGCTCACCGCCATCACGAGTCTCTTCGGCATGAACCTTCAGCACGGTTTGAACGAACACAGCCCGGTGATTTTCTGGTTCGTCTTCGCCGGCGGCATCGCGCTCGGACTGGTGATCAAAAGCTGGGTGACGGCGAAGCGGAAGACCGACACCTCACCACCGAAATAAGACTGCATTTCAGTTCGCGAGTCGCGGTTTCAGTGTGCGGCGCGCGAGATAAACGACGGCGCACGGAAGCAGGATGTATTGCAGAAGGCTGTAGCCAAAAATTTGCCAAAGGCTGGTTGTTTTCCAACGGACGGCTGCCTCTGGCGAGAGTGAGCCGAACTTTCTGGCCAGCAAGAAGACCGGCAGTTGCGCCACGGCAAAACGACGGCTCCTGAAATCAATAAAGCAATCACAGTCAGGATGGGATGGTGAATGCAGTACTGCGACCAGCGCACGAGGAACTTTGGCCTAGCGGTGGTGAACCAGACAAATCCCAGAATGGGTGCAAGCAGCGCAACCCAGTTGATCATAACTGAGGCTAATCCCAACCAATGACCGCTCACGGCCAGCGGCGCATACTGCATCAGCATCCTGGTGCCGGTGCCAGATACGCTTCCCAGCCATTGATAGAGGAAAATCCCCGCAATCATCCAGCACAGCCGCGCCGGCCAGACACGACTAGGGTTCACTTTTGAAAATTGCGCGTGAGCACTTCGCCGCTGCCGAGTCGTCGCGTGGCGATGAGGAAACTTTCCTCCTCGGTAAGTTGCCGCGCGTGGAGCTCAGCCATCGAATCGCGGAGATGCTGTTCAAGCTCGTCGAGTTCGGCAGCACGCAGGGCAGCAGATTGGGCGAGTGCGTCGCGCCACTGGCGGATGCTTTGGTTCAGGTCGAAGCCGGTTTTTGTTTCCATAATTTGGTGAGCGTGGCGTGGACGGTCATCCACTGATCTTTCTCAGACTGCATAGCTTTCCGGCCTTCCTTGCGGAGCCGGTAGTATTTGCGGCGGCGGCCGGAGTCGGCCTCCTGCCATTCGGACTCGATCATGCGCTGCTTCTCCATCCAGTGCAGCAAGGGGTAGAGCATCCCTTCCGTCCACTCGATGTCGCCGCCGGACAATTCACGCACGCGCTGGATGAGCGCGTAACCGTAGTTCTCGCCCTCGGCCAGCACGGCCAGCACGAGCGGCACGGTGGAAGCGGCAACCAGTTCTTTGGAAAGCACGGCGGGACCATTACCTTGCGGTGCTAGGTGTGTCCAGATATGAGCCGAACGGCAAAGCGTTCAGTCTTATCTGCAAAACAACGCGGATGAACGACCTGTCCTGGAGCACCGTTTCAGGTCGCCGCGCTCACCGTGACCTTCAACCCTTCGGCGCGTGCCAGTTCCCCCTGCACGCGGTCGCCGGTCAGGAAATTGTCGCAGTTCAGTTCCAGTGCCAGCGCGACATGCAGCACATCAAACCCGCGGCAGCCGAGACGGTCGGTGTGCTTCTCGGAGAGAACGCGCGCCACGGCCAACGCGCCGTCCATATCGACAACGCATTCGATGAAAGCACGGCGCGCAATGAACTTTTTCAACAAGGCCAGTGCCGCTTCGCGCTCCCGCGTGATCGCCGCGCGTTCCGGGGCGGGCATGGAACGGCGTTGATGAAAAGCCCGCTGGCGGATGGCATTGGTTACTTCGAGGCCATGCAAAGGAAGAAAAAATACGACCGGACGACCGAGATGGCGATAGTCCGCCACGGCTCCCGCCGTTCCCGGTTCCTCGACGAGAAGTTTCACGAGGAAGCTGGTGTCGGCGTAAGCTCTCACCGGCGTGATTCCAGCACAATTTTGGACAGGCTGATTTTTGAGCGCGGGCTGCGCAGAACTTCATCCAGCAGGTCGTCAATTTCCCGCCGCCGCTGTTCCTCATCCTGGTCGGTGACCGCAGGCTGAATGATCCAAAGCGGCCTGCCATTGTCGGTGACCTGCACGGACTTGCCTGCCCGCGTCATGCGTTTCACCTTGAGCGGTTCACGAACCAAGGTGCGCAGCGTGATGGTTTTCATGTGTCAGACAGTAGTGACTGACAGGCCGGAGTGTCAATCTTGCCGGCCAGGCCGCGAATCAACGTGAGTCGCGCGGCCGCGGCTGCTAAAAATTCACCATGTGAGTGGATATGTTTGTGGCCGTCACGCTGGCGGCCTTGCTTTGCCTGCCTGGTTGTTCTTCTGTTCAACGGAACACGATGCCGGACTTCACCAGCTACACGCTCAATTACGACTCACCGCTGGATGCCTCACTCCAAGCGATGATCGAAGTGATTGATTCCCAACTCCGCGCCCGTCACGGCATGACGGCGGCGCAGACGGCGGTGGGCGTGCTGGATTTGAACACGCTGCGGCTGGCGATGATTCGTCCCGACCGCATTGATTACGCGGCGAGCGTGCCGAAGATCGGAATTCTCCTGGCCTACTTTCAACTGCATCCCGAAGCCGCCACGAATCTCGATACGCAGACGCGGCGCGAACTGGGCGAGATGATCAAAATCTCCAGCAACGAAATGGCCGCGAAATATTCCCAGCAGCTCGGGCTGAAACCGATTCAGCAAGTGCTCGACTCGTATGATTTCTACGACATGACGCGCGGCGGCGGGTTGTGGGTCGGGAAGCATTACGGCAAGGGCGACGAGCGTTATGGCGATCCTGTGGCCAACCACTCACACGCCGCGACCGTGCGGCAGTTGCTGCGTTACTATCTGCTGCTGGCGCAAGGCAAACTCGTCTCGCCTGCTGCGTCGCAAACCATGCGCGAGATTTTCGCGTCGCCGGACATGGCGCATCTGAACGACAAGTTTGTCAAAGGTCTCGCCGGGCGCGACGTGCAACTCCTGCGCAAATCCGGCTGGTGGGAAGATTGGTTTCACGACACCGCCATCGTCACCGGCGGCGGATGCCACTACCTCATCGTGGCGATGACGCATCATCCGAAGGGCGGTGAGTATCTGGTGGCGTTTGCGCGCCTGGTGGATGAAGCAGTGACAGGCCGTTGACACGCCGGTCTTAGCCAGAACCATGCAGTTGAGCCACGGATGGATCACAGAGGAGGGACGAGGATGGCTGAATGGATGGGCCGGAGAAACCCACTGCTCGGTGCGTGGTGGTGCCGTCCTGCAAAACAAACGCCGGCCTGCTCCAATCCGTGTTTCATCCGTGTTCCATCCGTGGCGAAAGAATAGTTCCGGCTTAATGGCCGCCTTTGGCAAAGTGTCCGCGGCTCACGCGCCAAAGCTTCTCCGTCCACTCGCCTTTGTGCGCCAGCGGATCGGCGTCGGTGCCCCAGAGTTTTTTCACCATCTCGCGCTGCGGCACGAAGGGACACTTGGCCTTGGGATTTTTATGCACGTCATCGAGCGCGCGCAGGGCGAGTTGCGCGCCGGTCATGAGCGCGGGTTTGTCGGCGCGGCCAAACTGCTCGTTCATGTCCTGCACCGCCTCGTCCAATGCGCCCCAACGCTCTTCGTGCGTCTTGCCCCAGAGCGTCGGTTGCGTGTCGAGGCGCGCGAGATTCCAGAAGGCGAGGCGGATCTGCCGGACCGGCTTGAACGCACGGCTCTTGATGTCCTGGAAAATTTCCCCCAGCGCCGCGTTGATGACCGAGTTCAAAAACTGCGGATGTTGAAAGCGCTGGCTGCCACCCATCTCCGTGAAATCATTGAAGCGAATCGTCAGGCTCATCTCGCGCGCCTGAAGCTGCTCGCGGCGCAACTGCCCGACCATCCGCGTGGTCTCGCTTAACAGGAACGTCAGCGCCGCTTCATAATCCGGCTCATCGTACGGCAGCGTGGTGCTGCTGGAAATCGTGGTGCGGTCCTTCACCTCCAGCAGCAGCGGCTCGTTCCACCGTCCGTTGGCAAAGAGCCAGAGCTGCTGGCCCCAGATGCCGAACTTCTGCTTCAGCATCATCGACGGCAGCTTCGCCACATCGCCGAATGTTTTTGCGCCCAGCGCGCTCAGGGCGCGTTCGCGGCTCTTCGCAATGCCCGACATCGTCCGCACCGGCAGGTCGCGCAGAAATTCCTGCTCCTGATCCGGCGGGATTTCTTTGAAGCCGGGCTTCACGACATCCGTGATCAGCTTCGCCATCTTCGCCGAGCCGCCCAGCCCGCCCGATACCGGCAGACCCACATCGCGCTGGATGCGTGCGCCGATGGATTTCATGTAGGCGTCGGGCGTGGTGTTGCGCCAGACATGCGCGTCCATCGTGGAGAGATCGAGAAAGCCTTCGTCGATGGAAACCGGCACCAGCATCGGCGAATACTCTTCGAGAATGCGGAACATCGCGTGCGAGAGCCGGCGATATTCGTCGTAATGTGGACGGCATAACACGCCGTGCGGGCACAGGCGTTTTGCCTCGAAGCACGCCTGCCCCGTTACCACGCCAAACTTTTTCGCCACACGGTTCGCCGCGATGACGATGCCGTCGCCACGTCGCCCGCCGCCGACCCACACAGGACGTCCCGCCAGCTTCCGGTCGAGCGCGATTTCGCAACTCGCAAAGAAGCTGTCGCCGTCCACATGCAGGATGCGGTTCGTGCCCATGCGCGTCGGGCAGCGTAGCCCTGCCGCGACCGCCGCCAAGAAAGGAAGTTGGAAATAGTTCTGCGGTCAGACCGTTTTTGTCTGGGGCCATGCCAACGCCGCCCAAACTCCGCAGGTTCCTTCTTCCCCTGCGCTTTCCCTCGTGTAACTTCCGCGCACCATAAATTGCGCGGGCGCGCTGCTTTTAAGTTTGCTGACTATGACCTTGAACCTGACTGCTGCTGATTCGTCTCCGTCCGGCTCCGCTCCGTCCATTCCCAATGACGTTCGTTTCGTCACGTTGGAGAACGGCTTGCAGCTCATCATTCGTGAAGATCGCTCGGCACCGGTCGTCTCGGCGCAGGCGTGGTGCCGCGCGGGTTCGATCAACGAAGGCCAGTGGCTCGGCGCGGGATTGTCGCATGTGCTCGAACACATGCTCTTCAAGGGCACGACCCATCGCGGGCCGGGCGTCATCGACAAGCAGGTGCAGGACCAGGGCGGTTACATGAACGCCTACACCTCGTTCGATCGCACGGTCTATCACATCGACGTGCCAAACACGGGCGCGAAGATTGCCGTGGATATTCTCTGCGACATCATGATGAACGCGGCGCTGCCCGCCGACGAACTGGGCAAGGAGATGGACGTGATCCGCCGCGAGATGGACATGAACATCGATGACCCGCGCCAGCGGGCCGCGCGCCGGCTCTTCGAGGTCGCTTACACGCAAAGCCCGTATCGTTTCACCGTCATCGGCTATCCCGACATTTTCAACGGCCTCCAGCGCGAGGACATCTTCAACTACTACCGCGAGAAGTACGCGCCGAACAACGTGTTCTACGTCGTCGTCGGCGACATCAACGCGAAGGAAGTGGAGGAGCAGATTCGCGCCGCCTTCGCCCAGTCCAAGACGTGCATCATGCCTTCGCAGCCGCTCGCGACAGAACCCAGGCAGGTTGCGCCGCGCGAAATCATCGAGGAAGCCGCCGTGGAACTCGCGCACCTGCACATGAGCTGGCACATCCCGGACGTGCGGCATCCCGACATGCCGCTCATCGACGTGCTGGCGACCTTGCTGGGCAATGGCCGCAGCTCGCGCCTCTATCAACAGGTGCGCGAGAAAAAGGGTCTGGTGAATTCCGTCGATGCGTGGACCTACACGCCGGGTGGCGCGGGCATCTTCGGCATGAGCGCGATGATGGAGGCGGACAAGTTCGAGGCCGCGCGCGCCGCGATGCTCGCCGAACTGGAAGAGATGAAGAACAACCTCGTCACGCCGGAAGAACTGACCAAGGCCGTGAAGCAGTTCACCGCCGGCACGCTCTCCATTCGCAAGACCATGGCCGGGCAGGCGCAGGACCTCGGCGGCAATTGGATGGCGGCGAATGATTTGAACTTTTCCCAGCGCTATCTCGACGCCGTGAAGCGCATCACCCCCGAGGACTTGCAACGCGTCGCGCGCACCTATCTCACCACCGAGAATCGCACGCTCTACGCGCTCGTGCCCACGGGCGGAACGCCCAAGGGTTACAAAGTGCAACCCGCCGCCACCACGCTGACCATGCCGCGGGCGTGAGCCATCAAACCGGGATCATTTGCTCGCCGTCTGCGCCCCGCCCTTGATCGGTACCGGCACGAACGCGCGGACCAGTTCATTGCTCTTCGCGGCGTAGTCGTAAATCCGCACCGTGCCGTCGAAGCCACCAGCGGCCAGCCAATTTGTCGTGGGATGAAACGCCAGCGCGAAGACCGCGCCTTCGTGGCCTTTGAACGTCGCCACGCGCTTGCCGTCCTTGCCCGCCGTGAAGACGCGCACTTCCGGCGCGGCCCCGGCCACGGCGATGTTCGTGCCGTTCGGCGACCAGGCGACGGCCTGCACGGGACCGCCGAGGCGCTCGTATTCTTTGATCAGATTCACGTCGTTGTTTCCGGCGGTGCGGCCCTGGTTCTCCGAGATTTTGTAGATGCGCGATACGCCGTTCTCGCCGCCATAGACGACGAGGTCCTCCTTCGGACTGCGCGCGAGGCAGAGCACGCCTTCGAGCAGCTTGTTAATGTCGTCAATGAACTGGCCGTTCGAGACCTCGATCAATTTCATCGCCTTGTCGCGGCTGCCGCTCAGGACGCGCTTGCCGTCCACGAGGAACGTGGTGCCAAAGGCCCAGTCGCTGTGATTGTCGAACTTCATCAACTCCTTGCCGTCCTTCACGGAGAAGACGCGCACCGATTTGTCCGCGCCACCGACGGCGACACGCTCCGAGTCTGGCGAGAAGGAAAGACCGTAGAGCGAATCAATGGAGGCTTTAATCGAACGCACCAATCCATTGGTCGCCGTGTCCCAAATCTGAATCTCGCCAAAGAGCGCGGGCGCGCCGCCGGACACGCCGAGCAGTTTTCCGTTCGGTGAATACACGACGGATTCGATGCGCGGCGATTCGCCCAGCAGGCGCGCGACGATGTTCGTGCCGCCGACTTCGTGAATGAGCACTTCGTGATAGCCGGAGACGGCGAGTTGCTTGCCATCCGGCGAAAAGGCTAGCGCGGAGACGACCGGCGCGCGGACATAAACCGGCGGCTCGGTGAGCTTGAACGAGTTGGCGTTTGCCGGCGTATCATCCTTCGCGCCTTCAAGAATCCAGCGCGTGAAAAGCGCGACCTCTGCCTTCGTGAGCGGGTCGCCTTCTTTCGGCATCGAAGGTTCTTCGCCGGTGATTTCATCAATGACCAGGCTGTCCTTGAGATTACCCGGTTTGAAACCCGCGCCGTGTTTGCCGCCCTTGGCGAAGGCCGCGTGCGTGGTGACATCAAGTTCGCCCTTCAACTTGCCGGGGTGGTGGCAGCCGGTGCAACTGCGCTTCAAAATCGGCGTGAGATCGCGGTAGTAGCTCACGGGTTTTTCGGCGGCGTGTAAGGCCAGCGTCGTGACACAAAACAGGGCAAGGATGATTCGCAACGGGTTCATTTCCATTAAGGCTCTTTTGGTGCAACGACAGCGTTGGTCGTGGCCACTTCCACAGCGGGCGGTGTGATGACCAATCGAACGCCCGCCGTCTTGTGACGGTAAATCCGGTCGTTGAACATCGCGGCACCTTGAATGGTGATCGTCGCGTTGGTCGTAGGCTTCGCTTGCTCCGTCGCGAAAAAAGTCAGCGTCGTGTCGGCGGCGTTGGCGGCGATGTTGGTGCCGTCCACGTTCACGCCGACGGGAACGCCCGTGAGCGTCAGCGGGATTTCACCGGCATAACCGCGCCGCTCCACTGTCACTTTCATGGTCACGTCGTCGAAATTCGTCACGCCGGGACGCGCGGCGTTCAGCCCCAGCTTGGTTTGCGCCGCAGTAAGCACGAAAGGAATCTGCGTCACCGCCACCGCGACGGGCTGGCTGAATTGCACTACCATCTGGCCGTTGTTCGTGGCTTCGCCGCGCACCAGCACGGTGCGGACACCCAGTTCGGAGTTCGCAGTCGCCGTCAGCTTGAGTTGCGCGGTGCGGGCGTCGCTCTTCACGGTCATTTCCTTCACGGTGAGACTCTTGTTGATCGGCTCGCGCCCGGCGCTGAACCCGATGACGGTGATTTTCACATCCTGCGTAAAGCCGGCCTGCCGGTTCACCAGCACATCAATCGTCGCGGACTGCAATTGATCCATGCCCGCGCCAACGGTCAGCGCATCGATGGTGAATGGCGCGGTGTCGAGCACGCTCACGAAGCCCTGCTTGAAGGCGCGCTCGGCGGCCGCCTGCGGTTCGATGGCCGTGGCTGTCGCCAGCAATTCTTTGCCGCCACTGGTGGCGCTGGCAACCACGCGCAACGGCGCGCTGCCCATCCACGCATCCGGCGTAGCGCTGATGAGCAAATCTCCGTCGTTGCGTCCGGCAGGAATGACAATGGGTTCGGCGCTCACTCCATCCGGCAAATCGCGCGCGGCCACGCGCACGGGACCATCGAAACCCGCGCGGACAATTTCGCACCGCACACGCGTGCGTCCATTGCGGTTCACGCGCACGGCATCGGGGAAATATTTCGCGGCGAGCGACGCGCCGGCCACCGCCGTCGGCGGACGGACCGCGAGGCGATACGCGAAGTTGCTCCCGCCCCGTCCTGTGAGATCGGTGATGGTCACGGTGTATTCCGTGTCCTTCTTCGCGTCGAACTCGATGCGCGCATCGGAGCCAGCGGCGTCATCATTCCGGGCGACGAGTGTTTCGCCCGCGAACACCGCGAGCAGAGCGTCCAGCGGCGAACCAAAGCGACGCGCCTCGACTTCAGTAATCAACTTGCCATCCACCGCCGCCTTGAAGGTAAAGCGATCCGAATCCTTCGGCCCGCCGATGCGGCCATTGATGACCACGGGCGCGGTCACAGTGTTGAAGTTGGTGCCGTCGTTCGGCTCCTTCTCCGTGAACTCCGGCAGGTCGCGCACCTCGAACTGAATCGGGTTCGAGAGTCCGCGCGGCGTGTTCAGGCGAATCTCCTGCCGGCCCAGCGGCGAACTGGCGTCGATGTCCAGCGTCACCCGCTCCGCGCTCTGCATGTTGCGACCCGTGACGGTGATCTCCACCGGCTTGCCGCGTTGGCCGCCCAAGGGAAAAATATAATCCACGAACGGCAGCACCCCGATGAACAGGCGATACTTGTAGTCGCCGCCGCCGCGATATTGGAAGTCGCGCAACTGCGCGATGTAGTCGCCATCCTCGGGCGCGGTGAACTGCACCAGCGAATCGAACCCGCGCGCGTCCTCGTCGCGCGCCAGTTCCTTGCCCTTCGCGTCGAGAATGGCGAGCGACGAATCCAGCGGCGAACCGGTGCGCTGGGCCATGACTTCCAGGATGAACTGATCGCCCTTCTTCGCGGCGAACTTGAAGCTGTCGATCTCCGTCGAGCTTTGGATGACGCCGGCCACGGCGGACGGAACGGTCACGACCTGCGCTTGTTCAATCGTGTTGTTCGGTTCGACCTCGGCGATTTCCGGCACCGCACCCACGGTGATGTTGAGGGGCGCGGAAATTCCATTCGGCCCGAGTGCGCGCACTTCGCGCGCGCCCAGCGGCGCGTCTGCGGCGGCGGTGATGCGGGCACGCAGAGATTTGCTGCGATCCTTTTCACCGGACACCACCACGCCGATGGATTTGGAACTGGATTCCACAGTGATGGTTGGAGGAGGTGCCACTTCGGCAACCACTGTCGCCGACAGACCCGCTTCACCACTGAACACGAAACCCGTCACCGAGTTCAGCCCTTCGCCCGCGAGTTTCACGTCCAGTGTCGCGCCACGTTGAATCCAATCTGGCGAGAGCGAAGTGATTTTCGGTTGGGCGAAAAGCCAGGGCGACGAAGCCATAAGCACCACGAGCGCGAACAGGAGCGCCGAGCATCGCTCGGCACGGCCGAAACCACGAACACCGAGCCAAGCGATGCTCGGCGCTGCGGGTTTTTTGGAGTGCGGCGACTCGTCGCCGCTTTTTTGCGGCGGGACTTGTCCCGCCGCGCCGGGCGACAAGTCGCCCGGCGAAAAGGCGGCGACAAGTCGCCGCACTCCAAAGCGGGCGCTCCAATGAAACGGCGGGCGCATTTTCAACTGAACAATCCCGTCACCGGCTCGGCCTGCACGAGTTCGCGCGGCTGGTTCAGGTGGTTCATAACCATCGTGTGCGGGTCGATGCCAAGCGCGTGGTAAATCGTCGCCAGCAGTTGCGTGGGATGCACCGGGTTCTCGGCGGGCGAGGACGCGGTGGCGTCCGACTTGCCGTAGAGCGCGCCGCGCGACACACCCGCGCCCGCGACCAGCGCGGTGTAGCAATACGGCCAATGGTCGCGTCCATCCGGCGCGTTGCCGTTGCCGGAAGTGCTCACGCCGAGGCGCGGCGAGCGGCCGAATTCACCGATGGCGACCACGAGTGTCTCCCTGAGCAAGCCGCGGTCATCCATGTCTTGCAACAGTGCCGCGAGGCCGCTGTCGAGCTTCGGGCAATGCAGATCGCGCAGCGGGGCAAAGTTCGCGGCGTGTGTGTCGAAAGCATCGACGGTTGGATTGCCGTTCGCGACTGCCGGCCAGTTCACCTGCACGAAGCGCGTGCCCGCTTCAATCAACCGGCGCGCGAGCAACAAGCCCTGGCCGAACGTGTGCCGCCCGTAGAGATCGCGCAGCGTTTCCTTCTCCTTCGCCAGATCAAACGCGTCCCGTGCGCGACCTGACGACACGAGGTCGAACGCCCGCTGGTAATACTTATCTATGGCGAATTTCTCGACCGCCTTTTCCATCTCCGGCATCGCGCCGTTGACCTTTTGCAGCAGCGACTCGCGGCGCCCGAGGCGTTCGCGCGTCATGCCCTTCTGCATCGTGAGGTCGTCGAGTTTGATCTCCTTGTTCGGGTCCTGATAAAATTGGTAGGGGTCGTAAGCCGCACCGAGAAAGCCCGCCATGCTGCCCTTGCCGATCACGTTGCTCTCCTGCGTCGGGCGCGGGAGCATGACGAATGGCAGCATCGGAACCTCCGGTGGTTTGAGCCGCGCGATCTGCGACGCGGCGTGCGGGAAGTCGTTCGGCGCGGGCGGTTCGAGCTGGCCGGAGGGCGACACGCGGTCGGGCGTGTAGCCGGTCATCATCTGGTAATGCGCGGCGGTGTGGTTGAACAAACCGGCGGGCGTGTAACTCACCGAGCGAATGAGCGTGGCCTTGTCAATTTGCTGCGCGAGCTTCGGCATCACTTCGCTGAAGTGGATGCCGGGCACCTTCGATTTGATCGACTTGAACTCGCCGCGCACGTTCGACGGCGCGTCCGGTTTCGGATCCCAGATGTCAATGTGGCTCGGCCCGCCTTGCAGGAAGACGAAGATGACAGACTTGGCCTTGCCCCAGCCGGGCTTGCCCTTGGGCGCGGGCGTCTCGGCGGCGGCCGCCTGCAAGCGTAAAATGTCCGCGAGCGAAATGCCGGCCATGCCCATGCCGCCGATGCGCAAGAATTCGCGGCGGCTGAAGCCGTCGCAGGTGCTGCCTGATTTTCCTGGAATGCTGATCATAATGAGCCTCCTTCTTTGGTTGAGTCGGGTCTGTGTTCAAACGGATTGTTGAGGGACAGTCGGGGAATGCACTGAAAATCTTCGATGTCCCGTGTGGCCAGCGTCAGCCCATGCAGCAAGGCCGTGGCCGCGACGATGGAGTCGCCGAGTTTGAATTTGCGACCCTGACGCAGTTCCGCCGCCCGCCGCAGCACGAGTTCATCCACCGGCAGCATGGGAGTGGAACTGAAAAACGTGTCGTAAAAACTTCTCTGCCGGGCGGTCAACAGCGTGTAACCGAGCACTTCGGGCAGACTGATGCCGGACACCACCGAGTCGTCGCGCTCCAGCAAGTCACACAAGAAAGCGTGCTCGGGCTGCGCGGCGTAAATAATCAGGTTGCTGTCCAGAAGCATCAGTCCTCCCGTCCTGGCAGTTTGCGGTCCTCGCGCATCTCACGCTGCCAAGCCACGGCGTCGGGGATGGACAGGATTCCTCCCTCAGCGGCGATGTTTCTCAGCGCGGCCACGCGCCTACGACGCATTTCCTCCTTCGATGGCTCAGTCAAAACCGGCGAAATGGTGACGATCACCTCGGCAGGTTTTCCACTCACCAAGACTCCGGGCCGCTCACCTTTCCATTCCAAGTGATCGTCCGTGAGAATCGCTTTGTATTCAGTTTGCATGCTCATTCATCCCTCCCGGGCAACTTTCGGTCTTTGCGAATTTCCCGCTGCCACGCCACCGGGTCGGCAATATCCCGGAACGTGTTCAGTTTCGACAACTCCCGCAGCGCCTCGGCCATGCCTCGGCCCCGTTCTTCCTTCGACATCTCCGAATAGTTTTCCGGCCGGGCGACCGTTACGACCAGCTCCGCACCATTCAAATAAGGCGGCGGCGGTGTGCCGTTCCATTCCACCTGGCCGTTGTTCAACTTTGCTTTGTATTCAGTCTGCATGGTTCAACGGTAGCTCAACGATGTGGGAATGGTCAGGTCTGTTCTGACCGACTGCGACCCCAGCTCCAGCGGGGCGTCATTCGACAGCCCAGGGCAAAGCCCCACTGGCATTGACTTAAGCATAGGCCGGTTCAAAAGACGATTTTGCGCACGCGCCGTTGATAGTGATAGGAGCGGGCCGGGGAGGGAGGGCGGCGGCGCACCTTGCGCCCGGGCCGCACGCTCACCG